>Ga0129316_1000106_pt1 | contig 63732 bp, 62 predicted proteins | sample Cm1ome_2_FD_94429 | JGI IMG/M metagenome (GOLD analysis project Ga0129316, IMG submission 94429) | Eastern black-and-white colobus group fecal microbial communities from Wisconsin, USA - Cm1022B metagenome | ecosystem: Host-associated > Mammals > Digestive system > Large intestine > Fecal...
GGGGCTTGCTTATGATGCTGAACGTTCTCAATTCCTGATGTCTCTTGGGTTGGAGATTCTGCGATTCTCCAACCGGGATATAGACAGGGATTTCCGTAATGTGTGTGCACAAATTGATCTTATCATTCGAAAAAGGCTGCGAGACCCTCTCAGTCACCTGCGGTGACAGCTCTCCCAAAGGGAGAGCCAAGGGGCTGCACCCCGTTACACAGTATGTTGGCATGAGAAATGGAGCGTATCTGTATCAATACGCTCCATTGACTGTTTTATGAACACCCATCTAATGGCAGGACTTTTCGTTCTGCCATTAGATCCGCATTTCAAGATCCCATCCTCCCCAGCTCCGGCAGAGCCAGCTTTGTTTCCAGTTCCAGCGGCTCGCCGGTGATCGGGTGCGAGAATTCCAGGCGCTTCGCCAGAAGCAGCTGGGTTTCAAAGCCCTTTTCCCGGGAAAAGGCCATGGACGCCTCGCTGCCGTACTGAGGATCCCCCAGGATGGGGAAGCCCATGTAGGCGCAGTGGAGCCGCAGCTGGTGGGTGCGGCCAGTAACGGGTTCTAAGGCCAGGCGGCATACCTGTGTACCCCGCTCCAGAACATGGAAACGCGTGACGCTGGGCTTGCCGTCCGGGCGGATCTCCCGCAAAAGGCTGGGCAGCTCCCTCCGGGCGATGGGGGCGTCAATGAGGCCCTCGTCCGCTTCCGGCCCGCCGAAGGTCAGCGCCTCATAGGTTTTCCGGGGCTTTTGCTGCTGCAGCAGAGCATGGATGTGGGAATTCTTGGCGATCAGAACGATTCCGAAGGTATCCCGGTCCAGCCGGGTCAAAGGGTGAAAGGCTCCCTGCTGGCCCGTTTTTGCGTAGTATCCCTGGACAAGATTGGCCAAAGTCCCGGTAATCCGGTTTCGGGAGGGGTGAATCAGCATTCCGGAGGGCTTATCCACTGCCAGAAGCCATTCGTCCTCAAAAAGCACCGTCAGACTTCCGTCCTCCGCCGGATACTCCGGCGCTTCCTCCTGCAGCAGCACCGTGACCACATCCCCGGGCCGCACCGGGTAGTCCGTGTGGCAGCTGATTCCATTGACCCGCAGGCCGTCCGCCCATTTCACTTTGTTCACAAGACCTGTGGACATTTTCAGTTCATTTTTCAAGAATGAGGATAGCCGCCCGGCCCGCCGGGCAGTCAAAGTCAGCTTCATAACGCGCCTCCCTCCAAAGGGAATTTTGAAAAAGCCCCGCCGCAGAAAACGCGGCGGGGCTTTGAAAACCTGATCTAATCAGAGCTTCCTTAGTTCAGAGCGGCCTTAGCCTTCTCCACAACAGCGGCGAAAGCGGCATTGTCCTGGATAGCCATCTCGGACAGGCTCTTGCGGTTCATCTCGATACCGGCCTTCTTCACACCGTTCATGAAGGTGGAGTAGTTCAGGCCGTAGGGAGCGACAGCAGCGCTCAAACGGGCAATCCACATGGTACGGTAAGCACGCTTCTTCTGCTTACGGCCTTCGAAAGCGTAGTTGCCGGACTTCATGACGGCCTGCTTGGCCATCTTGAAGTGCTTGCTCTTGGAACCCCAGTAGCCCTTTGCCAGCTTCAGGGTTGCGTTTCTTCTCTTGTGCGTCATCATTGCGCCTTTAACTCTAGCCATATACTATAATCCTCCTGTCTAGCCCTTATTTGTACGGAATCATCTTTTTGATTGCATCCACATTGGTCACGTCGGCGTAAGTGGTGCTGCGCAGATGACGGGTACGCTTGGTGGTCTTCTTGGTGAGGATGTGGCTCTTAAAAGCGTGTGCTCTCTTGACCTTACCGGTCTTGGTCAGGTTGAATCTCTTCTTTGCACCGCTATGGGTTTTCAGCTTGGGCATAGGTAGTTCTCCTTCCGTATCTTGTGTAATAAATACTTACTTGCTATTCTTGGGGGTCAGGAACATCGCCATGAAGCGGCCTTCCAGCTTGGGATTCTTCTCCATGGAAGCGACCTCGGAGCAGGCAGCAGCAAAGTCCATCAGCAGCTTCTCACCCAGGTTGGTATGGGCCATTTCCCGTCCGCGGAAGCGAACGCTGACCTTCACCCGGTTGCCGTCTGTCAGAAACTTCTGTGCGGCTTTCACCTTGGTATTGAGATCGTTGGTGTCGATGCTGGGGCTCATGCGGATCTCCTTGATCTCCACGACCCGCTGGTTCTTTTTGGCTTCCTTCTCCCGCTTCTTCTGGTCGAAGCAGAACTTGGAATAGTCCATGATCTTGCACACGGGGGGCACAGCGTTAGGAGAGATCTTCACCAGATCCATACCCTGCTCTTCCGCCATGGCATTTGCCTGGGCCGCGGAAACGATACCCAACTGGGCGCCGTCCGCACCAATGAGCCGGATCTCTTTGTCCCGGATTTCCTCGTTGAGCTGATGGTCTAACTTTGCGATGGTAAGCACCTCCAAAACAAATAACAAAAAAGCGGATGCCAAAGCATCCGCATACCCGCAAAAATCCCGCATGGGAAATAAGCTTGTATTAAACCGTTTCGCATGGCTTACGGTGAGGCGGATGTTCAGCCTTCTTGATTACCTGTAGAGTCTACCACACCTTTCCCCGCTTGTCAAGAACATTTTTTCTTTTTTCTTCCGGAATAGCATATGCTTGCTCTGGGGAGAATCATTCCATAGGACCCACCAGAGTCCCCGGACCGTCTCTTAGCGCCGACAGGACCTCCAGGGTGATCCCCGCGTCCCGGGCAGTCTCCACACTGCGGTCGTGGAGCACCTGAGCACCGTGGCCAACGAGGCGAAGCATTTCCCCATAGCCGATCCGGTCGTATTTCTGCGCATCGGCATAGCGCCGGGGGTCCCGGTCATAAATGCCGTCTACATCCGTAAAGATCTGGCACCTGTCTGCTTTCAGCGCCGCGGCAAGCGCCGCAGCCGTGGTATCGGAGCCGCCGCGGCCCAGGGTCGTGATCCATCCCTCCGGGCTGATACCCTGAAAGCCCGCCACCACCACGATCCGTTTCTTCGCCAACTCCGCCAGAATGGGCTGCGGGTCTACTTCCAGAATACGGGCATCCCCATAGCAGCCGTCCGTGCGGATCCCGGCCTGCCACCCTGTCATGCTGACGGCACTGCCGCCCAGAGCCCCGATAGCCATGGCCATCAGTCCGGCTGACATCTGCTCCCCTGCCGCCAGATAGGCGTCCATTTCCCGCTTTGCGGGCCTTGGATTGATTTGGGCAGCCCTGACGATCATTTCATCCGTTGTCTCCCCCTGGGCAGATACCACTGCCACCACCTGATGCCCCTGCCGGAAAAGGCTCGTCAGCCTGCCCGCCGCCCGCAGCAGTCGGCCCGCGTCCTGCAGGGAGGTCCCTCCGTATTTTTGAACGATCAGCATATCATCACCTCAATAGAGAAGCCTTCAGTGTCATGGTATGCTGTTTTCCGGCAAAAAGTGCAAAAATATGGGCCGCTCCCAAGGGAGCAGCCCGAACACTCAGCCAGCCAGCACGTCCGCCTTCACGACGCCGTGCGTTTCGTTGAGGGTACGCATCAGTTCCTCCAGCGATACCGTCAAATCCATGGTCTCCGCGGAGATTGTGACAACGGCAGTGCCGTTTGTGGGGACAATGGAGTTGATGGTCATGATATTGGCCTTCGCATCGGCCAAAACCTGCAGGATGTGGGACAACAGTCCCGCCTCGTCATGGAGCAGCAGCTGGAAGGTGACAATGCGGCCCGTCATCATATTCTGGAAGGGCATCACCGCGTCACGGTATTTGTAAAAGGCGCTGCGGCTGATATCGGTCATGCGGGTCGCCTCGTTGACCGTGCCGGCCTCGCCTGTGGAGAGCAGCCGTTTGGTTTCCGCAACCTTCAGAAAGACCTCCGGAAGGGCAGACGCCTCTACGATATAGTACTGGGGTTTATGGGACATATGGGCCTCCTATAGTAAGGTGCGCCACGTCCGGCGTACACCTGTTCTTGTATTGCCTACATTGTACCATAGATTTTGAAAAAAGCAAGCCTATTCCGCACTTCTTTTCCGCTTTTTCGCGGAAGTTGGAGGACGGTCCGCGGCGCAGGAGGATATTATGGTATTTCGCGTCAAAAAATTCGTCATCTTCGGCGGCACGCTGCTGGTCCTGTGGCTGGTCGCCCGGTTTTTGCTGCCGTTGTTTCTCCCCTTTCTGCTGGGGGCCGGACTGGCCTTCGCCTCAGAACCCGCCGTCCGGTTCCTGACGGAACGGGGGCGGCTCCCCCGGGCTCTGGCAGCAGGGGTGGGGGTCAGCGCCGCCCTGGCCGGGCTTTTGGCGCTGATGACCCTTGTTCTTGGGCTTCTCTTCCGGCAGCTCCGGCCACCGGAAAACTGGGTGCCCCAGTTGACCCAAACGGTAGAGCGGGGCATCACACTATTGCAGCGATGGCTTCTGGGCTTTGCCGGAGATCTGCCCCCGGGGCTTCAGGCTCCCTACCGGGAGAATCTGAACCAGCTTTTCTCCGGCGGCACAGCCCTGCTGGACAAAGCCAGTGCCCTTGCATTGGGCACCGCCGGCGCGGTGATCACCGGGCTGCCGGATACGGCTTTATGCCTGGGCACCGGCCTGCTCTCCGCCTTTCTGATCAGTGCCCGGCTTCCCTTTCTCAGGGATTTTTTGACCCGGCATCTGCCGCCGGATCAGCTGGAAAAATGGTGCGCCGCTCTGGAGCGGCTGAAAGGGATTCTGGGCGGGTGGTTCAGCTCCCAGTGCAAGCTTTTTTGCGTCTGTCTGTTCGTGCTGACCGCCGGGTTCGCGCTGCTGCGGATCGCCCATCCCTTTTTGATCGCCGCCCTTGTGGCTCTGGTAGATTCCCTGCCGGTGCTGGGCACAGGCACGGTACTGCTGCCCTGGAGCCTGATCTGTTTCCTCGCCGGGGACGCGCCCCGGGCTCTGGGACTGCTGGGTCTCTATGCCACAGCAGCACTGCTGCGCTCCGTCCTGGAGCCCAGGATCCTGGGCAGCCAGCTGGGGTTGGATCCTCTGGCGACTCTGATCGCCATGTACTGCGGCTACCGCCTTTGGGGCCTGGCCGGCATGCTCCTGCTGCCCATGCTCAGCGCCGCGGCGGTGCAGATGTTCCGGGAGGAGCGGTAAGGATCAGCTTTCGGAATCAATCTCGAATATTTCATAGAAATTCCACACGGCCTATTGTTTCTGGGTCACATTTTTGCTATACTATAGAGAAAAAGTTTTAATTGGATGTGTGTGGAATTGAAATACGGAATCTGGAAGTGCGCCCAGCCTCAGGCGCAGGATGTGAACGAGCTTGTGCGGGGCGGGTTTTCCCCATTGACTGCCATGGTTCTTGCAGGACGCGGTATGGCAGACGCGGATCAGGCCAGGCGGTTTTTGAGCTGCAGCCGTTCTCTGCCGGACCCCATGCTCCTGAATGATATGGACAAGGCCGTCCGGCGTGTGCGGCAGGCGCTGGAGAACCACGAAAAAATCGCCGTTTTCGGCGACTACGATGTGGACGGTATCACCGCCACCTGCCTTTTGACGGATTTTCTGCGCAAAGCCGGCGGCAGCTGCATCCATTACATCCCCGGGCGGCTGGAAGAGGGCTATGGCCTGAACCCCATAGCATTGCGGCAGCTGGCCGATGAAAAGGTAAAGCTGATTATTACCGTGGACTGCGGCATCACCGCCGTGGAGGAGGCTCTGCTTTGCAGGGAGCTGGGCATGGACCTTGTAATCACCGACCATCACGAATGCAAGGAAAGCCTCCCCCAGGCCGTTGCCGTGGTGGATCCCCACCGGCCGGACGACGGCTATCCCCATCAGAATCTTTCCGGCGTCGCGGTGGCCTTCAAGCTGGCCTGCGCCCTTCGGGGCGACAGCAGCGCCGTTTTGGAGGAATACGCCGATATGGTCTGCCTCGGCACCGTAGCGGATGTGATCCCCCTGGTGGACGAGAACCGGGTTTTCGTCTCCAAAGGTCTGTATTCCCTGAGCCATACCCACCGGCCCGGCCTTGCCGCCCTGATCAACGAATGCGGCTGCGGCAAGGAGGAGATCACCGCCTCCACCATCGGCTTTATGCTGGCCCCCCGGATCAACGCCGCGGGGCGTATGGGGCAGGTGGACCTGGCTGTGGATCTGTTTTTGACCCAGGACCCGGAACAGGCCCGGCAGGATGCCGGTCAGCTGTGCGAACTGAACCGGCAGCGGCAGCAGATTGAATCCGACATTTACCGGCAGGCCATCGCCATGCTGCCGGAAGGCGCGCCCCCGGAGGCCATAGTTCTGGCGGACGAAAGCTGGCACCAGGGCGTGGTTGGCATCGTTGCCAGCCGCCTTTCCGAAGAATTCGCCTGCCCTGCCTTTCTCATCTGTCTGGACGGGAACCACGGCAAGGCAAGCTCCCGCAGCCATGGGGGCTTCAATCTTTTCGCCTCCCTGCGCAGCCTGTCCCCTCTGCTGGAAAGCTACGGCGGCCATGAACTGGCGGCAGGCTTTACCATCAGCCGGGAGAATATCCCCGAGTTCCGCCGCCGGATCTGTGCCATGGCCGCGGAATTCTACGCCGACGACACCCACGTCAGTGCTCTGGATCTGGACTGTGCCATTACTCCGGAGATGCTGACCATTCCTGAAATTGAGGGGTTGCAGACTCTGGAGCCCTGCGGCAGCGGCTGCCCCAAACCGGTGCTCATGATGGAGGGTCTGACGATTGACCGGATCCAGTGCGTAGGCGGCGGGCGGCATATGCGCCTGCGGCTCCGCCGGGGCAGGTACAGCCTGAACGCCATCTACTTTTCCGCCGACCCCGTTTCCGCCGGCATCGCCCAGGGAGACCTGGTGGACGTAGCGTTTCACCCTCAGATCAATGAATTTCGGGGCGAGCGCAGCGTACAAATGAATGTGGTGGATATCCGCCCCAGCTGCTCCGCGCCCTGTCCCATGGATATTGCCCGCTACCGCGCTCTGCGTACCGGGGCGCTGACGCCTGACCAGGCCGCCGTCCTGCTCCCCGACCGGGGGACCTTGGGCAACGTCTGGCGGTATCTGGCCGTCTGCCCTGAAAAAGAGCTGCGGGAAAGCCCCCTGTGCCTGTGCCGGAAAATCGTCCGGCGCACCGGCACGGAAATGAGTCTGGAGACCCTGCTGACCTGCCTGGACATCTTCCGGGACGTGGGTCTGCTGGAGCTGAAGCGGGTCCACCTGACCCTATCCATTCGCCTGACCCCCGGCACGCAAAAGGCGGATCTGAACCAAAGTCAAACCATGCAGGCCCTCCTGCGTGCGAAAGAGAGCTGACATATATGGAAACCTTTGAAGAACACTATGCCTCCATGATGGACACCATCCGCAAACGGATGCCCGACGCGGACTTCGCCCTCATTGACAAGGCTGTTGATTATGCCAATAAAAAGCACGCCGCCCAGAAGCGGAAGGACGGCTCCCCCTACATCATCCACCCTCTGGCAGTTGCCCAGATTGTCACGGAAATGGGGCTGGACATGGACGCCATTCTGGGCGCTCTGCTCCACGACTGTATTGAGGACACCGATGCCTCCCATGAGGACATCGAAAAACTCTTTGGCTCCACCGTTGCCGAGCTGGTGGAAGGCGTTACCAAACTGACACGGGCAGACTTTTCCTCCCGGGAACAGGCCCAGATGGAAAACCTGCGAAAAATGTTCATGGCCATGAGCAAGGACATTCGGGTGGTGCTCATCAAGATTGCCGACCGGCTCCACAACATCCGCACCATGCAGTACCAGACCCCGGAGAAGCAGATTGCCAAATGCCAGGAGACCATGGACATCTACGCGCCCCTGGCCCACCGCCTCGGCATGCAGAAGGTCAAGTGGGAACTGGAGGACACCTCTCTCAAATATCTGGCTCCCAAAGAGTATAATGAGATCACAGCCTACCTGCAGGAACACAAGGAGCAGGACGAGAGCTTCATGCGCACCATTCAGGACAAGATTACCCAGCGTCTGACCGCCATGGGCATTCACAACACCACCTATGGCCGCATCAAGCACGTTTACTCCATCTATCGGAAAATGCAGGCCCAGGGCAAGCGGATGGACGAGCTGTATGATATCTATGCCTTCCGGGTCATTGTGGACTCCATTCCGGACTGCTACAACGTTCTGGGACACATCCATGACCTCTTTAACCTGATTCCCGGCCGGTTCAAGGACTATATCTCCACACCCAAGCCCAATATGTACCAGAGCCTGCACACCACCGTCATCGGCTCCCAGGGCATTCCCTTCGAGGTCCAGATCCGCACCTGGGAAATGCACGAAACCGCCGAATACGGCATTGCCGCCCACTGGAAGTACAAGCAGGGCACCGGCTCCGGCACGGAAAAGGACTTTGAGTGGGTCCGCCGCCTGCTGGAAAGCCAGCAGGACTCCGATGCGGAGGAATACGTCCAGTCTCTGAAAATCGATATGTTCGACGATGAGGTCTTCGTCTTCACGCCCAAAGGCCGCATCGTCTCCCTGCCCTCCGGCTCCACACCCATTGACTTCGCCTATGCCATCCATTCCGGCGTCGGCAACGCCATGGTGGGGGCCAAGGTCAATAACCGCATTGCCAATATTGACACAAAGCTGAAAAACGGCGACATTGTAGAAGTTATTACCTCCAAGGCCGCCAAAGGTCCCAGCCGGGACTGGCTGAACATCTGCCAGAGCAATCAGGCCCGGACCAAGATCAAGCAGTGGTTCAAGAAAGAAAAGCGGGACGAGAATATCGTCCACGGCAAGGCCTCCTTTGAATCGGAAATGAAGCGCTCCGGATTGCCCATGACGGCGCTGACCGATCCGGAGCTGGAGTCTCAGCTGCTGCGCAAGCTGGCTTTTGACAACTGGGACGATATGTATGCCGCCATCGGCTACGGTGGTCTCACCGCCGTAAAGGCCGTAGGCCGGATTCGGGACGACATCAACCGGGCCATAAAGGCCCAGACCGCCGAAAAGCTGCCCCAGTCGCCCCTGCGGGTGAATCCCGACAGCGAGGCCGTAAAACAGAACCGCCACGCGGTGAACGGCGTCATCGTGGAGGACATTGATTCCTGCATGATCAAGTTCGCCAAATGCTGCACTCCCGTACCAGGGGATGCCATCGTAGGCTTTATTACCAAGGGTTTCGGTGTCTCTGTTCACCGGGCAGACTGCCCCAACGCCCAGAACCGGGAAGACCCCAAGCAGGCGGGCCGCTGGGTCCGGGTCCGCTGGGCCAACGTGGAGGAGCAGCCCTTTGAAACCACTCTGGAGCTGGACTGCATCACCCGGGACGGTCTGGTACTGGACGTAGCTCAGGCGCTGACCACCGCCCGGGTGCGGGTCAAGGAACTCTCCGGCCGGGATCTCTCCAATGGCCGCAGCGCCATCACCATCCGCTTTGAGGTCAAAAACACCGCCGAGCTGAACGCCATTCGCAGCAAACTGCTGAACATCCGGGACGTCACCGGCTCCAAACGGGGACAAAATTGATAATGTGAATCAACAGTTGAATTGCTAAAAAGTTGAGGTTTTACCCTAGCTCCCCTTCCAGGGGAGCCAAGGCCACTTTCTCTACACTTTTCTCTAAAAATATAGGCTATTGGGCTATTGATTCGCATTAATAGTTGACAAAGAGTAACTAAATTATAGGGTAGACTTCCATGACCGCATCATTGCGAACTATTGCTCACATTGGTGCGGTAATCCCCCCGATTTTTTGTCCCGCAAACTTATAGCATTTTGTTGTGTTTTTCAAAAGTAAAGACATAAAGCACATGAAATGGAGATTAATATGGGTATTTTCGATGATTTTCGTGCAGCTAAAGATGTACAAAACATCAAAAGTGGAAAAACAGCTAATCTTTCAATTGCACAAATTGTTAACCTTCTTATCAACCTTCCAGATGCATCCAAAAATCTTTCTACCGACCAATTTCAACGTGTGAGCTCTTTGTACAACGAATATCGCAATTTTAAAACTAAAACTCCTATGGATATGGATGCATATCTCACCACTTCGCTTAAAATCGTTAAATCTTTCAATTGCATCGCTTTTTACGGAGATTATTGTGGTGGTAATTCTGAAGAGTTCCGCTTTATGATGCCCGAACTAACACATGGCACGATTGAGGAGATTTGGAAACTTCAAAAAGAAATAGCGAAGGACGAGGCATCCCTTAGTGAATTATCGAAAACGATTCTGGACAACCACAAAATAATTCAGGAATCTTTTTCTGATGAAGACCTCAACAGAATGGTTTCTCGGGGCGAATTCCCTGCGAGTCAAGTAGAAGCATATGTGAAGGAGCGTTCGAATCTAGAATTAATTGTCAGTACATTAGCACAAGGTTTCACTGCCCAAAATAATGCACTGGAAAAAAAGCGAGCACTCTTAAGCAAGCTAACAACAGAATATATTGAAAACTCATACATCTGACCAAGGAGTCTTATATAATGCGTGCTGTTTTAACAAGAGTAAAACACGCCTCTGTCACCATCGATGGAGAGACGGTAGGCAAAATTGGCCAGGGATTTCTGATTCTGCTGGGCGTCGGCCCGGAGGATACGGAGGAAACCGCCCGGGTTCTGGCGGAAAAGGCCCTGGGGCTGCGGATTTTTGAGGATGAGAACGGAAAAATGAATTTAGGGCTGGAAGCCATCCACGGCGAGGTGCTGGTTGTCAGCCAGTTCACCCTTTACGGCAACTGCCGCAAGGGCCGCCGCCCCAGCTTTGCCGAGGCCGCGCCCCCGGACTTGGGAAACAGGCTCTATGAGCAGTTCCTTTCCGAATGCGAGCGGCTCGGATATCCTCCCCAGCACGGCCGCTTTGGGGCGGACATGAAGGTGGAATCCCTGAATGACGGCCCCGTGACACTGATTCTGGACACCGACCAGCTGATGAACACCCCCAGAAGGGGCTAAAGGAGACAACCATGTTAAAAATCCACGTTCTCCCCCTGGGAGACTACCAGACCAATTGCTACATCGTCCACGAAGAAAACCGCAATGCGTGTTTTCTCATCGATCCCGGCTATGAACCGGCGATTATTGACGCCTATCTGGAGGAAAAGGGCCTGACCCCCGAAGCCATTGCCCTGACGCACTGCCATTTTGATCATGTAGGAGCCGTAAAGGATCTGGTTGCCCAGTACGACTGCAAGGTTTACCTCTGCCGAAAGGATCTGGCAATGCCCCCCATGCTGACCAACGGCCCTCTCTACTATACGGACACCTACGCCGATGGGGATACCGTGACCCTGGCAGGTATCCCAGTGCGGGTAATGGAAACCCCGGGCCACACCCCCGGCTCCGTATGCCTGATTGCCGGGGACACCATGTTTTCCGGAGACACTCTGTTCGCCGGTTCCTGCGGCCGGACGGATCTGCCCTGCGGCGACGCCCGGGAAATGCGGGACTCTCTGCGGAAGCTGGCAAAGCTGGAGGAGAATTACCGTGTCTGCCCCGGCCACGGCCCCAGCTCCACACTGGACCGGGAAAAGAAAACCAATCCCTATTTGTAAAAGGAAGAATCCATGATCCATCTGACTTTATCCGGTCATGATGACCGTTACGCCGTGGAGCAGCTCCTGCTCTCTCTCTTTCCGGAGGGTGCGGAGCCGGAGGCGGTTTCCTCTCTGCACCGGGGACAAACCTGGCTCACCGCCGGTGCGAAAATCACCTGGAACGGCCGCACCGCCAGCGCTTCCCGGCGCATCCGGATCGGTGACGAGACCGTCCGGCTGCGGCGCAGGGCCTTGCAGCAGAGTATGTATCTGGCCGCCATCCGGCTGCTGCCCCGGACGCCTGCCTGGGGCGCTCTGGCAGGCGTCCGGCCTACCAAGCTGACCACAAAGCACCTTTTGGAAGGCGGCACCCCGGCCAGCGCCGAAAAAATGCTGAAAAAGACCTATTATGTAACGCCTCAGCGGGCAAAATTAGCGGTAGACTGTTCCGTCTCCACGGTAGAGGCCGTCCGGAAGACGGAACCGAATGATCTGTCCGTCTATGTCGGCATTCCTTTCTGCCCCACCCGCTGCGCCTATTGCAGCTTCGTCAGCCGCAGCGTAGGCAAGAAGACCGAACTGCTGGAGCCCTATCTGGATGCGCTTTTACAGGAAATCGCCCTGACCGGCCAGCTGCTAAGGCGGTCCGGACGGCATATCCGCAGCCTGTACATGGGCGGCGGCACCCCCACCACACTGTCTGCCCCCCAGATGGCACGGCTTTTGGATGCCATCCGGGAGCACTTCGACCTGAGCCGCTGTCTGGAATTCACCGTTGAGGGCGGACGTCCGGACACCTTGGACGAAGAGAAGCTCCGCACCATCTTCGGCCATGGGGCAGACCGCATGAGCATCAATCCCCAGACTATGGAGGACACGGTCCTTCGAGCCTCCGGGCGGCCCCACAAGGCCGCGGATGTGCTGCGGGCCTACGGGGAAGCGGTTTCCGCGGGCTTCCGGGACATCAACATGGACCTGATCGCGGGTCTGCCCACAGATACCGTAGAGTGCTTCCGCCGCAGTCTGGACACCGTGGCTTCCCTCTCTCCCTCCAACATCACCGTCCACACTTTGGCCCTGAAAAAGGGGGCGGACCTCTTTGAAAAGCGGGAAAATCTGCCTTCCGCGGAGGAAGTGACAGAGATGGTTGCCTATGCGGAAAAAACGCTCCGCGCTCTGGGCTACAAGCCCTACTACCTCTATCGTCAAAAATACATGTCCGGCTCCTTCGAAAACGTGGGCTGGAGCCGGGATGGCCGGGACTGTCTGTACAACATCTACATGATGGAGGAAACCCACACGATTCTCTCCCTGGGCGGCGGCGGCATGACCAAGGTCAATCTCCCTGACGGACATCTGACCCGCTTCCACAACCCCAAATTCCCGGAACAGTACATTGCGCAGCTGGATTCTGTTTTGAAGCAGAAGGAAGAGATCTTCCAGCTGCTGGATGGTGTGAAGTGACCTTTACCCGCGCTTTTGTAACGATAGACCTGTTCTCCCATTGGCCGGGTCCCTCCGGGGGCTTCTTTCTTGTCCCGCCAAGAAAGAAGGAAAGAATGCGGCTTAAGGGAGGCGCTGACCGCTGCTTGCTCCCGCCGCAGAGCCGCCCTCCCTTAAGAATTCCTTCCGGCACGCTATTGGTGTAGAAAAGCAATGTTTCGGTGAATTTCTATTAAGACCCCCAAGGTGTATCAGAGTTCTATCACAAACTAACCTCTATTGCTGTTTTCACGAAGTGAAAACAGTTAAAACGCCCGGTTTCTCTTCTATTCCGCGCCAGTGCGCACACTGGCATGGAATACACCGGATGATAGGATACTGAAATAGGATGTGGCCAAAATATTGATTTTCTTCATCAAACAGAACCGGGAGAATTTTAGGAATTGCACCCCGTACTCGCCGGAAGGCGGCGCTGAAAGCCAACTTGGTTCTGAGGCCGGGAAGGATTCTTAAGGGAGGGCGGCTTTGCCGACAGCGCCTCCCTTAAGCCGCATTCTTGCGGAGCTTCTTGGCGGGACAAGAAGCTCCCCGCCGGAGGCACCCAGCTTATGGACGGACAGGGCTTACGTCTAAAATAATGAAAAGCAGAGTCTTGGCATTAACACACTCCTACAGCATAAACTCACCGCATTTCTAAATCAACGGAAAGGAACTTGCATACTTTGGATACTTTGATCACCAACGTCACCGCCGTGACCATGGCCCCCGGGGCGGAGGTCCTCTTTGGGGTTAATATCGGAATTACCGATGGAAAAATCGAATTCATCTCCAAGAAGGTCCCGGAGGAAATGCCCCATACCATTATTGAGGGCATCGGCATGGTGGCCATGCCCGGCCTCATCAACTGCCATACCCACCTGGCCACCTCTGTGCTGCGCTGCTTTACGGACGACCTCTCCAACAGGGAAGCTCTGGAAGCCCTGCTGCAAAAGGAAGCCAAAATGGACTCCCGGGGTGCCAAGGCCGCCGCGCTGCTGTCCATTGCCGAGTGCCTGCGCTTTGGCGTGACCTCCGTGTCGGACCTGTATTATTACCCAAACGCCACCGCCCAGGCTGTAGCTGAAAGCGGCATCAAGGCCAATCTAGCCCTGTCCAGCTATCGGTTTATCGACGAGAACGAGGAATTCGACTTTGAAACCGATGAGCAGTGCCAGGAACTCCAGCGCATTGTGGACAAGTGGCACGGCTACGACAATGGCCGCATCAAGATTGACGCAGGTATCTATTCCGAATACACCAGCAACTATCCCCTCTGGGAAGCCCTGGCAGGCTATGCCAGCGAAAAGGGTCTGGGCTTGCAGCTGCATCTGGCGGAGGCCAGAAACGAGGTGGATTCCTGCCTGGACCGCACAGGCATGACCCCCGGGGAGCTGCTGGCCTGCCACCGGCTCTTCGCCGTCCCCGCCACGGCAGCAGGCTGCGCCTATCTGGAGCCTGAAGAGGCCAAAATGCTGGGCAAGAAGAAGGCCAGTGCCGTGGCCCTGCCCCTGTCCGCTGCCAAAAACGGCCAGCATTGCGCCCCTATCACAGATCTGGTCAAGGCAGGTATGAACGTTGCACTGGGCACTGATGGGGCCATTCAGGCCGGCAATCTGGATATGTTTGAAGTCATGCGGGGTGCGGCCATGTCGGTCCGCGCCGCCAAAGAAGATCCCTCCGCCCTGCCCAGCTCCGCCGCCCTGCTGATGGCCACCTACTGCGGCGCTCAGGCCCAGGGCAGAAGCCGGGAATGCGGCATGCTGAAAGAGGGCATGGACGCCGATCTGGTGCTCGTTGACTTCACCGCACCCCATTTAATGCCCTGCCACAATGTGCTGACAGGCCTTGTCTATGCCGCAAAGGGCGGCGATGTGGCCATGACCATGGTCCGGGGCAGGATTCTCTACCAGAACGGTAAGTTCCCCACCATCGACCTGAACGCAGTGGTGGAGGAGCTGACGACCTACGCCATTCCCAAGCTCTTTGAAAAGGAGGACACGAATGTCGGATAAGCAGGAAGGTCAGAACTTTTTGCAGGGTACGGCGGTCCTCGCCATGGCTACGGTCCTTGTGAAGATTTTGGGCGCCGTGTATAAAATACCCCTGAACGCCGTCATCGGCGAACAGGGATTCGGTTATTTCAACACCGCCTATGAAATTTACAATGTGCTGCTGATGATCTCCACTGCAGGGCTGCCCGTGGCCATGAGCCGCATGATTTCCCAGGCGGATTCTCTGAAAAACTACAATCAGGTCCGGCGGGTCTACGCCACGGCCCGGGGGATCTTTCTGGGAATCGGTATCACCGGCAGCGTGCTGATGACGGTCTTCTGCCGCCAGCTGGCACGTTTCCAGAATCAGCCCGATGCCTGGGCCGCTATCGGCTTTTTAGGCCCCTGCGTTCTGCTTATCTGCGTTATCTCCACCTTCCGGGGCTTCTTCCAGGGTCAGGGCAATATGGTGCCAACCTCCGTCTCCCAGGTCATGGAGGCCGTGATCCGGCTGGCCGTTGGCATGGCCGCCGCCATACTTCTGCTGCGTGCCACCCGTTCCGTGCCTCTGGCCGCGGGCGGAGCCATTCTGGGCGTTACCGCCAGTTGTCTGGTCAGCGCCGTCTATCTCTTCGCCGTCTTTCGGAAGCACTTCCGGGACCTTCCAAAATCCAAAGATGAACCCCAGAGCCGCCGGGACACCGCCAGGGCCCTTCTTACCGTCGCCATTCCCATCACTTTGGGTTCCGCCTGTCTGCAGATTATCACGGCTCTGGCCAGCAAAATCTATATGGGCCGTCTTCTCGCCTCCGGCATCACCCAGCAGACGGCAGATACCATGCGGGGCATTCACGTCATGACCCAGACCATTTTCAACATGCCCTGTGCCTTCATTACCCCCATTACTGTGAGCATCATCCCCGCCATTACGGCCCAGCTCACCACCGGGGACCACGCAGCTGCCCGGAGAACCGAGGAGGCCGCCGTCCGGCTCACAGGTCTGATCGCCATACCCTGTGCCATCGGGCTTGCCGTCCTGGCCCGGCCCATTACGGCTCTGCTGGGGGGCTATTCGGGCGAACGTCTGAACCTGGCCGCAAGGCTCATGACCATTCTCGGCATCTGCGTGTTCTTCAACGCCGTAGTGCTGGTGACCACGGCCATCATGCAGGCCCATGGGAATGTCATCCATCCTGTGGTGAATATGCTTCTGGCGGGCTGCTTGCGGCTTCTGGGAGTCTATGTACTCTCCGGCAATCCCGAAATCGGCATCATAGGCGCACCTATCAGCAATCTTGCCGCCTATGTGCTCATTTTCCTGCTGAACCTGCTGTCCATCCGGCAGCTGTACCGGGATCCTCCTGCCATATTGAAAAACGCCCTGCGGCCCATGCTCTCCGGGCTTTTGATGGGTGCCTGCGCCTTTGGGTGCTATCGGGCGCTGCTGACGGCAGGCGTCACCAGCCATCTGATTCTCTGTGCCCTGCCTGTGGCCGTGGGTGGTGTCGTCTATGCCGCCGCCGTCATTTTCCTGAAGGTCCTGCGAAAAGAGGACTGTCTGCTGCTCCCCAAGGGCGAAAAAATTGCCCGATGGCTGCATTTATAACAAATTATCAGGCCGCTGCGTTCCCGCAGCGGCCTTGCAATTGTTACCACAGCGTATCTGTGGCATCCGGATAGTGGAAGACTTCAATCAGCTTGGCGTAATACGCCGTGGGGCTGCCGTCCTCGTTATAGCGCCAGGGATAGCCGTATTCGTAGCCCTCATAGGAAACCACGCAGTTCGGGTGTGCCTCCGCGAACCCGTCCAGCACCTCCCGTGAAACCTTGGGGTGCACATCCACCAGACATTCCAGATTGGGCAGATCCTCCAGCGGAGACAGATCCTCCACCTTGGTATAGCTGATGTTCAGCCTCCGCAAACCGGTACACTGGGCCAGAGGCGTCAGGTCCGTCAGATAACCGCAGTTGGACAGCTCCAGAAATTCCAGATTTTTGCAGCTGGCGAAGGGCGTCAGGTCTGAGATCATGGACCCGGAGACGATGATAGCCTTCAGATTTGGCATATAGGCCGCCCAGCTCCAGTCCCGCAGGGTATCATTGTGACCGAAATCGATATACTCCACATCCTCGCAGTATTTCAGCTGGGACACGGTGCTGTTCGTCACGTTGTAGACATAGCGAAGGATCGTCCGGTCCGTCAGGCAGCTGCCCTGTTTTGCGAAGTAAACCCGCCAGACGATTTTCGTCCTGCCCCGGTATTCATCCCGAAGCTGGGCAAGCAGTTCGTTGTCAAACCGGCAGTTTTCCAGCAGCAGATAGTCGCAGTCCCGGAGAATTTCCAGACCCTGCCGCAGCTCGTCCTCATACTTCTCCCCCAGACGCATATTCCTGAATTCAATGCGCTCGTCATCCGTGGAGACCTGCTTGCCGAAGAGGTCGAAGACATAGTGGAAGTGGGCCTCCGTCTCTGCCTGCAGGGCCGCCACGTCCTGAGGTGTCAGATCACAGCCGCCCGCTTCATCCATCAGTTCCACCGTCCGCAGGGCGGTCAGCAGCAGTAGCTTTTCCGCCGTCTGGGCCACATCTTCCCTTTGCAGTCCGGAGAGGTCCAGTTCCTCTGTGTCCCAGTCCATCTCCTTCCCCAGCAGCTCCACCGTATAGGTCAGCTTCAGCTTTGGGTAAGCCTCATGCAGTTCCTGAATCTCCGTCTGGGTGCATTGGGTCCTGGACAGCTTTAACGTCACCAGCTGTGGAAGATAGGAAAGGTTTTCCCGCAGGCTCTCAAAGTCAGTATTCTCCAGCGTCAGATCTTTGGCGTCCCAGCTGACCCGGGTCGAACCAAAGGCCACGTCATACCGGACCTCTACCTCCGGGTGGCGCTTCTGATACTGAACAATGGCCTCATAGCAGTCGCTGCCGGACAGGTCTGCCTGCTTCAGGTCGGGATAGGCCTCCAACTCTCCGATTGTATCCTCTGTCACCACCATCCGGACCGACTGGACGCTTTCGGTGGTTGGCGCAGTTGTCTCCGGGACTGTTTCCTTCCCACAGCCCGCCAGAAGCATCGCCAGGCACATCAATGCAATTGTCTTCCAAAATTTCATACAGGACTTCCTTCCGCGTGTGTTTTCCGCCATCATACCACAGACAATTGCGGAAAACAAGATTCTTAATACAGCATGTACGGAATTCTTAAAAATATGTTCAAAATTTTCCGCATTTTACTTGACAGCCCCCAGCCCCTCTGTAGTATAATGGAAAACAGAAATACACACAGGAGGGATTCTTTTATGGAAAAAGCAAAGGTATACTTTTCAAAGAACATCACCCCGGAAAATGTGATCCGGCTGTATGAGGCGCTGGGCAAGGCCCTGCCCGGCAAGGTCGCAGTCAAGGTCCACTCCGGCGAGAAGGGCAACCAGAACTTTCTGCGGCCCGAATTCATGAAGCCCATGATTAACGCGGTCAACGGTACCGTCGTGGAATGCAACACCGCCTACGGCGGCGAGCGGAACACCACCGACAAGCACGTCAAGCTCATGGAGTACCATGGCTGGAGCCATTATTTTGATGTGGATATCATGGATGCCGAGGGCCCCGATCTGGAGTTGGAAATCCCCAACGGCAAGCAGATCAAAAAGAATCTGGTTGGCAAAAACCTGAACAACTACGACTCCATGCTGGTGCTCTCCCACTTCAAGGGCCATCCCATGGGCGGCTTCGGCGGCGCGCTGAAGCAGCTGTCCATCGGCTGTGCCTCCTCCGCCGGCAAGTCCTACATCCACTCCGCCGGAAAGACCACGGATCAGAATGTGCTGTGGGATAACGTCGCTCCCCAGGATGCTTTTCTGGAAAGCATGGCAGACGCCGCCAGCAGCGTGGTCAAGCACTTCGGCAGCAACATGGCCTACGTCAGCATTATGTGCAACATGAGCGTGGACTGCGACTGCTGTGCCGTTGCCGAGGATCCCTGCATGAAGGACATCGGCATTCTGTCCAGCCTGGATCCCGTAGCTCTGGATCAGGCGTGCATCGACCTGGTGAAGTCTTCCAATGACCCCGGTCGGGATCATCTGCTGGAGCGCATCAATTCCCGCCACGGCACCCACACCATCGACGCCGCCGCGGACCTGGGCTTCGGCACCAGGGACTATGAGCTGATCTGCGTAGACTGATTCTCCGGATCAAACTGCCGCCGGATAGATATTCCGGATGCTTTATTGCAAACGCTTTTGGGGTCACTTCAGGGTTTCCTCTTTGCTTCGTTTTGACATAATAATGCTCCCTCTGCTGTAGTCCCGAAACTTTTACTGTTTCGGAAGTCTACTCCAGAGGGAGCATATCAATTATCCGTAGAAAGGGCTTCTTATTCCGGACGCCTCAAATCGCACATTTCATGGTCGATTTCTCGCCTTTTGATATCATAATTTTCATTTCATGCGTCTGCTCTGGAAGGAGCATATCCGCATGAGAGTCGGACTTTGCGTATGATTCAGGCATTCGTCCCCGGGAAGAGTTTGTCGATGGCGAGCCTTGCGGCTTCCTGCTCGGCGCGCTTTTTGCTGCGTCCGTCACCCCGGCCCACTTCGGCGCCGTTGAGGGTCACGGCCACGGCAAAATGCTTGTCGTGATCCGGTCCGGTCTCTTCCAGAAGAACGTAGGCAAGCACCTGGTTCTTCTTCTGCTGCACCAGCTCCTGAAGCTGGGTCTTATAGTCCACATTGTGCAGCTGCTTCACAGGCACCTGCACCAGGATAAAGGTCCGGATGAACTGCCGCGCCGCCTCCATGCCGCCGTCCAGGAAAGACGCGGCAATAACGGACTCTACAGCGTCCGCCAGAATAGACTCCCGGGTCCGGCCGCCGCCCTGCTCCTCGCCGTGGCCCAAAAGCAGATGTCGGCCCAGGTGAATCCGCTCCGCCACACCGGCCAGGGTTTTTTCGCAGACCATATCCGCCCGCATGCGGGTCAGCTCGCCCTCCGGGCGGTCCGGGAAATTCCGGTATAAGTACTCCGCCACCAGCATGCCCAGAATGCTGTCCCCCAGGAATTCCAGCCGCTCATTGCTGAGCAGGCTGTTGTGCCAGCGTTCGTTGGCATAAGAGGAATGGGTCAAAGCGTTCTGCAACAGTGAAATATTGTGAAACCGGTAGCCGATTTCTTCTTCCAGATCCTTAATCATTGGTTTGCTCCCTCGATTTCGCCAGCAGGGCCAAAGCCTGTTCCAGGTCCTGCGTAATATCATTCTGAGCCGCGTCCATGGCCTGCTTCACCGCATTGCGGAAAGCCAGACGGTCAGAGGCGCCGTGGGCCTTGATGACCGGCTTCTTGATGCCCAGCAGCTGCGTGCCGCCAATCTCGTGGTAGTCCATCAGCTTCATCATCTGCTTCACGCCGGAGCTGCACAGCAGATAGCCGAGCTTTGAGAAAACATTTTTCTTGAAGACCTTTTTCATCAGGCTGCCCATGAACATGGCGGTGCCTTCAATGGATTTCAGCAATACATTGCCGGTGAAACCGTCGCAAACCACCACATCTACCTCGCCCAGAGGCACATCCCGGGCTTCTACATTGCCCACGAAATTCAGCAGGCCCCTGTTCGCCGCGTCGGTCAGCAGAGCATAGGCGTCCCGCTGGAGCTGGGTGCCCTTGGAATCCTCGGTGCCGATATTCAGCAGACCCACTCTGGGGTTCTCGACGCCCAGCTTCTTTTTGGCATAGGCAGAACCAACCAGCCCGAATTGCAGCAGGAACTCCGGCGTGCACTCCGCATTGGCGCCGCAGTCGCAGATCACCGTATTTCCGCCCTTCTTGTTGGGCATGGCAGGAGCCATGGCCGCCCGGCGAATCCCCTTCACCCGCTTGACGATCAGAGTCGCGCCGGTAAGCAGCGCACCCGTGGAGCCGGCAGACACAAAGGCGTCTCCCTGTCCGTCCGCCAGCAGCCGCAGGCCGATGACCATAGAGGAATTCTTCCGCTTGTGAATCACCGTACCGGGGTCGTCATGCATATCCACAACGTCATCCGCTCCGGCAATCTCCATACCGGCGGGCAAATCGTTGATTCCGTTTTTGCGCATAACCTCCAGGATTTCCTCGCTGCGGCCAACCAGAGTGATCTCCGCGCCGAAGTCCCGGGCCGCGTCAATAGCTCCCAAAACCGCTGCCTCGGGGGCCAGATCGCCGCCCATGGCATCCAGAATAATCTTCATGTATTTCCCTCTCTTTCCTATCAGATGCCCTGCGCCAGCAGCGCATCGATTTGTTCCAACGCTCTCTGGGAAATTGCCAGATTTTTCTCCGCTTTCTTCCGCACCCGGTATTCCAGAGGCGAGATAATGCTGAAATTGATATTCATAGGCTGAAAATTCTCAATAGAGCCGTCGCTGACGTACAGGCCCAGCGCGCCTATGGCCGTGGTCTTGGGGAAAGCCGTCGGCTCCTTACCCTGTACCTTGGCCGCCATGGCAACAGCTGCCAGGAAGCCGGAAGCCGTGGATTCCACATACCCTTCCACGCCGGTCATCTGCCCGGCAAAGGCAACCAGCGGGTTGCGCCGGTCAGCATAGAATGGATCCAGCAGCTTGGGGCTCTGCAGGAAGGTATTCTGATGCATGACTCCGTAGCGGACGAATTCCGCGTTCCGCAGAGCGGGGATCATGGAAAACACCCGCTTCTGTTCCCTAAATTTCAGATGGGTCTGGAAGCCCACAAGATTGTAAACGCTCTTGGCGGCGTTGTCCTGCCGCAGCTGGAGCACCGCGTAGGGCTCCGCCCCGGTTTTGGGGTCCGTCAGTCCCACGGGCTTCATGGGGCCAAAACGCAGGGTATCCAGGCCTCTGCGGGCCATGACCTCTACGGGCATGCAACCCTCGAAGACCCGCTTATCCTCAAAGCCGTGGACCTCCGCCTCCTCGGCAGAAATCAATTCCCTGACAAATGCCTCGTATTGCTGCCTGTCCATGGCGCAGTTCACATAGTCCGGGGTCCCCCGGTCATAGCGGGACTGCCACCAGGCAAGATCCATATCCACAGACTCCGCCGTCACCAAAGGCGCGGCAGCGTCAAAGAAATGCAGGTAATCCGCGCCGAAGTACGCCCCAATGGCCTTGGACAGCGCATCGGAGGTCAAAGGCCCCGTGGCGATGATAACCGGCCCTTCCGGAACCTCCGTCACCTCTTCGGACACTACCGTAATCAGAGGGCTTGTGCGGATTTTCTCCGTGACCAGCTGGGAAAAGCCCTTCCGGTCCACAGCCAGACAGCCGCCGGCCTCCACCCGGGTGGCCTCAGCGCACTGCATAATCAGGCTGCCGCAGCGCCGCAGCTCTTCCTTCAGCAGACCTATCGCGTTTTCCAGCCGATCCCCTCGCAGGGAGTTGGAGCATACCAGCTCCGCAAAGTCCTCGCTGTGGTGGGCGGGGCTCATCTTCTTCGGCTTCATTTCATAGAGCTTTACGGAAATGCCCCGTTTCGCCAGCTGCCAGGCGGCCTCACAGCCCGCCAGACCGGCACCGATTACTTTCACTTCCATCAGGTGTTCTCCTCTTTGGGTTTCGCGGCAGACTTCCCGGCAGTTGACTTTTTCGCAGCTGCTTTCTTAGCCGCGGTGGTTTTCGCCGCCGTCTTTTTGGCTGCCGGTTTCTTTGCCGCAGTCTTTTTCACGGTTGCCTTTTTCGCCGCCGCTTCTCCGGCGGGCGCTTCCGCGCTTTGCTCGCCATTTTCGGCGGATTCCGTGGTTTTCTTTTTGTAGTAGCCTCTCTGATCCTCCGGCAGAAAGCGGGGGCACTTCTCGTTGACGCAGAAGGGCTTCATGCGGCCCTTGCCGGACTTTTTGAAGAGGGTCTGTCCGCACTCGGGGCAATCCTCGGCGGTAGGCACATCCCAGGTCATGAAGCCGCATTCCTGCCCCCGCTCGCAGGCGTAAAAGGCATAGCCCTTTTTGGACTTGCGCTTGAGCATGCCGCTGCCGCACTTGGGGCAGCGCCCGGGCATTCGTTCCACCAGAGGCTTGGCATTTTTACACTCCGGGAATCCGGGGCAGGCCAGGAATTTGCCGAAGCGGCCCATTTTGATGACCATTTTCCGGCCGCAGAGCTCGCAGACCTCGTCTGTTTCCTCTTCGGGCACCTTCAGTCGGACGCCCTCCAGGGCAACCTCCGCCTCTTTCAGTTCCTTCTCAAAATCCTGATAGAAATCAGCCAGCAGGGCCTTCCAGTTCTGTTTTCCGGTTTCCACCTCGTCCAGACGCGTCTCCATGTTGGCGGTAAAGCCAACGTCCACAATATCCTGGAACCGTTCCTTCATCAGACCCGTGACCACCTCGCCCAGGGCCGTGGGAGCCAGGCGCTTGTCCTGCTTGACCACATAGTCCCGGTCCTCAATGGTGGAAATGGTGGCGGCATAGGTGGAGGGGCGGCCAACGCCCTGCTCCTCCATGGCCTTGACCAGTGTGGCCTCGGTGAATCTTGCGGGCGGCTGGGTGAAATGCTGCTGCTTATCCACGTCCATGGCCTGAGCCTGCTCACCCTCGCTGAGATCCGGCAGCGGAGAACCCAGGGCCTCGCCGTCATCGTCCCGCCCTTCCTCATAGACGGCAATAAAGCCGGGGAAACGCAGGCTCTGATGGGTAGAGCGGAAAGTATGCCCGGCGCAGACCGTATCGATGGACACGGTGTCATACAGGGCGTTTGCCATCTGGCTGGCCAGGAAACGGCTCCAGATCAGCTTATACAGGCGGTACTGGTCCGGCGTCAGGCTGCCCCGGACCCGCTCGGGATCCAATTCCACATGGGTGGGCCGGATGGCCTCGTGGGCGTCCTGGGCCTCGGCCTTGGTCTTATACACGTGGAACTTGCCGTAGTAATACTGCTTTCCGTACCGGTTCGTGATAAAATCAGCGGCGGCGGCCATGGCCTCGTCGCTGAGGCGCTGAGAGTCGGTACGCATATAGGTAATGAGGCCCAAAGTGCCCTCGCCCTCTACGTCAACGCCTTCGTAGAGCTGCTGGGCGATCATCATGGTCTTCTTCGGGGTCATATTCAGCTTCCGGGAAGCCTCCTGCTGCAGGGTGGAGGTGGTAAAAGGAGGCGCGGCGGAACGCTTTTTTTCTGCCTTTTTCACATTGGTGACGGTAAAGGGCTTGCCCGTAATGTCATCAATAATGGCCTGCGTTTCTACCTCATTCTGCAGTTCCCGCTTCTTCTCTTCCCCATAGTAATGGGCAACAAAGGAGCCGGGCTTCTGCATACGGTTCAGCGTCACATCCAGGGTCCAATACTCCTTGGGCTGAAAAGCGCGGATCTCCTCTTCCCTGTCCACCACCATGCGGGTAGCGACACTCTGAACACGTCCGGCTGACAGGCCCCGGCGGATCTTCTTCCACAGCAGCGGCGAGAGCTCATAGCCCACGATCCGATCCAGAATACGTCTGGCCTGCTGGGCGTCCACCAGGTCATAGTCAATGTCCCGGGGGTGCTGGATGGAGTCCTTGACCACCTTCTGGGTAATTTCGTGGAAGGTGACCCGGTGGGTCTTCTCCTCAGGGAGCTTCAGCAGCTCCTTCAGATGCCAGGAAATAGCCTCTCCCTCGCGGTCAGGGTCCGTTGCCAGATACACGGTGTCGGCCTGTGCCGCGGCGGCCTTCAGCTCTTTAATGAGAGCCTCCTTGCCCCGGACGGGGATGTATTCCGGCGTAAACCCGTGCTCCAGATCTACACCCATTCTGCTCTTCGGCAGGTCCCGCAGGTGGCCCATGCTGGCCTTGACCACATAGTCAGGTCCCAGATACTTGCCGATGGTTTTTGCTTTGGAAGGCGACTCAACGATCACCAGATGGTTGGATTTGCCCATGAAATTCTTCCTTTTCAAAATTTTTGCGGCTCACTGCCGCCGGGACACCCGTTTGCCCGGATGCCGGACGATCTTCTTCCGGATTTCCAGCATGGTCAGGATCCCCAGGACCTTGCCGGAGGGCAGGCCCGTTTTGGCGATCACATCGTCCACGCTTTCGATCCCTGTGCCAATGGCGGTCATGACCGTCTGCTCATCGGCTGAGAGTCCCTGTAAGATATCATTTTGACCACTATACGGCGGGGGATTCCCGTTGTCAATGGTTTTTTTCTTTAAGATTTCCGGCGCTTCCGGTTTTGGCTCCTGCTTTTCCGCCTTTTTCGGCTTGTCCAGTCCCCTCTTTGGAAGGAGCTTTTCCGGGTAAAGAAGGTCGTACTCCTCCATCACGTCCCGGCCGGAACTGACGGCAATGGCTCCGCTGCGCAGCAGCCGGTTGCTGCCCCGAAAGCTCTCCATATCCACATTGCCGGGGACTACGAAGACATCCCGTCCCTGCTCCAGAGCATGCTTTGCCGTCAGGAGAGAACCGCTGCGTTCCGGCGCTTCCACAACCACCACCCCGCAGCTCAGGCCGCTGATGATCCTGTTCCGCCGGGGAAAATGCCAGCCCAGAGGCGGCGAACCCGGAGCGTACTCCGAAAGAATGCAGCCCAAACGCTCCGTCTCCTGAAAAAGGGCCTTGTGCTTCCGCGGGTAGACCACATCCGCGCCGCAGCCCAGCACGCCCACCGCGGGAAAACCCGCGGAAAGAGCCGCCTCCATAGCTGCGCCGTCGATGCCTTCTGCCAGACCGGAAACCACCAGTCCTCCCGCCGCCGCGATCTCTCCGCCGAGACGCTTCGCCGCCTGCCGCCCATAGACAGACGGATGGCGGGTACCCACCACGCCTATCGTGGGCAGCTTGTCAAAGTCGGGAAGGGTTCCTCTGTAATAGAGTACAATAGGCGGATCATAAATTGCTTTCAATCGCCTGGGATACAGGAGGCTGTCGTAGGTCAAGACCTGCAAACCGGCTTTGGCGCAGTCGGATAGCGTCTCTTCCGCGGCGGACAGGTCGTGCCGCAAAAGGATGTCCAGGTGCTCCCCGGTGAGCCCCTCGATCTCCGCGTCCAGTATCTCCTGCTTTTCGGCAAAAAACAGCCGCTCCGGATCCTCAAACTGCCGCACCAGCGCAGCCTTGACGCCGTCCTTCACTTCATTGCATTGGGCCAGCCACAGCCAGTAGAGCAGCATTGTGTTTCCTTCTTTCCGTTAAAACTTTCCCATCTGCCACATGACGGCGGTTGCCGCCACGGCGGCGTTCAGGGACTCGCAATGCGGATTCATAGGGATAATCAGAGCGTTCGCCGCCTTGTCCAGAATCTCCTGCCGGACGCCCTGTCCCTCGCTGCCGATGACGACAGCCATGGCGCCAACATCCACGGTGCGGATATCCTTTGCCGTATCCCGCAGAGCGGTGACGCCGACGGGAATCCCCGCCCGGGTGCAGGCGTCGAATGCCTGCTGCCAGGTGGTCACCACCACCGGGCGGCGGAACACCGCCCCCATGCTGGCCCGGACCACCTTGTGGCTGAAGGGATCGGCGCAGCCCTCCAGCAGCGCCACAGGAACATTCCAAGCGTCCGCCGTGCGCAGGATGGTTCCCACATTGCCGGGATCCTGGATGCCGTCCAGCAAAAGCATGCCCTTTTCCGGCACAAAGGGCGTTTTCTCCGGCAGTCTGCACAGAAAGACCGCCCCCTGGGGGGTCTCCATGGGAGAAATGGCCTCCATGACCTCCCGGCTCACCCGAATGACACGGACCCCCTCCGGCACATCCGCTTCCACACCGTCAGACAGGAATACGGTATGCAGGCCCTTCCAGTAGGCTGCCGCCTCTTTCAGCAGCTTGGTTCCGTCAGAGACAAACAGCCCCGTCTCCTCCCGGGCCTTCCGGGAAGAGAGCAGCTTTCGCGCCTGCTGCACCAATGGGTTCTTCCGGGATGTAATCCGTTCTTCCATTACAGCTTCTGCACCTTTTCCAGAGCGATATTATCGCCCAGCACCACCATGGTATCCCCCGGCTGAATCACATAGTCAGCCGCCGGAGACACGTTGGTCTTGCCGTCGTTTTCCACGGCAATGATATTCACGCCCAGCTTCGCCCGGACGTTCAGCTCCCGAATGGTCTTGCCCTGCCAGCTCTTGGGGGCGGGCACGTCCAGAATGCCGAAATCCTCGGAAAGCTCGATATAGTCCAGCACATTGTGGCTGTTGAGAGATCTTGCCAGCCGCTGGGCAGATTCCTGCTCCGGGATCAGCACCCGGTCTACCCCGAGCTTTTCCAGAACTTTCCGATGGGTCTCATCGTGGGCTTTGCAGACCACATAGGGAACCCCCAGTTCTTTCAGGTTCATGGCAATGAGCACGGAGGCCGCCAGATTGTCACCGATGGCAATAACGGCGCAGTCCAGATTCCGGACGCCCAGAGCCTTCAGCACTTCCTTATCCTGAGCGTCTCCCACCACAGCATGGGTCACATCGGCAGAAATCTGCTGCACAAAGTCCGCCCGCACATCCAGGGCCAGCACCTCTGCCCCCAGCTTGCACAGCTGCCGGGACAGAGCCGAGCCGAAGCGGCCCAGACCGATAACGATATAGGATCTCATAATCTTTTCTCCTTATCCGATCAAAAGGTTTGTCTGGGCATAGCGGAACCGCTCTGTGGCCCGGTCTCCCGACAGGAAGCCAAGGCTGATGGTCAGCACACCCACACGTCCGAAATACATATATAGAATAATCAGGCACTGGGCCGGAATGCTCAGCCGGGTCGTTGTCCCCGCCGTCAGGCCTACGGTTGCCAGAGCGGAAACCGTCTCATACAGGGCGTTGGTAAAGCCCACGGGAGATGTGGCGCAGATGAAAACCGCCCCGAAAAACGCCAGCAGGATCATGGTCATAGCAATGGTCATGGCATCCAGCGCCTGACTGTCCGGAATGGTGCGCTTAAAAGCGCAGACCGTGCTCTTGCCCCGGAGTCTTGCCCGCAGAAACAGCAGCAGCACTACAAAGGTCACGGTTTTCAGACCGCCGGCTGTAGAACCGGAGGAACCGCCCACCAGCATAAAGAGCATCGCCACCGCTTTTCCACCCTCGGTAAGCGCCGCCTGATCAATGGCCGCGAAGCCCGCCGTCCGCAGCGTCACGGACTGGAAAAAGCCGTTCAGGAGCTTGCTTCCAACACTCATATTGCCCAGAGTTTCAGGATTGTTCCATTCCAGCAGGCAGGTAATGCCCCAGCAGGAAAGCAGCAGGGCCGCCGTGGTACAGAGCACCAGCTTTGTGTAGACCGACATTCGCCGGAAGGGTTTCCGCTCCGCCAGCTCTTCCCAGACAAGAAAGCCCAGGCCGCCGATGATGACCAGCGCTCCCAGCGTCAGCAGCACCACAGGGTCATTTTGAAAGGTCAGGAGACTGGCCCCCGGCTCCAGAAAGCCGAAAATATCGAAGCCAGCGTTGCAGAAAGCGGAGACAGAATGGAAAGTGCCCAGCCACAAAGCTCTGGAAAAGCCAAACCGGGGCCAGAAATGCGCCGTCAGAATGGCGGTGCCGATACCCTCAACGCTCAGGCTGCCAAAAAGCACCGTGCGCTGCAAACGCACCACGCCCTCCATGTCGTTCAGGCTCAGGGCCTGGGCCATGAGCATACGCTGCTTCAAGCCGATGCGCCTGCGCAGCAGGAAGATAAACAGGGTCGCCATGGACATAAAGCCCAGACCGCCAACCTCAATCAGCGTCAGCAGCACCCCCTGACCGAAGCCGCTCCACTGGGTATAGGTATCGAAGGGGGTCAGCCCCGTGACGCAGGTAGCCGACGTAGCCGTAAAGAGCGCCGGAAGGAAAGGGCATCGCTGCCCGTCGCGGGAAGCCGCCGGAAGCGTCAGCAAAAAGGTGCCCAGCAGGATAATGACCGCGAAGGCCGCGGCAATGGTTTTCATGGGGCTCAGAGGCCTGCCCTGCCGTTTTCTGATCCAAAGCAGGAATCGATTTCGTAAACGCATACTTTTTTCTCCTTTTGCCCGCAGAAATGCATTTTACTTTCCTATTATACCAGCCTTTTTCCCTTTTGCAAGGGGAATTTCCAATAACCGCAGAAAGACCGGAAGCCTTTGCGCGCTTCCGGTCTTTCAGGGCAGATGCCAAATGATCAGGTGAGCCGCCGAAAGCGATCGATCTTTCAGTTTCTGCTCATGGACAGGCTGTCCACGCCCAGCAGCTCTTTTCCTTCCTCATTGGCCAGCAGCTCCAGCGTATCCGTCTCCGCATTGTACTGGAGTTTGTCGCCGTTGCAAAGGATCGTGCCGTCCTCAATGGTGAAGGTACCCTCATATTTCAGCTCTTCCAGAGCCATCTCAATGAACTCCCGAATCTGAATGGAATCCAGGAACTCCTGGAGCGTCATTCCCGCCACGGCCTGAAACAGCTCATCCACGCTTGTAACTTCCAGCGCCGCGTAGACCTCGTCCATGGTCAGGCCCTCCGCCGCGAACTCGCTTTCCAGAGTCTTTTCCATCAGATCGCGGAAAAAGGCGTTCAGCTTTTCCAGAAAGCCATCCAGATCGTCAATGGTTCCCGCAACGGAGCAGGTGCCGTCCTCCGTGAATGTACAGTTCAAAGTAATCTTCAGGCTCAGATCATGTTCCTTGAGTCCCTCGGTGATACCCTCCATCTGGGATTCTGCCCCGGCCAGAAACAAATCCGTCACATCCAGCACATCGCTGTGCCAACCGCCCGCTATGTGCCGCCGAAGCAGGCCGTCCTGGGCCCGAACGGCATAATTGGCCGCGTCGATGTAGTCACCCAGATCTTTGAAAATCTCCAGTGCGCTCTCATAATCGCCCGCGTTGAAGTTCTCCACGGCCAGTGCGTAGCGGCACTGCTTCAAAAGCTGTCTGCTGTCCCGGTAATCGTCCAGTGTTTCCAGCTGCCTGACAGCGGCGGCATAGTCGCCGTCCTCCATTGCCTTTACAGCGGACTTGTAGTCGCTGCTTTTGCACCCTGTCAGAGCAAGGGCCATCGTCAGGGCCAGAATAAACGCAATAACTTTTTTCATGTGGCATATTCTCTCTTTCTATTGTTGTACGGTTTCAGTATGGCATATATCCGGAAAAATGTCAATATAAATCATCTTTTGCGCATTTCTTTCTCATGTCCGTCATCAGTTCTCCGGCGGTTCAGAAATGCGTCAGTTCCTGCCCGATTGCCCGCATGCGGGTCTTGTCCGCCTTGCAGACGGCCCGGTCGTAGCTGACCAGACCGTTGGTTTCGTCCTCCACATCGGAAAGCTGGGTATAAACGGCGGCGCAGAGGCCCCGGTTCTTTGCCGGAATGATCTCAGTGCGATACAGCGTCTCCAGCGCATCCATGAAGGACGCGCCGTCCTCAAAATAGCGGTAGCCATAAGTCTTTTCCAGATTAAACGCATGTCCCTGAATCTTCCAGGAATAGCCGCCGAATTCGGAGAGAACCAGTGGCTTCTCACTTCTGGGCAGCCGCACCGGACGAAAATACACATGGAGGCTTTCCACATCGCTGTCCCCGTGGGAAAACCATCCGGAAGCGGTATCCACAAACCGGGAACGATCCAGCTCCTTCAGCTCTTCATACCGGTTCCGGCTGTCAAACTGCCCCCAGCCTTCATTAAAGATTGTCCAGTAGCACACGCTGGGGTGCTTTTCCAAAGCCAGAACCGTACTTTCCATGCCCTCCCGAAACCGCCGGCGGGTCTCCGGGTCCCGATGGAGGTGCTTGTCACTCCGGTGCTTGCCGATGCCAAGGGTCGGAAGAGCCGTGTCCCGCAGGAAATGGTAGGCTCCGTTATTCACCATATCCTGAAATACCACCATGCCCAAACGGTCGCAGGCGTAGTAAAACAGCTCCGGCTCTACCTTAATATGCTTGCGCAGCATATTGAAGCCCAGCTCCTTCATGGCCAGAATATCCCGGTCAAAACAGGCGGGCTTCGCCGGAGTGAACAGGCCGTCGCTCCAATAGCCCTGATCCAGAACGCCGTGGAAAAAGTACGGCTTTCCGTTCAGGCACAGTCTGGGGATGCCGCCGATCACCTTCGTCTCCAGAGTACGAAAGGCGAAATAGCTTCCGACCTTATCCTCTCCGGCGGTGATCTCCGCCTCATAGAGATAAGGGTCCTCCGGGGACCAATGGCGAGGGGCAGGAACGTCCAGAACGGCTCTGGAATCCCGGATTTCAGCCAAAAGCTCCCCATCCGGCGTTTTCACCCGCAGTGTACCCCCGGAGGAACCTATCAATTCCAGAGTCACCCGCTGGTTTTCCGTGGAAAAGTGGACTTCCCGGATATAGTTCTCCGGCACCCGTTCCAGCCAGACCGTCTGCCAGATGCCGGACACCGGCGTGTACCACATGCCGCCCCGGTCCCGGCGCTGCTTGCCGTAGGGCAGGCTCTTGTCCTTCAGGCTGTCTGTGGTCTCCACCAGCAGCGTGTTTTCTTCCCGCAGCCGCGCCGTGATGTCAAAGGAGAAGCCCTCATAGCCCCCTGTGTGCGTCCCCAGAAGGGTATCGTTCAGGTATACCCGGGCTTTCTGGTCCACCGCGCCGAAGTGCAGCAGCACCCGGCCTGTCTGGAAGCTCTCCGGCAGGGAGAAGCGTCTGCGGTAACGCAGCACCGTGCCGTCCGGGAACACCTGATGGACGCCGGACAGCAGAGATTCCGGCGGGAAGGGCACCCGGATCTCCCGGTCAAACGTCCCCTTCTCCCCCACGGCCAGCGCCCAGCTGCCGTTCAGATTGTAAAAGGAATCCCGCCGCAGCGAGGGTCTGGGGTACACATCCCAGGGAATCCCTGTCAGATTCTTTCCCGCCTCCGTCCAAAGCTCCGCGAATCTCGCCATATGCTTCCCTCCTTTTTTTCTAGTGTAACACGCGGAGACAGTTTGGGCAAGTCCCAAATCGCCGCACTCAAAAGACATTTGTCCTTCGTGCGTAAACTTTTTCTTGACAAAGCAACAAAATAATAATACTATAAACGCAACTTCAATTCTACGCTGGGGTTCGTCACAAATCCATATCTCAGCAAAACATCAAAGCGCAGGGCGTGATATTTATGAGAAGGGCATTCTGTTTTTTTCTATTGACAATGGTTCTGTTTTCCATGCATGGCTGTGGGACAGGCCATGGAGCGGAACCGACGCATACCCTCTGGGTCGTTACAGAGGCTTCCTGCTCTGACGGAATGAATCTCCAGGCAAAGATCATTGCCGAGCGCATGGAAAAGGAAAATCCGGGCCTGACCGTGGAGCTGGATATTCTCCCCACGGACCCGCAGGAGCGGGAGATCATCCTGAAGCAGCTTCGTACCAAGATCATGTCCGGCAATGGCCCGGATGTGTTTCTGCTGCCCACCGGAAACGCCCTGACAACGGACTACACAAACGAGCATCTCCACCGGCTGACCCGCAATACGGAGATAGAGCCGCTGTTTTTGGATGTGAACCAGGCCATGCGGTCCGGGCAGTTTCTGGATCTGACCACGTTCTATGACGGGGATCCGGCGGTGGATACCGCCGCGCTGAAGCGGGAGATCATGGATGCCGGAACGGTGGGAAACCGGCGCTACGTGCTGCCCCTGCGCTTCAACATTCCGGTGATCTGCACAGACCCGAAGCTATGGGACAACTATGGCATTTCCCGGGAAAAACTGACCTCCGGCGGTCCTGAATTGGTCTGGACACTTCTGGAATGGGCGGGCAGTGCCCCCATTTGCGCCGGAGTACAACTGCCCGCCGACCTGACATTGCTTTCCGATGCCTTTGATTACGAGCAGGAGCAGCTTCTGCTATCCCCTAAAACGCTGGCGGACTATATGTGTCTGTACCAGCGCTGGCGCTCCGCCGCGATCCCCGGGGAACAGATGCTTTTGCAGGCCGCCCTTACTGAAACGATGTCCTATGTGGAGGATCCAATGTGGAAATCCATTCTGGAGGAACCAAGCAGGGACCTGTTCCGGACGATCCGTTCCTACAATACACTGTCAAACTACGTATGCGAGGACATTCACTGGAGTACCAAGGGCTTTCCCCTGTTCTCCTGCTCCATGGCGGATTCTCTGGAAAGTCTGGCGGTGGCCAAGACCTACGAATCCATTTACGGCGAAAAAAGGGAGCTGTTTTATTTTCCCTGGCGGGATTCCGGCGGGGCCGTTACAGCCAACGTGACCTATTGGGGCGCCGTTGGCAGCGGAACCATAGAGCCGGAGCTGAGCTATGGTTTTCTGCGGCAGTTTCTGGATGAAGAATTCCAATGGGACACATACCGCCCCAAGCAGAATGATTCCGGCAAGCGGCCCCAGGCAGAGGTGCAGTGCGCCGGGCAAGTGGAAAACAGCTGGCCCGTCCGCGCCTCCGGCTCTGCCGCCGCTCTGTGGGAGACGCTGCGTTATCAAAACCGCAAAATAGCCTTTTCCGGGCGAAAGGAATCCCATCAGATCGGCGCTGCAGCAAGGGCATTGTCCTTCCGGGATTCCGATATTCCCGCCCTTTCCTGGGACATTGACGAGGTGCGCTTCCCCGTGACCATTTCCGGGGCGGATTCTCTGGAATACGCCCTGTCCCAGCTGAACGAGCCGGACGGGACGCCAACGGACGCGGACATTGACGCGCTGGCACAGCAGGTCTATCAGGGCCTGTGGTGGCATCTGGCGGAGGGGTGAAACATATGAAACAGGTATCCAAAAATACGGAGCGCAGCGCCCGGGAGGGACTGCTCCTGATTCTGCCGCTGGCGGCGGGCTGCGGGCTGTTTTACGCGGTCCCCTTTTTGATGGTGCTGCAAAACTCCTTCCAGCGGGGCACGGGCAGATCCCGGGAATACGTCGGCATTGAGACCTACCGGAGTATGCTGCGCAGCGGCGTGTTCCGGCTGGCCTTCGGCAACACGCTGAAATTCCTGGTTGTGGCCCTTCCCCTGATTATTCTCCTGTCCTATGCCATCGCGCTGCTGCTGAAAAACCACGCGCGGAAGCATGAGGCACTGAAATCCGTCCTGCTGCTGCCCTACATTATGCCCGTGGTTGGCACGGTGCTGCTGGTGGAGCTGCTGTTTGCCCAGACGGGGCTTGTAAACAAAGGGCTGTACACTCTGGGGCTGCCCGTAGCGGACTGGCTTCACTCCAAGGCGGCCTTCTGGGTGGTGATTGCCCTGTACCTGTGGAAAAATACGGGCTACAGCGTGATCCTGCTCCTCTCGGGCCTTATCACGATCCCCGAGGACCACTATGCCGCCGCCTCTTTGGACGGCGCCACGGCATGGCAGCAGCTGCGCTATATCACCATGCCCCAGATGTGGTACAGTGTGTTTTTTGCCGCGGTGTTTTCCCTGATTAATGCTTTCAAATGCTTCCGGGAGATCTTTCTCATCGGCGGGACCCACCCGGACCAGAGCATCTATATGCTCCAGCACTTTATCAACAACGCCTTTGACAAGCTGAACTACCCAAAGCTGGCGGTGGCCTCCGTGCTGCTGCTTCTGGTCCTGACGGTGCTGTTCGCCCTGAGCTACCGCTGGGTCAGGCGGAAGGAGGCATACAAGGATGCGTAAACGGCCCGCTTATTTCTCCTCCTTTGCCGCCGTTCTGCTGACGGCACTTTCCGTGATTCCCTTCCTGTACGTATTCGCCAAAAGCCTGCTTTCCGCCCAGAACGGCTTCACGCTTTCCTATTACTATCAGGTATTTCTCGCCCAGGAACAGTATCTGCTGCGGTTCAGGAAGAGCCTGGGGCTGTGCCTGTGCATCACGGCGGGACAGGTAGTCGTATCCACCCTGGCGGGCTACGGCTTTGCCAAATGCCGCTTCCCCGGGAAGAACGTCCTGTTCTTCCTGCTGATGGTGCTGATGATTATGCCCCTGCAGGTAACGCTGGTACCCAACTACATCATGCTGGACAGGCTGGGGCTGCTGGATACCTACTACGCGCTGGTGCTGCCCATGATCTTCGTGCCTCTGGGCACCTTCATTATGACCCAAAGCTTCCAGGCCGTGCCCAACGAGATCATTGAAGCCGCCCGGCTGGACGGCTGCGGAACCCTGAAGCTGATCTGCCGTATCGCGGTACCCATGAACAGGGCAGGACTGATCTGCACGCTGCTGCTGTCTTTTCTGGACGGCTGGAATATGGTAGAGCAGCCCATGGTCTATCTGGAGGATTTCGGGCGCTATCCCATTTCCGTAGCCCTGGCCTCGGTGCCGCCGGAGAACCCCACTGTACAGCTGGTGTGCTGTATTCTGGTCGCTCTGCCGCCCCTGTTCCTGTTTGCCTACTTTAACCGGGAGTTGGTGGAGGGCATCGCTCTGGGAGGAGAAAAATGGAAAAACAAGCCCTATGTTTCGGAAGCCTCATCCTGTACATTCTGATTGCCTGCACCATCGTGTCCGGCTGGATCGAGGCCACCATGATGACCCAGGTAGAACAGGGACCCGTCAACACCAAGGCCGCCCACGAGGCTGTGACCCGGGAGCTGCCGCCGCGTTCGCTGTTCGCGGACCAGGAGGGGCTGCATCTGTACGAAATCTACGACGGCACCGGCTGGGAAAGCGGCAAACGCATCCGCGAGGTCAGCGGCTGGAGCCTAACCAGCGAATGCGTGTCCGTTTCGGGCTTTCCCGATACGGCCTACGTCTTCTCCGCCACCCGTCAGCCGAAAGCAGGAGAACAGGTTCTGGTTCTGGAAAAGCTGGACCGGGGCGATGATGTGTACCTTGCCCTTTTCAAAGAGGGCGTCCCCGGGGAATTGGAGCTTCCCATGGAGGCGGCAAGCAGCACCCGGAGCAGCAACGCGCTTGTGCTGGAAATGAAGGATTATACAATTCCCTTCATGGAGCATCGCGCCAAATCCGCCTCCCCGACGCTGGAAAAAACGGATTGGATTTTCAGCATCGGAGACGTCCGGCAGTTCCTCGGCCAGCTTCCGGCCATAGGCGCCCTGGCCGGGCTTCTTACCGCAGGGCTTGCCCTGTTACTTTCCGCCCTTGTACTCTGGAGGCGCAGGCATGGCCCGGCCCTCGTGAATCTCTGTCTTTCGGGGCTGTGCCTGTGTCTGACGGCGGTGCTGCTGCAAAAAACCACTCTCCCCGCCTCCCTGCTGCCCAGGGAAAACATTCTGGAGCTTTCCTATTATCGGGAGGAATTCGCCGTCCTGACCTCCGGTCTCTCCGGCTTCCCGGAACTTCTGGAAGCGCTTTCCGCCGCCGGAGCCGCCGCCCGGACCCGGGGACTGCTCTATTTCGGACTGAGCGCCGGTCTGTTTCCGCTGCTGCTCCTTGCGGAAAACCTGCCGGTCCGGCGGAACGCGTAAGCAAACATACAGCCCCCGCGTGAATCCGGAAAGGATCCGCGCGGGGGCTTTGTATTCGTTGGACTACTTCTGGGAAATCCGTTTTCCATGGGTACTGTGGGCCAGCACAGAGGCCGTAATGGAAACGAAGTCCCGGATATACTTTTTGGTGTTCTCGTCGTTGCGGTAGCAGGCGTAGAAATGGCGGTGGTTCTCATAATCCTTCAGCGGATAGAACGCGCCGCCGGATTTGAACACGAAGTCATCGGCATACACATCCGGCAGCACCATGCACGCGCCGCCCTTCAGAGCAACCCGGCGGGCCACCTCCAACGCGGAAGTCTCCAGAAGGATCTTCGGCCGGATATTGTAGCGCCGGAACAGGCGGTCCTGAATGATCCGGGAGGAATGGGAGCTGTCCAGGGACACGAACATCTCCTTTTCCACGGTTTCAAGGCTGATAGGCGTTCCGGAAGGGACAAGCTGGGCCAGCTGGCTGTCCCTGCCCGCCAAAATGCCGATGGATTCCTTTTCGATCAGCTCATAGGCGATATTGGCTTCATTCGCCTCCAGAGCCGCCAGGGCGAGATCAATCTGTCCCTTTTGCAGCAGCCCCTCCAGGCTGGCGGAGGCGGCCTCGGTCAGCTCGATGGTCACATTGGGATAGGCTTTTGTAAAAATGGGAATCACATCCGGCAGCACCTGCATGGCCCTGGTAATGCTGATGCCCAGGCGCAGGCGGCCGCCGTCATCCCGGCGGATGCTCTCGATTTCCTCCTTCAGCTGGGTCTCAATCTCCAGCATGGCCTCCACTGCCCTGAGGTAACGCTCTCCGGCATAGGTCAGGTGGAAGGGCGATGTGCTGCGGTCAAAAAGCGGCGTACCCGCTTCGTCCTCGATCTGGCGCAGGGTCTGGCTCAGGGAGGGCTGGCTGATATAGAGCTGTTTTGCGGCGGCTGTGATGGTTCCGTATTTGGCAATGGTTTTGAAATACAGGGCCTGCTTCATATTCATATAATTTTCACCACTTTTTTACAGCATTTTCACGAAATCTATTGATTCTGGACAATACAGATTATAAAAGATTTTTTATATATGTCAAGCATTTTTGCTGGAATATTCGGCATGGATTATACTTGGATAAAGAATTAAGTATTTGAATTTGGGATTTTCCTATGTTATCTTATTGTCATCAAAAATACAAAACCTGTAGGGAGGATCAACATGGAAATTCTGAAATCTGCCGCAGCAGGCACTTTGGAATCCAGCGATGCCATGGTCACCGTAGAACCCGGCGAAGACGGCATCCAGCTGGAGCTTTCCAGCAGCGTTATGAATCAGTATGGCCGCCAGATCAAGGCAACGATCCTGGAGACCCTGGAGCGTCTGGACGTAACGAACGCCCACGTGACCGTTGTGGACAAGGGTGCTCTGGACTGCACCCTGAAGGCGCGGGTAGAATGCGCCGTGTTCCGCAGCTGTGACGCGTCCAGCGCCAACATTCCCTGGGGAGGTGCGATTCGATGATTAGAAGACCCAAGCCCGAACGGTTCCGCCTGCGCAGAACCATGATGTTCATGAACGCCCAGAAGCCCGGCCTTATCAAAGATGCTTACATCTACGGCTGCGACTCCATCATGCTGGACCTGGAGGACGCCGTGGCGGAAAACCAGAAGGACGCCGCCCGCTTCTCCCTGTACCATGCCCTGACCACCATTGACTATGGCAATACCGAAGTCATTGTCCGTATCAATGGTCTGGATACCCCCCACTGGCAGGAAGACATCCGTGTCTGCGTGGCCGGCGGCGCAGACGGTATCCGTATTGCCAAGTGCGAAAGCGCACAGGATGTTCACACGGTCGAGGCCGCTGTGGAAGCTGCCGAAAAGGAATTCGGCGTGGAAGTGGGCCGCACCCTGCTGATGGCCGCTCTGGAGAGCCCCAAGGGTATTCTGAACGCCTATGAGATCTGCTCCGCTTCTGACCGGATGTTCGGTGTCGCCATCTCCGGCGGTGACTTCCGCAAGTGCATGCAGACCAAGTTCAGCCCTGACGGCGTGGATATGCTGGCCGCAAGAGGCCAGATGCTGCTGGCCGCCCGTGCCGCCGGCATCCAGTGCTTCGACACCGTGTTCACCGACTTGGACGACAACGAGGGCTTCAAGGCTGAGGTCCTGCAGAACAAGGCCATGGGCTTTGACGGCAAGAGCCTCATCAACCCCAAGCAGATCCGCCTGGTTCACGAGGTCTTCGCGCCCACCGAAAAGGAAGTCAAGCAGGCTGAGGCTGTTGTCCGTGCTTACAAGGAGCAGTCCGCCGCCGGTGTCGGTGTGTTCACCGTTAACGGCAAGATGATCGATATCGCCTTCATTCCCGGCGCCGAGCGTACGCTGCGTCTGGCGAAGGCCTGCGGTATGTATGAGGGGGATTTGGTATGATCAACGCAGTAGGCAGAGAAATTCCTGACGCGCTGCTGGTAAACGGCAAGGAAGTTTATCAGGGCAAGAATTATATGGACGGCAAGTACCTGCACAAGGCTGCCCCCACCACCCGCCGCTATGAGAAGCCCCAGGAGAGCAAGATCGTCGCGACCCTGGCGGACGCCCTGAAGCAGTGCGGCGCCAAGGACGGCATGACCTTCTCCTTCCATCACCACCTGCGTGACGGTGACTATGTGGTCAACATGGTCATGAAGGCCGCCATTGAGGAGCTTGGTCTGAAGGACCTGACCATCGCCGCAACGAGCCTGGGCAGCGCCCATGATCCCATCGCCGACTATATTGAAGAGGGCAAGGTCATCGGCATCCAGACCTCCGGCATCCGCGGCCGGATGGGCGAGGTCGTTTCCGCCGGAAAGCTGAAGACCCCCGCCATCATCCGTTCCCACGGCGGCCGTCCCCGTGCCATCGAGGCCGGTGAGGTTCACATTGACATCGCCTTTGTGGCTGCTCCCACCTCTGACTGCGTGGGCAACTGCCGGGGCATCGGCGGCAAGAGCAACTGCGGCTCCATGGGCTACGCCATGACTGACGCCAAGTATGCCGACCATGTGGTGGTCGTTACCGACTGCCTGGTGGACTTCCCCAATATGCCCGCTTCCGTGGAAGCCATTGACGTGGATGCCGTTGTCGTCGTCGATTCCATCGGCAACCCCAAGAAGATTGCCTCCGCCGCTGCCCGCATCAGCCAGAATCCCCGGGATCTGATGATGGCGGAGAACGTGGCCAAGGTCATCGTTTCCACTCCCTATTTCAAGGACGGCTTCTCCTTCCAGACCGGCGTCGGCGGCCCCTCTCTGGCTGCCAACCTGTTCCTGGAGAAGTATATGGATGAGCGCGACATCAAGATGGGCTGGGCCATCGGCGGCATCTGCGGCCCCATGGTGGAGCTGCTGAAGAAGGGCAAGGTCGGGAAAGTTATCGACGTGCAGGACTTCGATCTGGATGCCGTCAACTCCATCAACCAGACCCCCAACCACTTTGAGATGTCCGCCTCCCAGTACGCCAACCCCGCCAACAAGGGCGCTTTCGTCAACAAGCTGGACTTCGTGGTTCTGGCCGCACTGGAAATCGACACCGGCTTTAACGTCAACGTGCTGACCGGCTCTGACGGCGTGCTTCGCGGCGCTCCCGGCGGTCACCCCGATACCGCTGCCGGTTCCAAGGTCTGCATTATTGTGACCCCCCTGACCCGCGGCCGTATGGCTACCGTCTGTGAGAAGGTCGTAACTGTCACCACGCCCGGCGACTGTGTGGATGTCCTGGTTACCGATTACGGCATCGCCGTGAACCCCCTGCGTCCTGACCTCATCGAGTGCCTGGACAACGCAGGCATCCCCCATGTTTCCATTGAGAGCCTGAAGGAGAAGGCCTACTCTCTGGTGGGCCGTCCCGATGACCTTCAGTGGGAGGACAAGGTGGTCGCCGTTCTGGAAGCCCGCGACGGCACCATTCTGGACGTAGTCCGCAAAATCAAGCCCCTGTCTCTGTAAGACATTCAGGGGGGCCAAAAGCCCCCCTTTTTGTTATGAATTCCCAGCATTATTCCCTATTTGTTAAATAAGAAAGGAATTTCGAGAATGAGTAATACCATTGTTGGCCTGCTCGGTCTGGTAACCATCGTCGCGATTGTTGTTACCCTGTTCAAGAGCAAGACCCAGCCCGCGATTGCTTTTATTGTCTATCCCGCCATCCTGGGCCTGATCCTGGTCCTGGGCGGCCGCTACTCCTTCGACAACCTGGCCGCTATGATCAAGGCCGGCTTTAACTCTACCGCTCCTACCGCCGCTCTGTTCGTGTTCTCCGTGCTGTACTTCGGCATTATGACCGACGCCGGCATGTTTGATGTGATCATCGGCAAACTGCTGAAGCTCATCGGCAACAACGTTGTGGGTGTCGCCGTTATGACCTGCGTCATTGCCCTGATCGGCCATCTGGACGGCGGCGGCGCTTCCACCTTCTGCATCGTGGTTCCCGCCATGCTGCCCATTTACAAGAAGATGAACATGCGTCCCACCAGCATGCTGCGGATCGCCGTGCTGGCCATGGGCGTGCTGAACCTGATGCCCTGGGCCGGTCCCACCATGCGTGCCGCTACTGTGCTGGGCATGGAGGCTGGTCAGCTGTGGAACACCATCATCCCCATTCAGATCTTCGGCATTGTTCTGGCTCTGGCCCACGCCGTTCTGACCGGCTTCCAGGAGAAGAAGCGCGGCGCCGGTCTGCCCGCCGGTGCTACCCTGGACCTGGCTGAGAGCAAGTCTGCCGAAGAGCAGGAGCTGGCCCGTCCCAAGCTGTTCTGGTTCAACCTGCTCCTGACCATCGCCGTTATCGCCATGCTGATCTGGGATGTGTTCCCCTCCTATGTTCCCTTCATGCTGGGCGTTTCCATCGCTCTGTTCGTGAACTACGGCTTCACCGCCAAGATGCACAAGAAGATCATCAACCTGCATGCCGGTCCCGCTCTGATGATGTGCTCCACCCTGATGGGCGCCGCCGTCCTGATGGGCATCCTGACCACCTCCTTCATCATGAAGGACGGCAAGATGGTTGCCGCCGGCGTGAAGGTCATGGAAGTTGACGTGCCCAGCGTTGTCCGCTGCCTGGCCGGAATCATCCAGTCCATCCTGCCCGCCGCCATTGGTCAGCATCTGCCTCTGGTTATCGGCATCCTGTCCGTGCCTCTGGCTCTGGCCTTCGACACCGACTCCTACTTCTTCGGCATGCTGCCCGTTATCATCGCCATTGGCCAGAGCTTCGGCGTCGACGCCCTGCCCATCGCTGTGGCTATGGTCGTCTGCCGCAACTGCGCTACCTTCATCAGCCCCATGGTTCCCGCTACTCTGCTGGGCACCGGTCTGGCCGATGTTGAGATTGAGGATCACATCAAGGCAAGCTTCCTGTACGTCTGGGGCTTCTCCATTCTGTGCATGCTGTTCGCCATTGCGGTCGGCATTATGCCTCTGTAAATCTTAAAATAATGGCTGCCTGAAAGGGCAGCCGCCCCGGGAGCGGCCGGTTGGTGGATCGGCCGTTCCCAAAAAAAGAATATGTCCGGCGTTGGGCTATGCTGGGAAGGCCCGCAAAACGTCCCAAAAAGTCTTCCGGTTTCCGGAAGGCTTTTTGCTTCCCATACAGCCAGAAATATGCTATACTGTCGGCAAAGAAAACCGCAAAGGAAGCGAAGTATGAAGAAAACAAATTTGAAAAAGATTTGGGAGATGTTTATTTACTTCTTCCATATCAGCTGGTTTACTTTCGGCGGAGGCTGGAGCATTGTGGCCCAGATGCAGAAGGATTTCGTGGACGGAAAGCACGAGTTGACCGCCGAGGAGCTGCTGGACATCGTCAGCGTGGGCCGCAGTCTGCCCGGCACCATGATTGGCAATGTAGCCTATCTGTTTGGCCACCGGCAGGCGGGCGTTCTTGGCGGCATTGCGGCTACCGTCGGCATGGTCACGCCGCCTATGCTCATCCTCTCCGTGCTCACCTACTGCTACACCATGTTTAAGGACAACGTGTGGATTGCAAAAATGCTGCAGGGTGTCCGCGCCGCAGTAGTACCCATTATTCTGGTTGCCGCTCTGAAGCTCAGAGCTGGCGCCTTTCCCACAAAAATCTGCTACGCCATTGCCATCGTTGCCTGCGTTTTGAATGCATTCCTGAACGTCAACTGCGTTCTGGTGATTCTTCTGGCTGTCGTGACCGGCCTGATCATGGGCAAATGGAAGGAGGCAGAGGCATGAGTGTGCTTTTCCAGCTCTTCTGGAGCTTCTGTCAGATTGGCTTTACAAGCTTCGGCGGCATGTCCATGGTGCCGCTGATCAACGACGAAATGGTCAGCCACGGGTGGATGAATGTCTCGGAGGTCTCCGATATCGTCGCCATAGCCGAAATGACTCCCGGCCCTCTGGGCCTGAACTGCGCCACCTTTGCCGGAATGCGGGTGGCCGGTATTCTGGGCGCCATTATATCCGTTTTGGGTGTTCTGACTCCCACATTCACGCTGTGCGCCGTGGCCGCCGTATTCTTTGAAAAGTTCAAGAACAGTCGGGCGCTGAAAAATATCATGACAGGCGTGCGCCCGGCGGCACTGGGAATCATCGCCGCCGTCATGATTGACCTGAGCAGAACAAACTATCTGGTAAACGGTATCTTTTCCTGGCGCGCCGCCGTTATCGCTCTGCTCGCCTTCTATCTGCTGGCCAAGCGGAAATGGAACGTCCCCAAAGTCATCGTCCTCTCCGCCCTGCTGGGACTGCTCACATAAAAAATAGACTGCCCAGGCCATGAGTGGGATTTCATTGGGGCCGCCGCAAACCGTGGCGACCCCAATGTTCAGCGGTCGCTGGGACCGCCGTCGGTGTCATCAAAGATCAGGTCGTCCAGATCTTCCAATACTCTATGTATCCGTTCCACCATGGATTCTCCTTTCTTCAGAAAAACTATTTGACAGTATACGCCGTGGGGCGCGAAAAATGTGCCGATTTTTGCTTGACATTTTATTTTTTCTCGAGTAAAATAGCTTGGTTATAAGTCTTCGTAGCTCAGCTGGATAGAGCACACGCCTCGGACCTCAAGGTGGATGGTTGAAAGTACAAAAAAGATGTCACAATTTCACACGCCCCAATAGCTCAGTTGGATAGCAGCGATCGCCTCCTAAGGTTATCCTCGAACACCCGCCTCGGGCCTCAAGGTGGATGGTTGGAAGTACAAAAAAGAGGTCACAATTTCACACGCCCCAATAGCTCAGTTGGATAGCAGCGATCGCCTCCTAAGCGATAGGTCAGAGGTTCGAATCCTCCTTGGGGTGCCAAAAAGTGCCTAGTTTTCCGAAAAAGCAAGGAAAATCAGGCACTTTTTGATTTTTTCTCATTTCGGGGAGAAGTTGGTTCTACAGGGCAATGGAGCTGTTGTTTGGGCATCTGATTCCAGAAAGAAATTTTGTGCTTTTTGGCTAACAGTGTTAGCTAGAAATGGACGATTTTGCTAACAAAAATGCCTATGTTGCTAACAAGATGCAAACCAGATGTTCTATTCTAGCTAACAAAAAAAGTGTTTGGTGCATTTTCGCCTTAGTAAAGTCCTGTTTTCTTGTAGATTCCCTGTGTTAGCAGCGTTTGGCTGCTTATGTAGAAACTTCTGCGTGAGGCTCCAGTTAGGCTAACAGTTTTTGAATCAAAAAGGCGAGAAGCAAGCAATCTGCTTCTCGCCTTTTCAATATCAAACCTTATTTACAAGTACCTTCAGCAATTCCGTAGTTTGCGGGTCTGAGAGAAACAGCTTGCCGCTGATCTGATAGGCTTTGCGGTCGAAAATGACGATGTACACCGTCATTTCGTTTTCAAGAAGGAAACTGCTGATAGTATCAATCGCAACCTTGAGAGCCTGATCCTTCGGATAGCCGAAAATGCCGGAGGAAATCAGCGGGAACGCAACAGACTCACATCCGTATTCCTTCGCCAGCATGAGCGAAGTCTGATAGCATGAGATCAGCCGTTCGCGCTCACCATGCCGTCCGTCATACCAGCGCGGACCGACTGCGTGAATGACATATTTGCAGGGCAGACGATAGCCCTTCGTGATCTTTGCGCTCCCGGTTTCGCAGCCGTGGAGCGTTTCACATTCCGCCAGCAGCTCCGGTCCTGCAGCGCGATGAATGCAGCCGTCCACACCGCCGCCACCCAGCAGTGACTCGTTGGCAGCATTGACGATGGCGTCAACCTTCATTTTCGTGATGTCATTTCTGACGATTTGAAGCGGCATGATCAAGCCCTCCCATTCGGTTACTTCGCGCCGGTCAGCAGCTTGTCCAGCGGGATTCTTTCCGGGTATTTTCCTTCGGTCAGAATCTCGTATAAGTATCTGTTATCCAGAATCATATCATCCCGGATAAGCTGCCAGTTTGCCTTTTTCCTGAAAAACACCTTGAAGATCAGAAAGTTCATGATCGCCCCAATTACCGGCGTGGTCATTCCGAAAGCCTCGGTGTGAAAGAAATGGCAGCCTGTTTCAGTTCTTTTTTCCTTCAAAGGTGATGAACGCCGTCTTTTTGTCGCTCCGGAATACAATGCGGAAGTGGTTCTCATCCTGTTCGCATTCCGTAATCGTGCCTGTCACATCGTAGTCCAGCCCCATAACAATCTCGCGGAAGCGAACCTTGCTTCCCGCATGATAGTTCCCGTTATAGAGATTGCATTCGATGTGGTAGGGACTCCATTTCACAAACTCTTCCTCAAAGTTAGCGGTCCATGCCTCCATTTTCTCATAGGAAGCCGGAATCTCTATCTGCTCGGTAAGTACAACCATTTTTTATTTCTCCTGTCAAAGCCGTCATCCCAAAATGATTTTTCTAAGTCTTTCTAAATCGTCCTCATCCGGATGGGAAAGCGCACGGTCAAAGTTTTCAATCAACGCATCAATATTTGCCGGATGCTCTGGCTGTGCCTTCATTTTCATATAGCGATCCCGTACAGACTGCGGCATTTTACCCTGACACATATATTCTCCGATCACAGTATTGCTTGGGTCAACAGACTGCTTAACGTGATCGAGGATCTTCTGGAAATATGCCGCACTGCCACCGAAGCCCGCCGTTCCGAAAAGGAAAACCTTTTTGCCTCTCAGCTTTGACAGCAGTTCCAAGGTAGCATTATCCGCGTTGCCTTTATCTGTCCAGAATCCGATATAGAGTATTTCGGAGTGCAGTTCTTGCGTTTCAGGCACACCGTAATAATCACAGTTTTCTGCCGGAAGCACTGCGCAAATTGTCTCGGCAAGTTTTTTCGTGTTGCCGGTCAAGCTGCTGAATATGATCGAATATCTTCCCTTATCCATAGCAAAAGCCTCCTGTCTTATCAAAGCGGCATCGGTGTCCGGGCGATCAGAATGACCGCCAGAATCGCGCCCACAAACGCCGCAGCCCCTATGACTGCCAACACCTTTTTGCCGAGTTTCTTCTTCGCTGCCTTGCAGATCAGCGCGGCGCAAGCCATGCAGACAGCCGCAGCCAAAAGTGCAATGCCCAGCGTTTCCCATAGCCAAGATAGTTCATGTAGGATTTTCATGCGATCATCATCTCCTGTTCGTTAAACTGGAATTTACCGAATGACCTTTTCAAACCGGAACATTCCGTCCGGGAACTGCTCGTCCAGTTCATCGGAGCACATTTCCGGATCATTCGGATCTTGGTGATATTTATTAAAAAACTCTACAATGTGGAAGCCGCAGCGATTGACATAAAAATGAATGTTGCGCTGCTCAAAATACGGAGTGACCGTTTCCCACACCTTCACTTCCGGGTACAGTTTTTCAACAGCACACCAAGCAGCATATCCGATACCTTTGCTATGGACAGCCGGAGAAACAAAAAGAAGATCAAGGTCACCTTTTTCGCCGTCAACTTTGATCACTATGCCGCCGACTTTTTGACCGTCCAGTACGATACGGTAGGCTTCTCCGCCGTCAATGGACTGCTCAATCGTATCCCGTGATATGATTTGACCCTCTTCCTCAAAGTGGTCATCTCTAAGTCCGAATTCTTCCATTGCACCATAATTAAAGGCTTCCTGATTATCCAAAATAAACTGTTCTCTATCGCTACATTCAAGAGGAAACAGCTGTACAATAGTATTCATATCTTTGCTCCTTAAAATTCCGATTTTTACGTCTATCAAAGTTTACGTCTTGTTGAAAAGTTTGCCGTAAAGACATTTGCCGCTCCGCGCAACCGGTCCTTTCCATTCCCACGGACCATCTACATCATCCGCAAACCATAACTCAGGTGGGCAAAGTTCCTCGATGGAGAAGCCGGGAATCTCGTTGCTTTTCGCTCTTGCTCCATCCTTGATGCCCTCCACTCTGGCACAGCGTTTTCGTGTGTACACACTGATTATACATGATTTATATGACAATTTCAATCAGTATGGAGTATTTTTCTGGGAAACGCATAACTTTTTTGTACTTTAATTTCATCCTGTTTTCTGCGAATAAAATCAATGCTGTACTATCCAGTGAAAATATATGCCGTCAAGAATAACGACTTCACCATCGAACGCTTCTTTGATCCGTGTAACCGGTATGTTGAAATGTGACTATTCCCGCGTCTCCATTTTATTCCATGCGGATAAATGAAGTCTGATATACTCGCTTTTGAACAACGCCCCACAGAGGGAAAAATAAGCGTTTTTCAGCCCTTAGCTGTACAAAAACAGGCGACACCCAACCGAAGTTGATTGCCGCCTGTTTTGTTGTCCAATCCTGCTTGGCAGATGCCGATTTTGTAGTTTTCTCAAATTACTGTCTTATCGGCACACGCCTAACCAGGATCCGTTTTCTCCATGGGCCTATACCAGCTAGGAAATTCTTCCGTTTTCCATTTCGTAAACCGCCTGGGCTGCGCTCATGGTGGAGGCTCTGTGGGACACCAGGACAACGGTTTTCTGTCCGGCGGATTCTTTCAGGGATTTGAGAATGATTCCTTCGTTCAGGGAATCCAGGTTGCTGGTAGGCTCATCCAGCAGGAGCAGCGGGGCGTTGTGGAGGAAGGCTCTGGCGATGCCGATGCGCTGCTTTTCGCCGCCGGAGAGGGTATCTCCCAGCTCTCCCACCTCCGTGTCGTATCCCTTGGGAAGGGTCATTATGAACTCGTGAAGGGATGCCTTTTTTGCTGCCGCCACGATTTCCTCTTTGGTAGCACCGGGCTTGGCGATGGCGATGTTATTGGCAATGGAATCATGGAACAGGTGGGTCTGCTGGGTCACATAGCTCTCCATATCCCGCAGGGCCTTGGTGGGAACGGTCTTTACATCCCTGCCGTCAACAGATACGCTGCCCTGGGAAACATCCCAAAAGCGCATCAGCAATTTGAGAAGGGTAGATTTTCCGGAGCCGCTGGCACCGTGGATACCGGTGATCGTGCCGGGCCGGAGCTTCAAAGAGTAGTCCTTCAAAATCTGCTCCCGGTCATAGGAAAAGCTGACATGCGCCGCCTCCGCTCCGGAAAAGGCATGGGCGGTTTTTGGTTCCTCTCCGGGAATCTCCTCCACTGTGGGGGTCTCCTCCAACAGGGACAGCACCCGCTCCCCGCTGGCTAAGGTCTGATTCAGGTTGTTGGACAGGCTGGACAGGGCCACCACCGGGCCGAAAGAACCCATCATGGCAACGGTACAGGTCAAAACAGTGTCAAAGCCCGTAAGGCCCCAGCTATACAGTGTCATGGTCAGGCCCAGCATCCCGAAGGAGGCCAGCAGGATGGCCAGATTTGTACAGGCACGTTGAGTACCTTCCAGGCGGCTCAGGGTTTCCTGCTGCTTTCCCAGGTCCTGGGAGCGGCGGGTCATTTGCGCTTCCCGGGTCTGGCCCTGGCCGTACTGAATGGTTTCGTCCAGCCCCCGCAGGGAATCCAGGGTGAAGCTGTTCAGTTCTCCAAAGGCAGTTCGAAAGGCCATGCCCTGCTGGCCGCCCCGCTTCCCGTTTCGCATGGGGATCAGGACACCCACCGTCAGGTACGCTGTCAGAGCCAGAAGTCCCGCAAGATAGTGATAGCTTCCCAGAAACACTACCATGATGCCGGAAGTGAGAACGGCGATGGCAATGGGAGAAATGGTATGGGCGTAGAACACCTCCAGCAGCTCAATGTCTGTGGTGATGATGGAAATCAGGTTTCCCTTGTCCCGCCCCTCCAGCTTGGCCGGGCAGAGCTTGCGCAGAGCCTCAAAGACTTTGTGGCGAATAATGGCCAGCAGCTTGAAGGCAATATAGTGATTGCAGTACTGCTCCAAATAGTGCAAAATCCCCCGCAGCACCGCAAATGTCAGCATCAACGTAAGGATCGTTTTTACCGGCACGTCGGAAAGGACGGACTGTGCCATAGGTACGGCAGCCGTTAGTCCATGCAAAATGGTCTGTTCTGCCAGAATCGTCAGAGAGATGGCGCACAGGTACCCCGCCGTTCCAAGGATAATGGCCGCCAGCATCAAAGGCAGCAGGGGCTTTACCAGACCGATGAGCCTTCCCATGATTTGCAGACCGCTTCTTCGCTTCACTTCGTTCCGCTCCATCAGGCCACACCCCCTTTTCCGTAGCACTCCAGTGCCATTTGGCTGTCAAACAGGCGGCTGTAGGCCCCTTTGGCCGCCATCAGTTCTTCATGGGTACCGCTTTCCTGAATTTCTCCATCCCGGAGAAAATAGATTTTATCCGACTGCACCACATTGGCAAGCCTGTGAGAGATCAACAGCACCGTCTTTGTTTTTGCCAATTCGTGGATCACTTCCATGATCAGTGCCTCGCTTTCCACATCGATATTGGAGGCCGCTTCATCGAAAATATAAACCGAAGCCTCTCTCCGAAGCAAAGCTCTGGCAATGGCCAGGCGTTGACACTGGCCGCCGGAGAAATTGGCTGCCTTTTCCAGGAGCCGCGTTTGCAGTCCGTCCTGGGTCTCCAGGAATCCCAGCAGATTCACCTTTTGCAGCACAGCCTCCATTTCTTCTTTTGTGGTATCGGGCTTCGCCATTTTCAGGTTCTCCTCTACCGTACCCTTGAACAGGTAACTGTTGCTCCGAACCAGCACCACCCGTTTCATAAGTTCTTCTTCCCGCACCTGGGAAAGAGGAATGCCGCCAACGGTGACGGAGCCTGAATACCCCCGGTTCCTGCCGCCCAGTATTCCGGCAACGGTGCTTTTCCCGCAGCCGGATTCACCCACCAGGGATACAAAGCTTCCGGCAGACAGACACAGATCAATGCCTTTCAGAATCTCCCGGTCCGCTTCATAGGAGAAGTGAACATCCCGTAACGCCACATCCAGCGGCCCCGCCGGAAGGGTTTTCTCCCCGTCCTCTGGCTCCGGCAAGTCCAGGATGCTGAAAATTTTGTCGCTGGCCGCCATGCCGTTCATGGCGATATGAAAGAAAGAACCCAGCAGCCGCAGGGGCAGGAAAAACTCGCTGGCCAGCAGAACAATTGAAAGCGTCCCGGAAAGGGACAGCGTTCCCCGCAAAAATTCCGTCACCGCCACCGCCATGCCGACAGCCGCCCCGCCGTAGGCCACCACGTCCATAACGCTGGTGGAGTTGAGCTGCATGGTCAGAACCTTCATGGTGATCCGGCGGAATTTCTGGGACTCCCGGTCCATCTCCTCCGCTTTCAGCTGGTCTGCCTGATAGATTTTCAAGGTTGTAAGCCCCTGTAGATTTTCCAGAAAGGAATCTCCCAGCCCTGTGTAGGCACTCCAATATCGGTCCAGCAGCTTTTTGGCGATTTTCTGCACCACCACGATGGAAATGGGGATCAGAGGGACACAGACCAGCAGAATGCAGCTGGCCCTCAGGCTTACCGGGCTGAGAACCGCAAACAGGGTCAGGGGTGCCAACAGACTGTAAAACAGCTGGGGCAGATATTTTCCAAAATAGGTTTCCAATTGCTCCACCCCCTCTGTGGATACCTGCACCACCTCTGAAGAAGACACCTGCTGGCTATAGGAGGCCCCCAGCCGAAGCATTTTTTCGTAGATTTTTTCCCGCAGGACACGCTTTACATCCACACAGGCAAGATACGAGTCCCTGGCCTGTCTCCGCTCGCACAGAAACCGCAGAACCGGGACCAGAACAAAAATCAGCCCTGCCCGCACCACATCCTGCCGGGTGCATGTACCGGACACCACCTGTTCCAGCAGCCCCGCCATGGTAAAAACCGCCAGGATTTGGGTCAGCAGTGCAAGCCATTGCCATAAAACCGTGAACGCAATATACTTTTTCGACTGGGACAGCAGTCCCACCAATCGTGTTTTGATCATCTTATTCCTCTCGACGTTTTCTTTTATTCTGAAGTCTGCACACCAGATGCCAGATAGCCATCCCTGGATGATACAGCAGCATTCTGGGGCCTGAAAAGGCCATGACCTGCCGGATGCGCTGCCGCATTTCCGGTTTGTAGCAATGCACCTTGCAGTTGGAGCAAAATGTCTTCTCCTCCATAAATGGACACTTCTGGCTTCTGCTTTTTGCGTAGTCCAAAAGGGCTTGGCAGTCAGGGCAGCACGCCCCGCCCGGCCCGTTCTGTTCCGGATGCTGCTTCCGGCAGTACAGCCGGATCATTTCTTCCAGTACGCGCTGCTCCCGCAGCCGCTTGTCTTCCACACAGTCCTTCATTTCGATGCCTCCAACGTCCCGCCTGCAGGTATGGTCTTGATTCGCAGCAGGAAATACAGCAAATGGCATACCCAGACCACCGCAATGCAGATCCTGCCTATGGGGACGTTCTTCATGCAAAGAAAGCCCAGAGCCATCACCGCCGTCACCATGGCCATGATCCGGCATTTTGTTCCCGCCGTCATGGCCCGTTCCTGTACAAAGCTGCGCAGATGCTTTTGATACAGCCCCGTACCCTGAAACCAGTCGTGCAGCTTCCGGGAGCTTTTTGCAAAGCAGAACAGAGTGGACATGTAAAACGGAACGGTAGGCAGAACAGGGATCACCACGCCGACGGTGCCCAGTCCCAGGCACACAAAGCCCAGCACGATCCAGAGCAATTTGAATGGATTTTTCATCATCTTCTCCCGGTATTCATCAGTATTTTGGTTGTGCAATTGTTAGCTTTTGCTAACACCCATGTTATAAAATAAGCTGCCATTTCTCTGACAGCAGGCAGACCGCCGGGAGCGGAGAAACAGGTTCGTTTCTTCGCCCCCGGTTTTGATCATGTTTGGGAAGGGTTCTCCTCGTCCAGAAGATCGGTCATGTTTTTCAGGCTGATGCCCAGAGTAGAGCCGTTGTGCAGCAAAGCAGAGGTGGTAGGCGGCAGTATTCCCGCCACGCCCAGGGCGATCAGGGACAGGTTGAAGCCTACGATGAAGCGATAGCTGCCATGGATGCGGCCCATCAGGGCCTGGCTGAGCTTTCGCAGGATCACCAGCTCGAACAGGTTTTCGGAAGCAACGGTAATGTCCGCGATCTCCCGGGCAATGGCGGCACCGGTGGAAATGGCAATGCCCGCATCCGCTTCCGACAGGGCCGGAGAATCGTTGACGCCGTCGCCCACCATGATGACGGTGTGGCCCTTTGCCTTTTCGGCCCGGATGAAGGCGGCCTTGTCCTCCGGCAGAACCTCGGCGTAAACTGCATCCACGCCTACCTCCCGGGCCACGGACTCCGCCGTGCGGCGGTTATCGCCGGTCATCATGACCACGTTTGAAAAACCGCTGTCATGCAGGGCCTTTACCGCCTCCCGGGCTTCCCGGCGCAGGGGATCGTGAATGCAGAGAACCGCTGCCAGAACGCCGTCAATGCACAGATACAGGTGGGAGTATGCCGCCGGAATGGCATCGAATTTTTCCTGTTCTCCCGCCGGCACACGGCAGCCCTCGTCCTCAAAGACAAAGTGGGCGCTGCCGATGATGACCTTTTTCTCCTCCACCATGCTGGAAATACCGTGGGCCACCACATACTGGACCTGGGAATGGTATTCCTCATGGGAAAGACCCCGGCGCTTGGCCTCCTCCACCACGGCATTGGCCATGGAGTGGGGATAGTGCTCCTCCAAGCAGGCGGCAAGCCGCAGCATTTCCGCCTCCTGCTGCCCGCCGAAGGGGACGATGGCCGCCACGGTGGGCGTGGCGTAGGTCAGGGTGCCGGTCTTGTCAAAGACAATGGTATCCGCTTTGGCCACGGCCTCCAGGAAGCGGCCGCCCTTGACGGAAATGTGGTATCCGGCACTTTCCCGCATGGCCGACAGCACGGCAATGGGAATGGCCAGCTTTAAGGCGCAGGAAAAGTCCACCATCAGCACCGCCAGCATTTTTGTCACATTCCGGGTCACAAGGTAGGTCAGTGCCGTGCCGCCCAGGGTGTAGGGTACCAGGTTGTCCGCCATCCGGGCAGCCTTGTCCTCGGCGGTGGATTTGAGCTTTTCCGACTCCTCGATCATCTGAACCACCCGGTCATACCGGCCGCTGCCGGATACCTTTTCCACCGAGATGACACATTCGCCCTCCTCGGCCACGGTGCCGGCATAGACGGGGCTTCCCGGCCTCTTGGCCACGGGCATGGATTCACCGGTGAGAGAGGACTGATTGACCATGGCCTCTCCCTCTACCACGCTGCCGTCCAGGGGGATCATGCCTCCGGTGCGGATGACGATGCGGTCCCCGGGACGGATAGAACGGACATCTGTCAGTACCTCCGTCCCCTCCGTCTGGAGCCAGACCTTGTCTACTTTCAGACTCATGGCAGAGGCCAGATCGGCCACGGACTTTTTGTGGGTCCACTCCTCCAGGATCTCCCCCAGCCGCAGCATGAACATGACGGAACCGGCGGTATTGTAATCTCCCCGGAGAATGGACACCGCCACGGCGGTACCGTCCAGCACCGCAACGGACAGCTTCCGATGCCACAGAGCCAGAAGCCCCTCCCGGATGTACTTGACGGAGCGAAGCACCGCCAGAGCCGAAGTGATGGGCACCGGCAGAAACAGCCGGGAGACACACCGGCGCATTACGGTGACCGCCAGCTTGTCTTCAAATTCCCGGTTCAATGCCCGGGAGGTATGCTCCGGCACCAGTTCCAGTTTTTCCGCCTTGGCAAAGGAAAAGGCGGCCAGGGCACGAACCACCCCGGCCCGTGCCCCGTCATACACCACAACCGCATCCCGTGTCCGGTCATAAACCTTCACGGACTTCACGCCCTCCACAGACAGCAGATAGTATTCCAGTACATCCGCCTGGGAAAGGGTCATCCTTCCGCAGCACAGATGGACCCGCAGCCGCCCGGGAAGGTCATGTTGGATCGTGCATTTCATGGGTCACTCCGCCTGACTTTCCTCTGTTTCCTCGGAGGTGTCCTCTACCACAGCTTCTGCCTCCGCCTGGGTGCGGCGGTCATTGATGGCCTGGGCCTCGGCGTAGATGTCGTCAGCACCCTCCCGCACTGCGGTGACGGTGGTCATGACGCTGTCCTTTGCCCGCAGCGCGGCGGCTGTGGTCTGGGCGTAGGCCTTTTTTGCGTCCTTGCTGGTAAGAACTTTCAGTCCGGCAGTGCCAAAGAGCACACCGGCAGCAAACAAACCAATTTTCTTCATGTCCATTTTAATATTCCTCCTGATATGGAATGTATATAGATAAATCCAGTGGGCCTTTTAAAGGCACCCGGACCGATCTAACGGTTTTTCAATTATTTTCCAAAATGGAAAAATCCTTTTTTCTCGTAGGGGGCAGCGGTCACAGAGCCTGCCCTGTAGCCGGTGCCGTCGATCACGGCCCGGAGGGCGGTTTCATCCAATGGCTCCTTGGAGAGGATCACCGTCTCCCCCTTGGAGTGGGAAGACGTGACCTTGTCCACGGGGAAGGCCCCACGAACGGCATCATTGACATGAGCCTCGCACATAGAACAGGCCATACCCTCTACTTTTACAACGGTTTTGATCATTGACAGTTCCTTCTTTCAATAAAATTGGCATCCAAGTTTTGGCGGTACCTGACCGATCCTCCGGCTTTCTCCTATCCCAGCGCCACATCCAGCGTCATCATGACGCTGAAGCCCAGGGCAAAGAAAATGGTGCCCAGGTTGGAGTGCTTTCCTTGAGACATTTCCGGAATCAGTTCTTCTACGACCACATAGAGCATAGCCCCCGCCGCAAAGCTCAACAGATAGGGCAGCGCCGGGATCACAAGATTTGCCGCCAAAATCGTCACCACCGCACCGATGGGCTCCACAACGCCGGAAAGAACGCCGCCGAGAAACGCCCGGCCCTTGCTCTCGCCCTCCGCCTTCAGGGGCATGGAGATGATGGCTCCCTCAGGGAAATTCTGAATGGCGATGCCGATGGATAAGGCCAGCGCACTGGCCGCCGTGATTTGCGGACTTCCCGCAACAAAGCCCGCATACATCACGCCAACGGCCATGCCCTCTGGGATGTTGTGCAGGGTAACGGCCAGCACCATCATTGCAGTGCGGCTCAGGCTGCTGTGGGGCCCCTCTGCCTGTTCGCTGCCTACATGAAGATGGGGGATCAGATGGTCCAACACAAGCAAAAACAGCACGCCCACCCAGAAGCCTGTAAAAGCAGGGAGAAATGAGAGCTTTCCCATATTCTCAGACTGTTCTATCGCCGGGATCAGCAGGCTCCAAATCGAAGCCGCCACCATCACTCCGGCGGCAAACCCCGCCAGAGACCGCTGCACCAGATCGCCCAGGGACTTTTTCATAAAGAACACACACCCGGCTCCCAGGGTCGTGCCCAAAAAGGGGATCAGTATTCCCAGAAAGGTTTCCATTTTTCTCACCGACTTTCTTCTATTGTCCTTTCTGCCGACTTTCTGCTTGCATGGGCAAAACGGGCTTCTACGCTTCGTCCTCTTTCCGACAGACGAACCAGGCAATGCCTTTTACGTTCCCAAGGCACACGGATGCATACATACGCTCCAACCGATTATTCAGGCTGGAAAACGTTTCATAGGGCGGCGTGAAAAATCCGGATTTTTCGTAAACATGCCGGACGAACCAATCTGTCCGCCGCTGTTCTCCCGCCACATAGAAGCAGCCGCAGAAGGTCCCCCCGGGCTTGAGCACCCGAAAAACCTCCCGGAAAGCCGCCTCCTTGTCCGGAAAGGCGTGAAAGCCGTTCAGTGACAATACGATGTCAAATGTACCGTTTTCATAGGGAAGTGCCCCTACATCGCCTTGCCGAAAGGTCACGTTTTGAAGATCCAGCCGCTCCGCCTTTTCCCGGGCCTGCCCCATCATATCCGGTGAATAATCCAGACAGGTGATGTCCGCCTCCGGCAGCGTTTTATAAACCGGCATGGTCAAAACCCCCGTACCCACCGGCACTTCCAGGAGCTTGCCGGAAAAATGCTCCGGAATGCCGGACAGAGCCTTTTGGAGATAGGCATCATTTTCCCGCTTGTTCATTGCCCACACCAGGCGGCATACCGCCTTCCCGCTCAGGGTGGAGCAGGTGATCATGCCGTCGTAAAAACCGTTTCCGCCCGTCAGCCGATAGGCGCTGCCAACGGCCTCTTTCCGCTCCATGCTCATAGCCGATCACCCCTCATTTTTTTGCCGTAACGCACAGCCAGTTTTTCTTTTGGTGGATCGCCACATCCCGAAAGCCCGCCTGTTCCAGGAAGCCTTTCAGTTCGGCGGCCCGGTAGATGGTCATGCCGCCAATCTTTTTGACCCATTTTTCATCCTTAGGGTTTTCTCCGCTGCTTTCGTTGCAGATCAGGAAGGTCCCGCCAGGCTTCAGAACCCGGAGGATCTCCCGAAAACACACTGGAATATCCGGCCAGAAATACACCGTTTCAAAGGCGGTCACGGCATCAAACCAGCCTGAAGCAAAAATGATGCTGTCTACACTGCCTTGCCATACCACGCAGCGGCCCTGGTCGATGGCCGCCCGGTTCAGGTCCCGTGCCGTTTCCACGCTGACGGCAGAGTAGTCGATGCCTTTTACCACGCCTTCCGGGCAGCGCTTCAGCAGCTTTTTGATGTTCGCCCCGCCGCCGCAGCCGCAGTCCAGCACCCTGGCATCCGGGGCAATCTCCAGAAAACCCAATCCCCACCTTGCCAGTGCTCCATGGCCCAGGTTCATCATGCTGACCATGATCCTTCCGCCCAGCCCCCGGGGCTTCCGGGTATTCTCAAAAAAAGACATTTTTGCAGCCTCCTTCTCAAGTTTCTACGAAACAGAATTCAAAGAATTCAGGAAGGCTTCCCCACGATATTTGAAGAGTTCCCGGTGTGCCATGATCGGCTCTTTGCAGGTCGTCCTTGGGGCTCCACGGGTTCCGCCCCTTTCTCACATTCCGCATAAGTCAGCGGGAAGGATGCCTGCAGGACGGTGCTCTTTCGCACCCTCCAGCCGTTTTTCTCCAGAAAGTCCAGATAATCCGTGCACCCCCATTTGCTGTGCAAAGGAAAGCCTGCCAACTTCATGCACAATGCCCTGGCTCTGCCGTAAAGCATGTTATCTCCGTGGGTAAAGGTGGGCGCGATCAATACCCCGTCATCCTTCAGCACCCGTCGAATCTCCGCAAGAGCCTTTTCCGGCCGAGCTACAACATGCAGGGCATTGGACACGATCACTACATCGAAGGACTGATCGGCATAGGGCAGATGAAACATATCCTGCACCGAAAAATACAGCTTTGTCCGGCGGTTCTCCCGCTTGGCCTCCGCAATCATTTCTGCGGAAGCATCTGTGGCCTCAATATGCTTCGCCTCGCTTACAATATGCTTTGCGATCATTCCGGTACCGGTAGCCAGCTCCAGCACCGTTTTGCCCTTTACAACCGGCCGGATCAGCGCATACAGTGCCTCATAGGCCGCCCGGTCTTTCCGCATAAAACGGTCATACCGAAGGGCATTTCTGTCCCAAAAATCTTTCCGTCCTTCCATTACATTCACCTACTTATATTAGCCTTTGCTAACTTTTGCCGGTAGATTTATAGGTTAGATTTAGCTAACCTATGGCTTTTGAAAAAGCCGCTTATTCCGCGGCCTCTTTTTTTCGCCTATAATAGCAACATTGCATGGAAAAGTCAAGAAAAAACATGGAACGCACAATAATATTAAAATAATACAGATTCCCTATTGATAATCGACCCGCCCGGTGGTACAATCAAAAAAGAGTTAGCGTATGCTATCCGCCTGCGCCGGATTTTCCGGTGGGGAGGGCCGCAAAGAGCGGTTTTGAAAGGCCGCAGAAATGCGGTTTTTCATAAGGTGTGCAGTTAGCGTAAACTAACCTTGTATTTATAAGCGGTAAGGAGCACGATTATATGAGTGTTTTTGCATCTGTCTTGCGTACGGCGTACAAGCTCTCCGGCGCAAAGAGGGCTTTTGGGCTGCCGGAGGAGGAAATCAGAACGGTTATCGAAAAGCAAAACCGCAATCGGGGCGTTTTTACGCCTACAGACCGCAAGGCGTACTACGAAACGATTACGGTGAACGGCTTTCCCTGCCTGATCGTGCAAGGAAGTCCAAAGCCGTCCGAGCGTGCCATTCTCTATTTCTTTGGCGGCGGTATGGTGATCGGCCCGGACAAGGGCGATTTGCCTGTGATGCGCAAGCTGATGCGGGACACCGGCTGTGATGTATGGTTTCCGTTTTATCCCCTCTGCATGGAGCACTGTATCACCGAAACCTACGACATGGTCTATGAATGCTACCGCCGGATGATCGGCTTGTATGGCGGCGGAAATGTCAGCACCTGCGGCTTTTCCTCCGGCGGTGCGCTGGCTCTGGGCATTGCGGCGCACAACAATGCCCAGCCGGAACCGCTGCCGCAGCCCAGGCACATTGTCGCCGTATCCCCCGGCGAGGTGCCCTGGAACGATGCGGAAAAAGTGCGGATGCAGGCTCTCAATGAACGGGATGTTTCCATTGACTATGCTTTCATGGTGACGGTGGAGAAGTTCATACGGCACGGCTGTAAAAATGTGCCGGACTATATGCTCTCCGGCTCCCGGGGAGATTTTACCGGTGTCGGCAATATTCACTTTTTCTACTCTGCCGACGAGGTGCTCTACGGTGCTCTGCCGGACTTTGAAGATGCCTGCAAACGGGCGGGCGTTCCGTATACGGTGTCTGCCCGTCCAAAAATGGTTCACTGCTACTGCATGCTGCCGATTTTCAGGGAGGCGAAAGAGGACTTTGGGAAAATAACGGAGATTTTGAAGAAATGATGGCGGAGCGTGGTCCCTAAAAATAAAGCTGCAAAACGAGAGGAGCGGATGGTATGAGAATTTTGGAATACGGGAACGAACATGAGAAGACACTGCTGTTCCTGCCTTGCACGGCGGAACCGGAGTGGGCATTCGCCGACTCGATTGGTCTGCTCTCACAGGATTACCACGTGATACAGATCGTCTATGACGGTCACGGTGAAACGGGAGAAGACTTTATTTCCGTAGAGACGACAGTAGACGAGGTGACAGATTGGCTGCTGCGGCACGGCATCACAAATCTGGATGCGGCTTACGGCTGTTCACTCGGCGGTGCATGTCTGACACGCTTTCTTGCATTGGGAAGAATTCCGGTCGGGTGCGCCGTCATTGATGCAGGCATTACTCCGTATCAGATGCCGTTGATTTTACGCTGGCTTGCCTGCCTGCGGGACTGCCTTGGCTTCAGACTTGTTGCGAAAAGCCGCAAAATCCTTGAGGATGCCTATCCGCCGGAGCGCTGGACACTGCCGGGGCGGAACCCTGTGAAGGAATACGATGCGTTGGCGGCGTATCTGAAAACCTATTCAAAACATACCATACGCAATATCTTTTGGTCAGCGAACAACTATGCGCTGCCGCCGGAGCCGGCTGAAACCGACTGCCGCATTACATATTGGTACGGTGACGAGGAAAAGAAAGCCCGGCGCAGTAATATTCGCTTTATCAAGCATTATTTCCCTCATATACGAACACGCGGCATTCCAAAGATGGAACACGCAGAGCTGGTGATGCTCTTTCCGCAGGAGTTTTACCGGCGAATCACGGAATTTGTGACACACACTTCGGCAGTTCAAAACGAAAGAAGCTGAAAGAGGAACGGTGACGTCCATGAAGGCAACTGAATTACAATTCGACCGCAAAAGCCATGTGCTGTATTCCAAACCCTGCAAGAAAGAAATACGGTCAAAAATCGCCCTGCACTATCCGCAAGCCGAGCGAGAGGCTGTTTGGGAAAAGGTGCAGCGGCAGTATGTGGATTTTCTTTCAGACTGGCGCACGGATTTGGGCGGCAAACGGAACTTTCATAACGGCCCAGGCGGCACCTACGATTGCATTGCCATTATGAGCTATTACACAGTCTGTAAAACCGTTACATCCTTTCGTGAAATTGAGGACATGGAGGAAAACCTGATATTGCCGACCTTTCGTAAACTGAGCTTTGTGGACTGCAACAAGCCGTTTTGGAGAAAGCTGATGTACAGAGCGTTTGTACAGGCAAAAGCGGGCTGTGACAAATGGCACGATTATGAGATGACGGTGGCGCCTTATGATAAAGAGAAACCCATCTATTATGAATTGACAGCCTGTCCCGCAGCGGAATTTGCCATCAAAAACGGTCTTACGGATATTATGCCCGCCCTGTGCAATGTGGACTATGCGTCCATGGAGCTGCTCCACGCAAGGCTGGTGCGGACGACCACCTGTGTAGACGGCTGTAAGTGCGACTACACCATCTGCGGCAATCATGCCCCATACTTAAAAGAGCATCCCGAATACCGGGACGAAAACGGATACAGGAGGAACAAATAATGCTTTTACAAACAATTTTGGAGGGGCTTGGCCTGGGGGTCTTGTTGATCCTCGTCTGCGCCCTGGGCATCCGCAAGGGTGCAGTAGGCATGGTGCATCTTTACAGCCCGGTGGTGCAGGAACGGTGCGTGAAGCTGGGACTTACATCCCACGAGAAAATCAAGCGAAATTCCTTGATTTTCAAAGCCGTCTGCGTTCCCGGTTACATTGCCTATGTGCTGGTCTGCGTCTATGCGGTGAACGGTGCGCGGGGTTTTCTTGCGGGCTTCTGGCAGCTGCTGGTCATACTGTCCGTTATGAATCTCATAGACCGATTTGGGGTTGACGGCTATTGGGTAGGACATACGAACGCATGGTCCATTCCGGGAACGGAAGACCTGAAACCCTATATTACAGCTTCGGACAAGGGCAAAAAGTGGCTGTTCGGCACGTTGGGCATGGCGGTCATAGCGGCGGTGCTGGCGGGTATTATGATGATATTTATTCACTAAGGAGAGACTGCACAAGCCTATCCCTGCGGCAATTATCCCGTGTTTGAGGAATATGACCACATGCAATATCAGATTCGTGATCCGAAGGGCTTTGCTGAAATGCTGGTATATATCGCCCAGCACGACTGTATGCCGAAGCTGCCCTTTATCAGAAAGTGAGTTGTCTGTATGAAATACAAAATTGAAAAGAACACGGTGCAGGAGACCCTGATCATCCCGCTATATGCCCGGAAGGTGTGTTCGGAGCTGTACCCGGACCTCTACCGGGACGAAACGGCGGTGCGGTTGATCGGCGAAATCGACTACGATTTTTCGCAGGCGGAGAAAAATGCCCGGGGGCTTATGCAGCGGTTCGGCTCGCTGGAGGTGGCCATGCGACAGAATGACCTGGCCTTTGAGGTGCGGGACTACCTGAAAGACCACACCCATGCGGCGGTGGTCAATCTGGGCTGCGGCCTGGACAGCACCGGAAGAGCCTGTGACAATGGCAGCTGCAGCATTTACAATCTGGACTTTCCCGATGTGATCGCTGTGCGCAACGAGCTACTGCCCGCCGGGGCGCGGGAAAAAAATATCCCCTGTGACTTGAATGACACCGCATGGTTTTCTCAAATCGATGCTTCAAATGGTGCGGTGTTCTTTGCCTCCGGAGTGTTCTATTACTTTCTGACGGAACAGGTCAAGGCACTGGTGCAGGCCATGGCAGAGGCTTTTCCCGGCGGCGTATTGGTATTTGACGGGGCCAACCGGACGGCGGTAAAGATGATTTCAAAAACCTGGCTCAAAAGCGCAAAAATCCAGAACGTGGGGGCGTATTTCGCCGTGACCGATGCCCCAAAAGAAATCGGCCCCTGGAACAGCCGCCTGCGGGTCACCAGCCGGGGCTATATGCTGGGCTACAACGATTTGAAAGCCCCGTCCGTCAGCGGCTTTTTCCGCTTTCTTGCCAGGGTCGGTGACGGCATGATGAAGATGCAGATCGTAAAAATCGGATTTGGAGGCAAGCAATGAAAATTCTCGTATATGGCGCAGGCGTTTTGGGATGCAATCTGGCAAGAAATCTGTTTCGTGCAGGGAAAGATGTGACCCTGCTTGCCCGGGGAAAATGGGCAGAGGAAATCAAAAAGAACGGACTGCGGATCAAAGATCAATTCGCCCTCCGCACATCGGTCAGCAACATTCCTGTGGTGACGGAGCTGGCACCGAATGACCGGTACGATGTGATTTTTGTCGTTCTGCGCTATACGCAGCTGGATTCCGCTCTGGAAACCTTGCGGGCAAATCAGACGAAAAATATTGTTTTTGTGGGAAACAATGTGCGCACCGGAGCCTTGACCGCCTCGCTGCCGGAGAAAAATGTCCTGTTTGCCTTTGCGCTTTCGGCGGGGCATCGTGAACCTGACCGGGTGGTTTCCATCGATTTGAAAAAAATCACCATTGGGCAGCTGCGGGGGGCGGCCTCCAATGCTGGCCTAGTCGGAGAAATTTTCGGCGGCACCAAATACAAGGTGGTCTATGAGCCGAATATGGAGGACTATCTGCTCTGCCATGCGGCATTTGTAATGCCTGTGGCCTTCGCCTGCTATAAGACGGACGGCGACCTGAAAAAACTCAGGGGTGACACCGCCTATCTGAACCGTCTGTTGGATGCCAACATTGAGGGCTACCGTGCCATACGCAATGCGGGACACAACATTTTGCCAAAGGCGGATGCAGACTTTGAGAGTGAAAAGTACCGCAAGACCTGTCTGCGCTTCTTTAAGCTCATGTGCGCCACCTCCCTGGGAAAGCTCTGCGCTTCCGACCACGCCATGAACGCCATCGACGAAATGAGCGCCCTGAACCGGGATATAAAGCGGTTCTTTGACGAAAACGGCGCAGCTTATCCCGTGTGGCAGGAGCTGGAAACGGAGGCCGGGAGGTACTTACGATGAAATACGCCGGTATGCCTTGGGGCATGTGGATGCTGTTTGCCCCGTCCTTCCGGAAACAGCTGACAGCGGTGTTCGGCTACGGTACGGATAGGGCAAAAACGGTCACAAAAAAAGCAAAGCCAACATACAAAGAAATCATTGCCGGTTTGCCGGAGTTTGAAAAAGGTGACCGGTTCAAAATGAACCTGGTCAACTGCGCCATGATCGGTGCGTTCATCCGCTCCATGCCGGAGCGTCCGGATGTGGAGCGGCTGACGGTTTACTACGCCAACGCCATGATGACAAAGCCCATGCAGTGGTTCTGCCGCAGGAGCGGAAAAAGCAAGTTCACCGAAAAGGACATTGCGGGCATGAAAGCCACCGCCGCATTAAACGCCGCTGACCGGAACCCCTATTCCTGGAATATGGAATTTTACGAGTATCCTGACGGCAGCGGGTATGAGGGGCGGTTCACCAAATGCGGCATCTGCGTATTGATGAAAGAACTGGGGCTCTACGACCTGACCCCCGCCCTGTGCCGTCTGGACTACACCATGAGCAAAGCCGGCGGTGTGACCGATTTTGTCCGGCAGTATACCCTTGCTTCCGGCGGGCCGTACTGCGACTGCGGGTACAAAAAGAAGGGCTTCGTGGAAGCCGGGACGGAGGCCGGACAATGAAAGAAACATTACGTGAAGCGTGAAAAAACAAAGAAGCCCGTATCGGTCAACGGCTGATACGGGCTTCTTTAGTATTTTAGGTTGTGCTGTCTCAGACCTTCCACCCGGCGGCCTGCTGGCGTTCCACCACGAAGCGGCGGTAAAGGCCGTCCACCGCCACTAGCTCCTCATGGGTACCCTGCTGGACGAATCTTTATGAAATCTTCAAAATTGCCCGGTATGCTATCCGCGAAATCAAAGAAAGGACTTGATTATATGGATATGATTTTGAAAACGACTGACCTCTGCAAAAATTTCAAGGGGCAAATGGCGGTAAACAATGTGTCACTGAACATCCAGCGCAACTCGGTTTATGGTCTGCTGGGGCCGAATGGGGCTGGCAAATCCACGATCTTAAAAATGGTCACCGGCATTTTGCGCCCCACATCGGGAAGCATCGAGTTTGACGGCCACCCGTGGAAGCGGAATGATCTGGAGCATATCGGTGCTTTGATTGAGATGCCACCGCTTTACGAAAATCTGACTGCATACGAAAATCTCAAAGTCAGAACTACATTGCTCGGCCTGGACGATGCACGAATTAACGAGGTATTGCAAATTGTCCAGCTCACGAATACCGGCAAGAAACGGGCCGGGCAGTTTTCTCTTGGTATGAAGCAGCGGCTTGGTATTGCTATTGCATTGCTGAACAGTCCCCAGCTTTTGATTCTGGATGAACCGAC
>Ga0129316_1000110_pt1 | contig 61371 bp, 56 predicted proteins | sample Cm1ome_2_FD_94429 | JGI IMG/M metagenome (GOLD analysis project Ga0129316, IMG submission 94429) | Eastern black-and-white colobus group fecal microbial communities from Wisconsin, USA - Cm1022B metagenome | ecosystem: Host-associated > Mammals > Digestive system > Large intestine > Fecal...
TCCTTGATCTGCGGATAGGTAGCTCCATCTTGGAACTCCGACATATCCATATCTTCCAAAGAGAACTCAACCCGAATCTTTTTCGAGTCGACCTCGCCCTTGGAAAGCAAGACAACCGTCTCAACATGCGCCGTTCTTGGAAACATATCCACCGCCTGAACCCTCACCGGGCGGTAGCCCAGGGCATTGAAAGAGGCGGCGTCCCGCGCGGCGGTGGCACTGTCGCAGGAAACCATCACCACCCGCTCCGGATTCATCCGCGCGATGGTTTCGGTCAGTCCGGGGGCGCAGCCCTTGCGCGGTGGGTCGATCACCACCACGTCGGGGGAAATCCCCTCGCGCTCGAGGGCAAGCGCCGCATCTGCCGCGTCGCCGCAGAGAAAGCGGGCGTTTTCCACCCCGTTGCGAAGAGCGTTGGCCCGGGCGTTTTCGACTGCCTCTGGAATAATTTCCACTCCGATCAGCTGTTTTACCCGCTTCGCCATGGAAAGACCGATGGTGCCTGCTCCGCAGTAAAGATCGAGAAGCGTTTCCCGCCCGGTGAGAGCGGCGAAATCGGCGGCAGCCGCATAGAGCTGTTCTGCTCCCCTGCGGTTGACCTGATAGAATGAGAGCGGAGAAAGCTCAAAAGAAAGCCCGCAGAGCCGGTCGGTAATGGAATCCTTCCCCCAGAGGGTACGGCACTCCCGGCCGAGCAGGACGTTGGTGCGGGCAGTATTCACATTGAGAATGATCGAAACGGTCTGGGGGCAGGCGGCGCGCAGCGCCTCGGTCAGCGCTCGCTCGGCGGGAATAGAATGGCCGTTGACAATCATGCATGCCATTACCTCACCGGTTGCATCCGCCTGCCGCAGATAGAGCGAGCGAATCAGTCCAGCGTGTGCTTGCTCGTCGTAAACCGAAATACGGTGCTTGCGAATCCAGCCGAGCACGGCGCGGCAGAGAGCGGAAAAAACCTCCGGATGGAGCAGGCAGTCGCCGATCGGCTCGACCCGGTGGGAACGTTTGGCATAAAACCCGAGCACCGGCTCCCCGTTCTGCATTCGGATGGGGTAGATCGCTTTGTTGCGATAGCGGTCGGACGCGGGAGAGGGCAGGCAGGGGGGTGCGGGCAGATCGATTCCGCCGATCCGGCGGAGGTTTTCGCTTACCCAGCGTCCCTTGATGCGCAGCTCCTCTGCGTAGGTCAGATGGCGCAGCGAGCAGCTTCCGCAGCGGCGGCAGACAGGGCATCCGGAGCAGGCATCTTTGCTGCGTCCGGGGCCGGGCGACAGAAGCTCCTGCACGGCGCCGTAGGCGAGCCGGGGCGTTGCCTTGACAATCTTGGCGGAGATGCGGTCGCCTACCGCAGTGTTGGGCACAAAGACGGCAAGCCCGTCCGCGCGGCCGACGCCGCTTCCGTCATTGGCAATATCGTCGATGACAAGCTCAATAATTTGATTTTTTTGCAGCATGGTTCCTCCCGATGCCGGCACAGCCGGCCGTCAACGTTAAAATAATCCGATGGACCGCATCAGGTAGACCCCCGTGAAGAGGGTAAAGCAGGAAAAGGCCGAGGTGAAGACTACCATTTCCCCGGCCAGAGCGGCGTCCCCGCCTTCGCTGTCGGCCATAATGGCGACGACCGAGGCTGTGGGCATCGCAAAATCGATAAAGACCGCTCCCAGCTCATACTGCCGGAAGCCGAGCAGCCAGCCCGCGGCGACGGCGGCCGCCGGGAGCAGAATCAGCTTGATGACACAGCCGGCGGCCAGCAGACGCCGGTGCTCCGCCGCACTTCTGAAATTAAGTCGCGCGCCCAGGCCGAGCATTGCGATGGGGGCGGCGGCCCCGGCGAGATCGCGGATCGGCTCGATGATAATCGTGGGAAGAACCACGCCGGAGAGAGAGCAGAGGATTCCGAGCAGCGCGGCGATGATCAGCGGATGAGTCGCTACCGAGCGGATGACGGAGGCGGCGTTGACCGGCTCTCCTTCGCCGCGGTCATAGATTTTCATCAGCAGAACGCTCATGACATTCCCTAGCGGCACCATGGTGGCCACCGTCAGGATGGAAGGCCCCGCGCCCGCCTCTCCAAAAAGGTTGTAGGCCATCCCGATGCCGAAAAGCACGATGTTTGAACGGAAGCCCGCATGGATGACGACGCATGCCTGCTCCCGGCTGCGGACAAAATGCGGCACTGCCAGCAGCAGAATGGCAAAGCTCGCGGCGTAGGCTCCAAGCGAGAATCCGATCAGCCGGAGGTCGGAAAAGCTCAGGGTGGAGGAATAACCCGAGGAAAATCCGATGCAGGGAAAAAGGACCCGGAAACAGAGCCGGTTGATAAAACGGATGTTGTCCTCTACGATTAGCCGCTTGCGCCGGCAGAGCCAGCCGGCCGCGATAATCACAAAAAGCGGAAGCACCGCATTGACGGTGAAGAGAAAATTTTCCATTTTGATTCCCTCCTGCTTTTCCTATACTACTTTCTTTTTGGCAAAAAGTAAAGGTTTAGCGCGGTTTTATGCCGTTCCGGCAAGAAAGTTGGACCCGGCTCTTTCCGCACGGGGCATCGGCGTGCTATAATAGCTTGCAGAAACTCCTCCGCTTTCCGGGACGCGCCGGAAATGCCGGAGGACAGTGATCGGATCGGCAGCAGCCCCATATGCCGGGGGCGATGCCGCAGCAAGGGGATTTTTCATGTTAATGACCATCAGCGATCTCGGCAAAAGCTTTGGCGCCGAGAGAATTTTCGAAAAAATCAACGCAAAAATAGAGGACAGGGACCGCATCGCCCTGATCGGGCCGAATGGAGCCGGGAAAACCACCCTCCTGAACCTGATTGCCGGACTGGACGAGCCGGATGAGGGGAGCGTCTCGCGCGCCGATACGCTGCGGATCGGATATCTGCGGCAGAACGGCGGCCTGCTGCCCGACGGAACGATCGAAAGCGAGATGCGCCGGGCGCTCGGCGAGGTATTCGAGATTGAGCAGCAGATGCTGAAAACCGGAGAGCGGATGGCCGCCCTCACCGACCACGGCAGTGGAGAATACCACAGGCTCGAGCGGGAGTATCAGTCGCTGGAGGAGCGGTACCTCAGTCTCGACGGCTATGGGGCGCAGGTGAAGATCAATACGGTGCTCAGCGGCATGGGATTCGGCGGTTTTGAGCGGTCCACTCCGGTGGAGCGGATGTCGGGCGGCGAGCGCACCCGGCTGATGCTCGCAAAGCTGCTGGTCGAGCAGCCGGAGCTGCTGATTCTCGACGAGGCGACCAACCATCTCGATTTCCGGATGCTGGGCTGGCTGGAGGAGTATCTGCTCGGCTATAAGGGCGCGATCCTGACGGTGAGCCACGACCGCTACTTCCTCGACCGGGTGACCACCGCCACATGGGAGATCGAAAACCTGTCGCTGATCACCTATCCGGCGCCCTACGGACGATACCTCACGCTGCGTGAGGAACGGCTCGAACGGATGGAAAAGGAATACGAGCGGTACACGCAGGAGGTTGCGCGGCTTCAGGATTACCACGACCGCAACATCGTGCGGGCCACCACCTCGTCGAGCGCCAAAAGCCGCCTGCGGATGATCGAGCACCTCGGGGAGGTGGAGAAGCCCTTCGTACCGATGAAGCCGCCGAAGTTTTCCTTCACGCCGAAGCTGCGGCCCGTATCGGATATCCTGATTGCTGAGAATTTGACCCTCGAGGTCGGGGAGGGGGAGCGGCATAAGACGCTGCTTTCGGATTTTTCCCTGCATGTTAAGCGGGGAGAGCGCCTTGCGATCATCGGGGAAAACGGAGCGGGCAAATCAACCCTGCTGAAAACGCTGACCGGCCGCCTGCCCCACCGGCGCGGCTCGGTGGAATGGGGCCGCAACGTGCGCCTTTCGGTCTTTGAGCAGGATTCCTCCGATCTGCACCCCGATAAGACAGCGCTGATGGAGCTTTGGGACCGGTTCCCTTCCTCGACCGAGCACGAGCTGCGCACCCTGCTCGGCGGGCTTCAGCTCGTCGGAGAGGAGGCCTTCAAAAAGATCGGGGTTCTCTCGGGCGGAGAGCGCGCCCGGATCAAGCTTGCCTTTTTGATGATGGAGCATGCGAATGTGCTGGTGATGGACGAGCCGACCAACCATCTGGATATCCCGGCGAAGGAGTCGCTGGAGCAGGCGCTGCTCCGCTATGAGGGGACGCTGATCATTGTCAGCCACGACCGTTACCTTCTCTCCCGCCTGCCCACCCGCATCCTGCGGATGGCGGACGGCTGTGCCGAGAGCTTCGAGGGAAACTTCGAGGAGATGCAGCGACAGCTCGCTTTGCGGGAGGAGCGGGAACGGGAACAAAAGCAGATTCCCATGCCCAAGGCCGCGGGGGAGGAATCTGCCGCGGCGAAGGATTACTACCGTTCCAAGGCGCAGCGCCGGGCCGAGGCCGAGCAAAAGCGCCGAACCGCCGAGCTGGAAGCAGAGATCGCCCGGCTGGAGGCGGCGGTGCAGGAGGCGCAGGATCAGCTTGCCGCTCCTGAGGCCGTCAGTGATTTTGAGCGTCTGACCGAACTGACAGAGCAGATTTCCGGGTATGAGCAGGCGCTGGAGGCCGCGTATCAGGAATGGGACCGGCTGCTTTCCCGGTGAGCAAATGCCTGAAAGAAAATGCAAAGATCAGTCTGCCGGGGCTGGCATTGCTGCGGATGGCATGCTATGATAGAAGCAGAATCCGCATCTGCGGAAAACCTGCGGGAGGGCAGCTCTATGAAGATTGAACACAACCCCAAGTATCACACCATATCGGCCTATGCGCTCGGCGTCCTGCTGCTGGCGATCAGCTTCTATTGGGGTCTGAGCAATTTCAGGCTGGTTTGGAACGGCCTGTTGGGGGTGATCCGTCCGATCCGTCCGATCCTTTATGGATTTGTGCTGGCCTACCTGCTCAACCCGGTCATGATGTGGATGGAAGAGTTGCTGGAAAAAGCGGCCTTTTATCGAAGAATTCCGGGACGGCTGCGGCGCGGCCTCTCGGTGCTGCTGACCTATCTGATTACCAGCGCGGTGCTGATTTCCTTTTTGGTCATCATTCTGCCGCAGGTGGCGAGCAATGCCGCGGCTCTGGCCGGACAGCTCCAGAATTATGTTGCCGCGGCCGAACAGTTTGTGAATAACATGATCGACAATATTCCCGAGGGACTGATTCCGCAGGATTATATTGATCAGATCACCCTGATGATTGGGGACAGCATCCAACGGCTTTTCGCCTGGATTTCAGCGGGGCTGCCCATGCTTTTCTCCCTTGCGTGGCAGTTTGGATCGGGTCTGATCTCCGCCTGCGTGGCTGTAATCGTATCGATCTATCTCCTGCTCGCCAAGGAGACGTTCATTGCCCAGGCCAGAAAACTGCTTTGCGCCTTCCTGCCGCGGAAGAAGGTGCGCCGCCTGATGTCGGTGACCCGCACCACACACATGATGTTCGGGCGCTTTATTACCGGCAAGATTATCGATTCGATTATCATCGGCATTCTTTGCTTCATCGGCCTTTCCATCATGAAGATGCCCAACGTGGTTCTGGTCAGCTTTATCGTCGGTGTTACCAATGTGCTGCCCTATTTCGGCCCCTTTATCGGGGCGGTTCCCGGTTTTTTCCTGATCGCCTTTGTCTCCCCGGTGCAGGGGCTGATTTTTCTGATCTTTATCCTTGTGCTCCAGCAGATTGACGGCAACATCATCGGCCCGATGATCCTTGGGGATTCGACCGGTCTTTCGGCTTTCTGGGTCGTCTTTGCCATCCTGCTCTTCGGCGGGGTGTTCGGCCCGGTGGGAATGTTCATTGGCGTGCCGACCTTCGGCGTTTTTTACGCGCTGCTCAAGGAAACGATTACCGAGCGGCTCAGATCCAAGCATCTGCCGGTCGATACCAGAGATTACCTGACTCCCATCCCGGAGGATGAAACGGCGGAACCCTGAATCACGTACGGCGAGGGTCTCAAAATGCGATCCGCATTTTGAGACCCTCGCCGTTGGAAGCTTATGATGCGAACTGACGCAGCAGGTTGGCCATCTCGATGGCGCCTTCGGCACATTCGAAGCCCTTGTTTCCGGCCTTGCTGCCGGCACGCTCAATCGCCTGCTCCAGAGTGTCACAGGTCAGGACGCCAAAAAGCACCGGGATTCCGCTGTCGAGCGCGGCCGCGGCGATGCCCTTTGAAACCTCGCTGCACACATAGTCATAGTGTGAGGTGCTTCCGCGGATGACCGCACCCAGACAGATGACCGCGTCGTAGCGGCCGCTCTTGGCGAGCTTGGAGGCGGCAAGCGGAATTTCAAACGCGCCGGGCACCCACGCGACGTCAATCAGGTCCTCGTCTGCACCGTGGCGGCGCAATCCGTCGAGCGCGCCGCCGAGCAGGCGGGAGGTGATGAATTCATTGAAGCGGGAGGCAACGATGGCAATTTTCAGTCCATTTGCGATGAGAGATCCTTCCAGACGGTTCATAGGGGGACGCTCCTTCCAGCTTGAGTTTTTAATCGGGGAAACACAACCGGGCTTCAGTCTCCATAATGCAGCAGATGACCCATTTTGTGCTGTTTGGTTTGCAGATAGAAAAGGTTCTGTTCGGTGGCGGGCATCTCGATCGGCACCCGCTGCGTAATTTCCATTCCGAAGTGTGAGAGATCATAAATCTTTTGAGGGTTGTTGGTCAGCAGCCGCAGTGTTTTTGCACCAAGCTCACGCAGAATCTGCGCGCCGATGTAATATTCCCGCTCATCCCCGCCGAAGCCCAGCGCGAGATTGGCCTCCAGCGTGTCCATCCCACGGTCCTGCAGCTCGTAGGCGCGCAGCTTGTTGATCAAACCGATGCCGCGCCCTTCCTGCCGGAGATAGAGCAGGATGCCCCGTCCCTCCCGTTCAATCTGCGCCATGGCCGCGGCAAGCTGCCCGCCGCAGTCGCAGCGGATTGAGCCGAAAGCGTCTCCGGTCAGGCATTCGGAGTGAACCCGGCAGAGAAGGTTCTCCCCGTTCCCAATCTCCCCCTTGACCAGCGCGACATGATGCTCTCCGTTGAGCCGGTTGATGAAGCCGACCGCCCGGAAGCTGCCGTATCTGGTCGGAAGCGCTGCGTCGGCCACCCGTTCCACCAGCTTGTCCCGGCGCTTGCGGTACTCCTGCAGGCCGCGGATGGTAATCATCCGCAGACCCCAGTGCTCCGCAAATTCCAGAAGCTCGGTGGTGCGCATCATTCCGCCGTCCTGCCGCATGATTTCACAGCAGAGGCCGCATTCCTCAAGGCCGGCCAGCCGCAGCAGATCGACGGTGGCCTCAGTGTGGCCGGCGCGTTCCAGAACGCCGTTTCTGCGGGCGAGCAGCGGAAACATGTGCCCCGGGCGGCGAAACTCCTCCGGCCGGGCGCCGGGGTCTGCGCAGCGCCGGGCGGTGACGCTGCGCTCTCCGGCAGAGATGCCGGTTGTTGTGGAAATATGGTCGATTGAGACGGTGAAGGCCGTCTGATGGTTGTCGGTGTTTTCCGGCACCATCTGCGGCAGGGCGAGCCGGCGGCAGATCGCCTCGCTCATCGGCATACAGATCAGCCCCTTGGCGTGGGTTGCCATGAAATTGACCCGTTCGGTATCGGCGAATTCGGCGGCGCAGATCAAATCCCCCTCGTTTTCCCGGCCGGGGTCGTCGGTCACAAGGACCAGCTCGCCTGCACGAAGAGCTTCCAATGCTTCGTCGATGGTGTTGTATGGCATGATTTGCTTTCTCCTTTTCGATTATGGAATCAAACGGCGCTCCTCTGAAGCCGCCGCCGTAATTTACCGGCGCTTCAGAAGCCCAGTGCGGAGAGGGCCTCCGCCGTCAGGGCGCCGGCCGGCTTTTGACCCCTACCGGCTTGCAGCAGGCGTTCTACATAGCGGCCGATACAGTCGTTTTCAAGGTTGACTGTATCTCCCGGCCTTCGTCCGCCGAGGCTGGTCAGGGCGGCGGTGTGCGGAATTACCGACACCCTGAAGAAGCCGGGCCCTGTATCGGCCACCGTCAGGCTGATGCCGTCGACGGCGACCGAGCCCTTGGGTACGATCAAGCGCAGGATTTCGGGGCAGCAGCCGATTGTGTACCAGACGGCGTTTCCCTCGCGGGAGACCGAGCGGATGCTGCCTCTTCCGTCGATGTGTCCGGTGACAAGATGGCCGCCGAAGCGGCCGTCCGCAGGCATCGCGCGTTCGAGATTCAGCCGCGCGCCGGGGGAAAGCAGCCCCAGATTGGAGCGGCGTAGCGTCTCGGGCATCACATCGGCGGAAAAGCCGTCCTCTGCCAGGAATGAGACGGTGAGGCAGACGCCGTTGACCGCGATGCTGTCCCCGATGCGGCTCGCGTCGAGCACCGCGCGGCAGCGGGCCGTGAGGATCCCTCCGCCGCCGGGAGCAGGGCGCAGTGAGCGCAGGATGCCGGTTTCCTCAACAATTCCCGTAAACATTGCCGCACACCTCCCCTTCAATCAGCAGATCCTCCCCGAGAGGAGTGATCGTCCGGCGCAGGAGCCGAAATGCCTCCGCCGGGCTTTCGACGCCCTGTCCGCCGACCGGAGAGGGAGCGGCCGCTCCGCCGAAGAGCTTCGGCGCCAGATAACATTGAATCCGCTGGACCAGATGCGCGTCAAGCATCGCGCCGTGCAGCGCCGCACCCCCCTCCAGCAGAATGCTGTCGATTCCGCGTTGCCCGAGCGCGGCCGCCAGATCGGGAAGAGAGAGGCGCCCATCCGTTCCCCTCGGCAGGGTCAGCGTTTCGCAGCCGGCTTTCCGGTAGGGGGAAAGCTGAGCAGGCTCTCCGGCGCAGGTCGCGATCAGGGTGGGGACCTCCCGGGCGGTGCGGACGATCCGGCTGTCCAGCGGGGTGTTCAGACCGCTGTCGCAGATAATCCGCAGGGGGCTGCGCCCGCCCTCAATCCGGCAGGTGAGCAGAGGATCGTCCGCCAGCACTGTCCCGATCCCCACCATCACCGCCGCGTAACGGCCGCGGTCCTGATGCACCCGTTCCCGCGCCGCCTCCCCGGTAATCCAACGGGAAGCGCCGGTCCGGGAGGCGATTTTTCCATCGAGAGTCATCGCATACTTGAGTACGACATAGGGCGTTCCGGTGCGGATATAATGGAAGAACGGCGCGTTGATTGCATCACTTTCTTCTTTGAGAATTCCGATCACGACCTCGATTCCCTTTTCCCGCAGAAGGGAGATTCCGCGGCCGGCCACCAGCGGATTCGGGTCGAGGGAGCCGACGACGACCCGGCGGATTCCGCTTTCGAGAATCGCGTCGGTGCAGGGAGGATTTCTGCCGGTGTGGCAGCAGGGCTCGAGGTTGACATAGAGCGTCGCTCCCTCAGGGGAGCCGGCGCAGTGCCCAAGCGCGTTTCGCTCTGCGTGTGGCCCGCCGTACCGTTCGTGCCAGCCTTCTCCCAGCGTCCGGCCGTCCCGGACGATGACTGCTCCGACCAGCGGATTGGGATTGACCTGTCCGATGCCCCGTTCTGCCAGATGAAGCGCCCGCCGCATCCACTTTTCGTCCTCCATTCAAAACACCTCCTGATATAAAAAGCCCCGAACAGGCAGTTCGGGGCTTTATCGGAGAAGCAGTGCGCACAAGCGCACTGACCGGCAGAAAATTTCCGGCGGGCGGTGCACGATACAGCCGCTGCGGGTGCCGTCCGCAAAAATGCTCCGAAATGAATTTTTCATTTCGGAGCATTGCAAACAAACGCCCGCATCCGCTGATGCGCAGGCTCGCAATCTTCTTATCATCCAGACTGTAACTGTCGGCCCCGGAATCACACCGGATCTGCCTTGCGGCTCGTGGGCTGTACCACCGATCGGGAATTTCACCCTGCCCCGAAGATGCTGTTGAATTTTGTCCTCTATCATACAAACAAAAGAAAAATTTGTCAAGCGGAGAACGCGGAATATAGTCCGAGCAAAAAGGAGAAAATCAAAGATTTTACGGAAAAATCCCCAGAATTCTTCTAATCCGCCGCCAGCTGTTCGAGATGGCAGAAGGGCTGGCCGTTGACGATTTCTATTACGCCGTAGCTGTTGAAAATTCCGTCGCGCGGTTCGGAAAGGCTACCCGGATTCATAAGGGTCAGAGTTCCCTCATTGAGGCAGCAGCGCCGGTGGGTGTGGCCGAACAGGGCAACCCTGACCCCGTTGGAGCGGGCAAACGAGCGGATACCGTCGAGACTGTACCGTACCGAAAAGCTGTGCCCGTGGCAGGCAAAGAGCCGGATTCCGCCCTCCTCGAAAAGCAGATGGTCGGGAGCCGTGGAAAAAAGGTCGCAGTTGCCCCGGACCGAGAGCAGGGCCAGTCCGGCAAAGGCCGCGCGCAGGTCGTCAAGCTCCTGCTCCCCGTCTCCGAGGTGGACAAAAAGATCGGTCCGGCCCTTTTCAACGAGGGCGAGACGGTAAAGGCGGTCAAAGTCCCGGTGGGTATCCGAGACAACAACGATTCGCATGGAAGCTTCCTCCGGCGGCGGGAGCCGGTCACAGGACCCGTTCCCGCAGAATTTGAGCAGACTGCCCCCATTTTACCGTCCGGGAAAGCGGAAGTCAAGCGGGGCGGAAATCAATAGGCCGCGCGAAGCAGCTCTTCCTCCATCGGGAAGGTGGAAACGTTGCTCACTTCAGCCGACAGCACCCCGTAGGGAGCGGCGGCGCTGAGGAATCCGGCGAGGGCCGCGGGATCTCCGGTCATCTCAATGCGCAGGGCGCTGTCGGTGCGCCCGCAGATCATTGCGCCGTGGGCGGCGCAGAGATGGCTCGCCTCGGCGTGGGTCAGCGAACCGGCGCGCAACGACAGGTGCAGCGTTTCATCCTCTCCGAGCGGGCGGGGGGAAAGCAAAGCGGCAGAACGAACCGTGCAGAGCTTGGCGGCCTGCTGTGCAATGCGGTCGAGCTGATGGGCGTCGCCGCCCACCACAGCGGTCAGGCGTGCATCACCCGACCAGTCGCGGGTCAGATTCATGCCCTCAAGAGAGCATCCCCAGCGTCCCAAAATACCGCAGAAGCGAGAAAGGGCGTCGGCCGCATCGGTGGCCAGCAGGCTCATCATAAACAGTTCCTTGTTGTTTTTCATCGTCAAATACTCCCCTTTTCTTTTCCAGACCAACAAAAAATGCCTTTGTCTCCTGATCTTCAAGAGACAAAGGCATGTCATGCGCTCTGCGGTACCACTCTTGTTGCCGCCTGAAAAGACGGCCCCTCGGTCGAACATCGGGCTGCCAGCAGCCGAATGCCGAACGTCATAACGGACGTTAACCGTGTGAGCCTACTCGGAAGATTTCCTTTGGGTCACCTGCTCAGGGACGATTTTCGCCGCGGACGCGCCGCTGTCTCACACCAACCGACAGCTCTCTGAAAACGCCAACTGCGCGGGTACTGTTCCCTTCTTCGCATTTGTGGTCTGTTTAATTATATTGCTATTATAGGCCGGGATTTGAAAAATGTCAACCCCTTTGTATCAATTCATTTCGCCGTTTGCGAGGAGCGATTCGATGAACTGCTTGGCCACACGCGGAGAACGCCCTGAACGGTGGAGCGCAAAGGCCTCTGCCCGGGCGAAAAGCTCCTCCCGCGGCATCGAAATCTCATGCAGGTCGGCAAGCTGGCCGACGATGCCGATATACTTCTCCTTGTCGGGCTTCTCGAAGGTGATGGTAAGGCCGAAACGGTCGGAAAGGCTGGTCAGCTCGGCGATGGTGTCGTTATAGTGGAGATCGTCCCCATCCCGGTCGGCAAAGCTTTCCTTGACGAGATGGCGGCGGTTGCTGGTGGCATAGATCGCCACATTGCCGGTCTTGGAGGAAACCGATCCCTCAAGCACCGCCTTGAGGGTGGCATAGCTGTCGTCATCGCGGCTGAAGGAGAGGTCGTCGATGAAGAGGATGAAGTGCAGCGGATTGACACTCAGGCGGTCAAGCAGCGCGGGAATCTCGACGATCTGGCTCTTTTTCAGCTCGATCAGGCGCAGGCCGCGGTCAAAAAGCTCGTTGACCACCGCCTTGACGGTCGATGATTTTCCGGTTCCGCTGTCGCCGTAAAGCAGGACGTTGGCGGCGGGACGGCCCTCGAGCAGAGCCGCAGTGTTGTCGAGCACCTGGCGGCGCTGCTGCTCGTAGCCGGGCAGGCAGCTCAGGGTGATCGGATCGGGGTTCAGCACCGGGATCAGCTGATGGTTCTCGAAGAGGAACATCCGGTGGCGGACAAAGATCCCGTATCCGTAGCGGGAAATTTCCACCAGCCGGTCGCCGTAGCATTTGCGGAAATCGTACCCGGTAATCTCATAGGACGGCAGGAAGCCCTTGTAGCCGACGAGATCCTTCATGTCCTCGCTGGTGATTTGGCTGATCTGCTCCAGAAGCTTGAGCTCCTGCCGGAACGCCTCCTCAAAGCAGGGGGAGATCGGCCGGTTGAGAGCCAGCGCCGCCATGACCGGGTTTTCGTCGCAGAGGACTGCGGAAAGGATATAATCCGAGAGGTTATCGCCATGCTCATAAAGGGCGGCGGCAAACTTCGCATAGCGCCGGACGCGGGTGGGGATATCCCCATGCTCGTCAAAAAGATCCTGAAGCGCCGCGATGACCGGGTCTTCCAGCAAATTACGGAAAATCACCAGGCTGCGCAGCCGCAGGCCGGGCTCATAAACTCTTGCCATCAAGAAAGCCACCTTTCGATGTGGAATTTGGGAACTCCTTTTATTTTATTCTATCGCACTTCACAGTGGCTGTCAAAAGATTTGGGGCTTTCTTTTCTGAAAATTCCATGGTATTCTGTAGATATTATACAAATAGGCAGGGGAGGCTTTGTTGTGAAGATCATAGACGCGCATCTGCATCTCAATAAAAACGAAAAGTTTGACCAGCTCGGGGAGCAGGGCGGTCCGAAGAACGATCTGTCGTCCCTGCTGCGGGAATTTGAGCGGCTCGAGGTTGCGGGCTGTGTCGTCATGGGAACCGGACGGCTCGATGAAGACCCCTGCCGGGCGGGACTTTTCAACCTCGCCGGGGAGCCGGACCCGGATCATTACCGGTATCCCCCGCAGGTCTGCTTCTGCATCGGGGTCGATCCCGAGGGGCTGAAACCGGGGCGGCTGGAACGGACCCTTGCCGATTACCGCCGGGTGCTCGCCTGCCCGAACTGCATGGGGTTTAAGATCTACCTTGGCTACAAGCCGTATTTTGCCTACGACCCGATCTACACCCCCGTCTATGAGCTGGCACGGGAATTTGATCTGACGGTTGCCTATCACACCGGGGACACTGCGAGCAGCACCGGGCGGCTGCGCTTCGCCCATCCGCTGGCGATCGACGAGGTGGCGGTGGCTTATCCAAAGCTGCGGCTGGTGATCTGCCATTTCGGCAGCCCGTGGATGGCCGACGCCGCCGAGGTGGTGGCCAAGAATCCCAATGTTTACACCGACCTTTCGGGGCTGGCGGTGGGACGGCCCGAGACGGCGGATTTCCGCGGCCGTTTTTCCCACTATGTTTCGGAGCTTTCAGGCTGGCTCGCCTTTGCCGAGAAGTGGGATCGGGTGATGTTCGGTACCGACTGGCCGCTGGTCAGCCTCGAACACTATATCGCTCTGATCGCTTCCTGCGTCCCGGCCGCCCATTGGGAACAGGTCTTTTACCGCAGCGCCCTCTCGGCCTATCCCAAACTCGGAAAAATCTTGGAATAAATGCCTCCCGTTCCATCAATCCGTTTCCTGTTGTGGCATTTTGTGCCGGATTGGAATAACATGAAACAGATTGTTTGAGGAGGTTTTTCGGTGATGAACCAATACCCGCCGCGTTTCTTTCTCAGCGCCCAGACCCCGCTGGGGTTTGTTTCACGGCTGTCGCTGCTTGCTGATCCGGACCGTTTCCCGCGGGTCTGGCTGCTCAAGGGGGGAACACGCGCCAAAAGATCGGCGCTGATCGTGCGTCTCGCCGAGACCGCCGAAGAGTCCGGAAAGCAGGTCTGCCGGGTTCTCGATCCTTTGGCGCCCATGCTGCTTGAAGCGGCTTTCTGGGATGGATTTTCGGTCATCGACGCCGCCGGGCCCCACCCGATCGAGCCGCGTTATCCCGGCGCGGTGGAGCGGGTTGTCTGGCTCGGAGACTGCTGGGATGAGCAGGAGCTTGCCGCGCTGCGCCGCGATCTGATCGCGGCGGACAAAGAGAATACCCGGCTGCTCGAGCAGGCGCGGCGCTATTTGGGGGCGGCGGATACCCTTTGGGGGGACCGCTTCCGGATGGCGAACGAGGCAACCGACCGGGCTAAGATCGAGCGGCAGGCCGACCGGATCGCCGCGCAGGAGTTTTCCCGGCCGCATGGGGACGCTCAGGAGGCGGTCTGCCTGCTTTCCACCACCGACCACGCCTGCGGGCCGGCCGCCGACGCAATGGAATCGCTCGGGCGGGTGGTGCTGCTTGAGGATGAAATCGGTCCCTCGGCGTCGCATCTGCTCGCCGCGCTGCGCCGCCGGGGCGGCGAGCGGGCACAACGGATGCTCTGCGGCTACAGCCCCTTTTCCCCTTATGAGCGGCTCGAGCAGCTGATCTTCCCCGATCTCTCACTGGGCTTTTTCACCGTCAATGAGAGGCTTCCGGCGGTGAAGAATCCGCAGCGGGTGATCAACGCCCGCCGCTTCACCGACCGGGAGATTCTCGCCGCCTGCAAAAGCCGCATCGCCTTCCACCGCAAAGCGGCAAAACAGATGACCCTCCTTGCAAAAGAAACACTCGCTCTCGCGCGCGAGGAGGCCGACCGGATCGAGCAGCTTTATGCCCGGGCGTTTTGTCACGAGCGATTTGAGCTTTTCTGCGCCCGTCTCTGCGCGGAACTTCCGGAGGGCTGAATGCCCTAAATTCTGCATCCCGGTACGTCTGCGCGGCGTGCCGGGATTTTTCCATGCCGGCGATGGACAACATCCGCTGGAATCACTATAATAAGAATAATGATTCTTGATTTGGAGGGGCGTCCATGACCATTACGATCTTTTTGCTGCTGGTCACAGTGCCGGCGGTACTGCTGGTCTGCCGGACCGAGCAGCGGACCAAGCGCGGCTGCGGCCGCGGCTGTGCAACCTGCGGCAACCGGGAGATCTGCCATCCCGGAGAAAAGCGCCGGACATCCGGCAGCGAAGAAAAGAGAGGCCGCCCCGCCGGTTGACGGGACGGCCTCTCTGCCGCCGGGCGGCCGGAAAACTCAGCCCTCAGTTCTGGTGACGGCGATCGAGAGTTCGTCGAGCGATTTCAAATCGACAGTGCCCGGGCAGTCGGTCATCAACTCGCTGGCGTTCTGGACCTTCGGGTAGGCGATCACGTCGCGGATCGAATCCTTGCCCAGCAGCAGCATTACCAGACGGTCAAGCCCGTAAGCCATGCCGCCATGCGGCGGGACGCCATACTTAAAGGCGTTGAGCAGGAAACCGAACTTCTCCTGCGCTTCCTCCGGACTCATGCCGAGCGCCGCGAACATCCGGCTCTGCACCGAGGGGTCGGAAATTCGGATCGAGCCGCCGCCCAACTCGGTACCGTTGAGGACCAGATCGTAGGCCCGCGCACGGCAGTGGCCGGGATCGGACTCCATCTTGTCGAGGTCGTCGAGGTTCGGGCTGGTGAAGGGATGATGCATCGCGAAGTAGCGGCCCTCGTCGGGGTCGTACTCGAAAAGCGGGAAGTCGGTAACCCAGAGCAGGTCGTAGCTGCCTTCGGGAATCAGCGCCAACCGCTTGGCGAGGTTGAGACGCAGCGCGCCAAGCGCGGCGAAAACGACCGAATCGCGGGGATCGGCTACCACCAGCAGCACGTCGCCGGTTTCCAGCTCCATCCGCTCGTGAACTGCCGAGACCTCATCGGGCGTGAGGAACTTTTCAAACGAGGAGGAATGTGCGTCGGCGGTTACCCGGGTAAAAGCAAGGCCCTTGGCTTTGAAGAGTTTGGCGACATCGGCGAGCTTGTCGATTTCCTTGCGGGAGAGGGTGCCTGCCGCGCCTTTGACGTTGATCGCGCGCACACTGCCGCCCGCCTCAATCGCGCCCTTGAAAACGGCGAATTCGGTGTTTTTCAGCAGGTCGGTCAGATTGACCAGCTCAAGGCCGAAACGGGTGTCCGGTTTATCCGAGCCGAAGCGTTCCATGGCCTCCCGCCAGGGGAGGCGGCGCAGCGGAAGCTCAAGGTCGCGGCCGAGAATCTCCCTGAAGATCCGCTTCATCAGTCCTTCGTTGACCGTCTGGACATCGATCTCATCGACAAAGGACATCTCGAGATCGATCTGGGTGAATTCAGGCTGGCGGTCGGCGCGCAGATCCTCGTCGCGGAAGCAGCGGGCAATCTGAAGGTAGCGGTCAAAGCCCGCGAGCATCGAAAGCTGCTTGTAGAGCTGTGGTGACTGGGGCAGCGCGTAGAACTTGCCGGGATGCACCCGCGAGGGAACAAGGTAATCGCGGGCGCCCTCAGGAGTCGACTTGATGAGGATCGGGGTTTCGATTTCGACAAAATGATTTTGGTCGAAATAATCCCTCACCAGCTTGACGATGCGGTGCCGCATCAGGATAGCCGACTGCAGCTCGGGGCGGCGGAGATCGAGGTAGCGGTAGCGGAGCCGCAGTTCTTCGTTGGTCTTGATGCCGTCTTTAATGTCAAAGGGAGGAGTTTCGCTGACCGCAAGAATTTTCAGTTCCGAGACATAAAGCTCGACCTCACCGGTCGGGATATCCCGGTTGACCGATTCGCGGCGGCGCAGCAGCCCCTTGGCCATCAGCACATACTCACTGCGCACCGAGGCGGCCTTTTCAAAAGCGGCACGGTCGCTGGAATCATCAAAGGCGAGCTGGGCGATTCCGGTGCGGTCGCGCAGGTCGATAAAAATCAGGTTGCCGAGGTTGCGCTGTTTGGCCGCCCAGCCCGCGAGTACCAGCTCCTGCCCGATTTGGGCGGTGGTAAGCTCTCCGCAGTAGGCGGTGCGCTTGAGTCCGTTCATGGTGTCTGCCATTTTCTATTCGCTCCTTTGAACTGTTTCTGGTTTTGTATCGTCACGCCGCAGCATTTTGGATGCGGCGAAAAACGCGCGGAGCCGGGGAAAACAAAACACCCCGCCCCTCAATTTTCAGAAGGGGCGGGGAGAATCCTCCGCGCGGTGCCACCCTTGTTCTGGAAAGGACGGGCCTTTCCACTCATTGACCCCTTAACGCGGGGCGGTCGGAGGGCGTTTTGCACCCCCGGCTCTGCGAATGTCCTTCGGCCGGACCGCGCCGGGGGCTTGCAGCCATGCCGCCGTACGGCGGCATGGCCCCCTTCTCTGTGGGCGCAGATCTGCGGCTTACTGCTTTCGCGTCGCAGCCGTTCAATGCGGGAGTCCAAGCGGCCCAAAACAGGCCGCGTACGATCATCACGCAGTTTCGAAGCTCAATGCTTCGCCTCGGGTTTACGATATTTCTCCGGCCGGGGCCGCCCTTTTCGGGCGCGTGGGTCGGCGCCTCGGGCTTACGATATTTCTCCAGTCAAGGCCGCCCTTTTCGGGCGCGTGGGTCGGCGCCTCGGGTTTACGATATTTCTCCAGTCAAGGCCGCCCTTTTCGGGCGCGTGGGTCGGCGCCTCGGGCTTACGATATTTCTCTGGCCGGGGCCGCCCTTTTCGGGCGCGTGGGTCAGCGCTTTGGGTTTACGATATTTCTCCAGTCAAGGTCGCCCTTTTCGAGCGCATGAATCAGAGCCTCGGCAGTGGCAATATTGGTTGCGACGGGAATCGAGTGGACGTCGCAGAGACGGATCAGGTTTGCTTCGTCCGGTTCGCCGGCCTTCATGGTCAAGGGATCGCGCAAAAAGAGCAGCAGATCGATTTCATTGCAGGCGATGCGCGCTGCGATCTGCTGGTCCCCTCCCTGCTCGCCCGAAAGAAAGCGGAAGATACGAAGCCCGGTAGCCTCGGCCACGAGCTTGCCGGTCGTCCCCGTCGCACAGATGTTGTGCTGGCTGAGGATGCCGCTGTAGGCGATACAGAACTGGACCATCAGTTCCTTTTTGGAATCGTGCGCGATCAAAGCGATGTTCAAGAAAACTCCTCCTTTATGTCGAACGGTCCGCTTACCGTAGCCGGCCGGTGTTGAGAAGGACCCGTTCGCCGAGCAGCCGGCGTGCGAGGTCCTCGATTTCCCCCATCGCGGGGGAAGAAGCGGGGGGAAGGACGCCGCGCGCTCCGGCTTGCGGGAGGGCGGGGTCCTCGGGAATCACAGAAATGAGCTGTGCGCCCACCGTATCGATGATCGAATCGAGATCGGGCAGATCGGCGGAGAGCTGCCGGGTGGAAAATTTGTTGACGATCAGGCGGGGCGGGGTGCGCTGAAGCATGGAAACCGCCTTGGCAGCGTCCCGAACCGAAACCGGGTCGGGTGTTGTGACCACCAGAGCAGAGGTGCAGAGCGAAGCTGCAACGTCAAATCCGCGCCCCAATCCGGCGGCAGTGTCAAGAATCAGCTCGTCATAGCAGCTGCTCATCCCTCTGAGCAGAGAAGCCAGCGCGTTGGGATCGGGAACGAAATACCGGTCGGATGGTGCGGCGATCAGATGCAGATTGCCCTTCGGCACATCGCAGACAGTGACCGCTTTGACTGGCTTGCAGCGTCCGCAGAGGTAATCGGAGAGGTCGTATACCACCCGGTCGGAAACACCCAGCAGCAGATCAAGGCCGCGCAGGCCGCTGTCCAGCTCGATCAGCAGAACATTGCGGTCACGCCGGCAGAGCGCATGGGCGAGCAGCATCGAGACGGTGGTTTTCCCGGTGCCTCCCTTTCCAGAGGTTACTAACAAAATTTTCGGCATCGGATGACCCCTTTCTGTCAAGTTTAACACAAAAAATCCAGCTTGAACAGATAGAACTTCGCAAATTTCTGAGAAAATTTCAATGCGGCGGCCCGCCTGCTACCCGGCCGGCACAGAAGAGGGAGCGCCGGCCGGCTGACCGTCGGGCGAAGATGCCGTTTCGGCGGAAGATTCGCTCCCGGCGGAGGCCCCGTCTTCGGTTTCTTTTCCCTGGCCGGGGAAGAAATAAGCATCCAGCACCTTGCGTGCGACCGGCGCGCCGGTATAGCCGTGCCACCCCTTTTCGATGACCACCGCGATGGCGATCTGGGGATCCTCGGCAGGGGCGAAGCAGATGAAGGTCGAGTTGGGGAATTCGCGGGTCTGCGGGGTGCCGGTTTTAGAGGCCACTGTCAGCGGATAATTCCCCAGCCGGCTGTAGGCGGTGCCGCGCGGGTCGTGGGTCGCCTGAATCATGCCCTCGAAGATCGGGTCGTAAAGGCTTTTCGGAAGTCCGAGATCGCTGAGAACCTCAGATTCCGGCGCTTCCATCACGTCGGTCCAGTCATAGTAGGAGGAGACGGATTTCACCAGCTTGAGCCGGGTGCGGACGCCGCGCCGCGCGATAGTGGCGCAGTAGTTGGCGAGTTGGAGCGGCGTGTAGCCGTTGTCGAGCTGTCCGATGGCGGCCTGTAGTGCGTCTCCAGGAAAGGGGGTGTCCGGGTTGCACTGGGTGCCGGAAGCCTCTGAAAGCTCGATGCCGGTGGGGGAGCCAAGTCCCAATGCCCGGGCGTATTCATTCAGCTTGGCAATGCCGAGCTGCCGTCCGGTGTCGTAGAAAAAGATGTTGCAGGAGTGGCGCAGCGCATCGGTGACGGTAAAAAGACCGTGCCAGCCGAGGCAGGTGGGCTGATAACCCGGCGCATAGAAGGTGTAGATGTGCTGGCAGTTGACCCGGGTTTCCGGAGTGATGACCCCCTCGGCCAGCCCGGCGATGCCGGTCACCGGCTTAAAGCAGGAGCCGGGGGCATAGATTCCTGAAAAAGCCCGGTTCAGAAAGGGATAGAGCGGGTCAGCGGCATTGCTGGCGTAGTCGGCCGAATAGGTTTCGAGATTGTAGGAAGGATAAGTGACGGCTGCAAGCAGCTCGGAGCTTTTGATATCAATCGCCACGACCGCCCCGGCGTTGGCCTCCCGGCCTTCCCCGGCGGGAGCCGTCTCGTTGAGCAGCCTGATCTCGGCCTCGAGCGCCTCGGCGGCGGTGCGCTGAATCTCCTTATCCAGCGTCAGCACCACCGAATTCCCAGGGATGGCGGGGCGCTCCTCCTCGATGCCGATCACATGGTAGGAGGCGTCAAGATCGATGCGGCGCACGCCGTCGGTGCCGCGCAGCGTTGATTCAAAGGTACGCTCAATTCCCTCCTTGCCGACGAGATCCTCGCGGGTGTAGCCCTTGTCTTGGCTGAGGTATCCCTCCAGCTCGTCGGCAAAGATCGCCCCGACCCGGCCGACAATGTGCGGCGCCAGTCCGCCGTCCCGGTAGGCGCGCTTGGCGGTTTCGGCCACGTCCACTCCCGGCAGGGTGTGGACGATCTGCCGCAGGTAGATGGCGGTTTCGAGCGAGACATCCTCGGCAAAGGTGTAGCGGGTTGAGAGCGAATATCCCTTGCGCTCCATTTCATAGCGGACCGCGCCGATATCCCGCGCGTCCTGCATGGAATAATCCTGCAGGCTGTAACGCTCGCACAGCCAGTAAAAAACATCGGGCGCAAGGGCGTAGGTGTTGGTTTCGAGATGCTCCCGAAGACGGCTGACGGCGGTGTCATCACCCGAAAAGGTGGGAACATTCCCCTCAATCACCAGCGGAAGGTTGTCGACCCACGACTCGCCCGACTCGCGCAGCAGCCGGATCAGCCGCAGGATCGTCTCGTTGTCCGCGTCGGAGGAGGTGAGCGCACGGTCGAACAGGATGTTGTAGCAGGGCTCATTGTAGGAGAAGGGGCTGCCGTTGCGGTCGAGGATTTCCCCGCGGGCCGCCTTGATGACCTGCGTGCGGCTGCTGCCCTTCTGCTGCTGGGCGAGGTAATAGGAACCGTCCACAATCTGAATCTGCACCAGCCGAAAGGTAAAAACGCCAAGCACTGCCCAGAAAAAGGCCCCCAGCAGGATGAGCCGCAGGCGGTCGCGGTCAATTTTCATTCCGAGGGGTCAGCTCCTTTCCTGTAACATATCCGAAGACAATTCCCGCGATCCGTGCGAGGAAAATCAGCGGGCGGCATCCTCAAAGGCGAGACGAATTTTCCAAACCAGCCAGAAGCAGCCCATCCCGAAAACGGCGGTTGATACGGCGGATGGGAAGGTTCGGGTGAACAGCAGACGGGCCGCACCCTCATAGCCCCACATGCCGTAAATGAGATAATGGGCGGCCAGCCCGTAGATCAGCGCAAAGCTGCCCGAGAGGAGAAAGGCGCTCCTGACAGTGGGCTGAATCAGGTAGATAATCAGCAGGCCGCAGCCGCACCCGAGGACCAGAAAGAAAATCGACGCGGCCCCGAAAATGTGAAAAACGGCGGTGTCGCAGAGCAGCCCCCCGAACAACCCGAACAGCCCGCCGGAAAACTCCCCCTCGTTCATCGCGATGGCCGTCACCATCGAGATGACCAGCACAGGGCGCAGCGCCACGGGGAAGAGGGCGGGCGTTTCCTGCAGCAGATAGGCCAGCAGGATCAGCAGGGTGTAGATAAAATTTTTCCAGAGAAAGAGACGCAGCGTTTTCTGTTCCAACAAGCCTGCCTCCTCACCGGGTTGATTCGGGGGCGGCCTGCCCCTCGAAGCTCTTAACGACCAGAACATCCCGAACCGCGCGCAGGTCGGCAGGCGGTTCGATGACCGCGTTGAGGGAAAGCCCCTTGCTGTCGGGGCGCAGCTCGCTGATGGAGCCGATCACAATATCCCGGGGAAACACCCCGCCGATTCCGGTGGTCGCGATGATATCCCCCGGCTGGGCCTGGGACTCGCGCGGCAGGTAGGAGAGCAGAAGCATCCCCTGTTCGGCAAGCGGAAGCTCTCCAGAGGTCACCCCGATCTCGCGGGTGACGCTGTCCATCGCGCCGACCTGAATCGCCACATCGAGGATGGTCAGCACCTTGGAATAGGTGAAGCCGACCTCCGACACGAGGCCGACCAGCCCCTCTTCGGTGATGACAGGATCATTGACGCTGATTCCGTCGTTGCTTCCCTTATCGATGGTGAAGGAATAAAAGCGGGAGGCGGTGTCCCTCCCGACGACCATCGCCGGCTCGAAATCAAAATCGGGATTCTTATCCCGAATCTGCAGATATTCCTTGAGCTGTTCGTTTTCGGATTTTGCCCGCTCGTATTCGACGAGCATCGAACGCAGGGCGGCATTTTCATTCCGCAGGGATTCATTTTCCTGCGCCAGCCGCCGGCCCGAAAAAAGGCCGGCCGCCGCGTCGCTCACCGCATAGGAGATTCCGGCGCTCGCCCGCTGCAGGGGAGTCATCAGCCATGCGGTGAGCTGGCTGATCATCGGAACGGCGGTGCCGGAATAGGCCGCCCGCAGGGTAAACGCGAGGACCAGCGCGAGGATCAGCGCAAGGATTTTGAAGCGGGTTCCCTTAAAAAAATCGCCCATATGGCACCCCTCTCCTGAAAGGCGGAGGCTCCGCCGTCTGGATGCAAAAGCGGGGCCCTGCCATCCAAACGGCCTCGGGCCCCGGCATGTTCTGTACGGTTAGTTTCCCTGCTTACCGCGGCTTGGAGTCATCCCCGGTTGTCAGGACGTCCCGCAGCCGTTCGATATCCTCAAGAACGCGGCCGGTGCCGACGGCCACGCAGTCGAGCGGATTTTCGGCGATGTGGACGTTGATGCCCGTTTCCTTCGAAACAAGGGCGTCGAGCCCGCGCAGCAGCGCGCCGCCGCCGGTCAGGGTAATGCCGTGGTCGATGATATCGGCGGCCAGCTCGGGCGGAGTCCGCTCGAGGGTGGTCTTGATCGCGTCGAGCACCTGGGAGATCGAGTCGGCGAGCGCCTCCCGGATCTCATAAGGCTCGATAGTGATGCTCTTGGGCAGACCGTCGACAAGGTTGCGGCCCTTGATTTCGCGCGGCTCCTCATTTTCAAAGGGATAGGCCGATCCAATTTCGATCTTGATCTGCTCGGCAGTGCGTTCGCCAATCAGCAGGTTGTATTTGCGCTTGATATACTGGATGATGGCGGAGTCAAAGGAATCGCCGCCGATCCGCACCGAGCGGGCGGTGACGATGCCGCCCAGCGAGATCACAGCGACCTCGCTGGTGCCGCCGCCGATATCCACGACCATGCTGCCGGTCGCCTCGGCTACAGGCAGGCCCGCGCCGATTGCCGCGGCCATCGGCTCCTCGATGATCGAAACCCGCCGGCCGCCGGCTGCCACGGCCGCCTCGCGGACGGCGCGGCGCTCGACGTCGGTGACCCCGGACGGAATGCAGATAATGATGTTGGGATGGGAAAAGATCGAGCTGCCGCAGACCTTCTTGATGAACCGCTGCATCATGTTCGCGGTGATGTCGAAGTCGGCGATGACCCCGTCTTTGAGGGGGCGCATCGCAACGATTGAACCGGGGGTCTTGCCGATGACCTCTTTGGCCTCCTGCCCGACGTAGAGCACCTCGTCCTTGCGGGTGTCAACCGCCACGACCGACGGTTCCCGCAGGATGATGCCCTTCCCTTTCATGAACACAAGGGTGTTCGCGGTGCCGAGATCCATGCCGATATCCTTCGAAAAAGAAAACATAATACGGTTCCTCCTAGAATTTTTTGCGGCTGCGCCGGTGCTTCGGAAACAGGACGCTACAGCAGCCCCTGTTCCCGCATCAGGTGATAGAGCCCGCAGACCGGCAGCCCCATCACGGTGTAATAATCTCCGTTGATCCGTTCGATAAAGCGCGCGCCCAGCCCCTGAATGCCATAGGCTCCGGCTTTATCGGCCGGCTCGCCGCTGGCGACGTAGGCAAGGATTTCATCTTCGCTGAGCGGTGCGAAGGTTACCTGCGCGCGGGAGACAAAGGCGTTTTCCATGCCGGGAGCGGGAAGCGCGAGACAGACGCCGGTAAACACCTCATGGGTGCGGCCCGAGAGCTGCCGGAGCATCAGGGCGGCGTCGGCGTTGTCCCGGGGCTTCCCGAGGATAAAGCCGTCGACTGCCACAACGGTGTCGGCGCCGATCACTGCGTCGCGCGGGCATTCCTGCCGGACGGCAAGGGCCTTGCGGCGGGCAAGGAGCGAAACCGCGTTGGCGGGGGAGAGCCCCGGAACAAGCGATTCGTCAATATTGGAATTATGTACCAAAAAATCTTCCGTAATCAAACGGAGCAATTCCTGCCGTCTCGGCGAGGCGGAGGCAAGGATCAAACTCATCGAATTCCTCGTTTCCACAGGGATAATAACCGGTCACAGCTTCTGTGCGACGCTCTTATAGACGAGCAGCGCGAGGGTGACGGTGATGATTTGGGCGACATTAAAGCCGATCTCGAAACCAAAGGCGACCTTGAGAATCGCAAAATCGAAGACCAGCGGGTTGGCAGTGGAAAGGCCGACCGTACGGCCAAAGGCGAGCCAGCTCAGAAAGGGGATTCCCTCCGCGGCGGATGCGAGGAGCAGCCCGAGGATGACCCCGGCCAGCAGAAAGAAAAGAAAGGCGAGATTGCGCTTGAGCTTCATGCCCTATCCCCTCCCGGTCGAGCCGAAGCCGCCCGCGCCGCGGGCAGTCTCATCAAGGGAGGCAACCTCGGCAATTTCGGGCAGAAGCACCGGCGTCACAACGAGCTGGGCAATCCGTTCTCCGGGCTCGATGGTATAGGGCTTGTCCGAATGGTTGGTCAGCCCGACCCTGATCTCGCCGCGGTAGTCGGCATCGATGACCCCGACCGCGTTGGAAGGGGCAATGCCATGCTTGATTCCCAAGCCGCTGCGGCCGAAAATCAGTCCGACCGTTCTTTCGGGCAGTGCGATGGCCAGTCCTGTGGGAAAGACCGATGCGCCGCCGGGCGGCAGGGTGACGGCCTGTCCGATATCGGCACGCAGGTCAAGACCCGCGCTCTGGCCGGTTGCCCGCTCCGGCAGGGCGGCAGTGGGGGTTAATCTCTGAATCTTCAGTGTCATAAAATGCCTCTTTTTGTTCCGGCCGCCGCAAAAAAGCGGCGGGAGATGGTGCCGCTTCCGCTCAGGAGTTCCGGCGTTCGGGGCTTTGGGATACCTTGGTCAACAGCTCGAGCTGGCGGCGCATTTTTTCCATCTCCCGCTTGGCGTCATCAAGTTCGATGCGGGCACGGGCGGCGTCCTCCAGATAGTCGGAGAGCTGGGAACGCATATGGTCTGCCGACTGCTCGCTCTTATAGAACGAATCAGCGTAGCTCAGCGCGGTCAGAATCAGGGCGGCGTTGGGAGAGAGCTTGGAGTCGCTGTCAAGCAGCTGGGAAACCTGCGCGTCGATCTCCCGGGCCAGACGGCGGACATACTCTTCTTCCTCAGGAGTCGCGATTGTGTACTCCGCGCCCAGAATTTCAATCTTGACACGATTGGTCATGTTGGAAGTTCCCCCTTCTTGGCTGCCGCGCACGCGACGCGGCTGATCATAACCTATTATAGTACATTTTTCCCTTTCCGAAAAGCCTTTCCCGGATTTTTTTTCCCGTTTCCGCTCTGCCGCGGCATTTGCGGGGAAAATCATGGCCATCGGCCGCAGCGGCGGTTTGCGCAGGCCCTTCGGTGCCCGTTACCGGCCGGGCCTATAGGCCCGGTGAATTTCATTGGCTGGGGAAATCACCGGATTTTCCGGTGGAAGCATCCTGTCAAAACTTTCGCTTGAAGTCTCGAGCAAAACGGGCTGATGCCGAAAGGCTATCAGCAGAGAAAATCTCTGACAGAACGGCAATCGCCCGTTTACAGGATGCGGGACCAATGATGCAAATTTCGGTGCGTCTTGAGACGCTTGCCGGCAGCAGGCCCTATAGGGCCTGCTGCCGGCTTGGTCAGTGGCTATAACTCTCTTGCATGAGCCGTCCTGCCGCTATGAAAGCAGCCCATTTCCCCGGATTTCCGTAGACAATCACTTTCGCATTATTTTATGGGGGGTTCCCCGCAGCAACGCTGCAACGAAGGAGCGGGCTCCGAAAAAACGGAGCCCGCTCAGGAACAGAAGAAGAGGAAGATATGAAAAAGAGGAAAAGAAGCAGAGAAAAGCCGCGCCATGCGGCAGAGCAAAGGAGAGAGGGGAAAGGAAAACGCTGCGGCGCCATGCCGGAAACCGTCCACCTCCGGCGGGAGGCCGTCGGGCTTCTGTCGTTATGATAGCCGATCGCCGGAAGCGGTTCCATCAGGAACAGGTAAAAATCAGGAGAAAAGTTCGGAAGACTCTGCAAAGCACGTGTTTGGCGCAGAAAGTGTCCTCGATTCGAGGACGCTTTTGGCTCCTTGATGATGTGCTTCCCGGATGGCGCCAGGTCCGCCGGTGGCATTGTTTTCCACAAAATTTACGATCTTTTCGCACTGCAAACCATTCTTTTTTTCAGACCGTTCATTGATTCCGCGGAAAAATATGTATATAATAGAATAACATGAGAATTTTTCTGTGACGATATCTGTAATCCAAGGAGAAAGGAATCCTTTTATGAAGATCAAATCATTTGTGGAAAAGGCCGAACTGCGCCGGCGGCTTGTCGCGGCGCTGCGCGAGGATATGCTGGTCGAACCGAAGGACGCGACGATCGAGCAGTTCTACCGTGCGCTGGCCTCCACCCTGCGCGATCTGATGGGGGAAAAGCGCCGCCATTTTTCGGCCCGGACCGCTTTCCACGCGCAAAAACAGGTCCATTATCTGAGCATGGAGTTCCTCCCCGGGCGCTCGATGAAGAATTCCCTCTACAACCTCTGCCTTGACGGCGTGGCGGCGGAGGTCCTTTCCGAATGGGAGGTCAGGCTGGAGCAGCTCTATGAATGTGAACCGGATGCGGGACTCGGCAACGGCGGGCTTGGCCGGCTGGCGGCCTGCTACCTCGACGGGCTGGCCACCGACGGATTTTCCGCCACCGGTTATTCGATCCTTTACAAATACGGTATCTTTAAGCAGAAGATTATCGACGGCTGGCAGACCGAACAGCCCGACTACTGGATTCCGGGCGGCGATGTGTGGCTTGCCCCGCGCTCTGATCAGGCCACCGAGGTGCGCTTCGGCGGGGTGGTCAACGACTGGTGGGAGTCAGGAATCCACCGTATCGAGCACACCGGCTACGAGACAGTCACCGCCGTCCCCCACGACCTCTATGTTTCGGGCTATGATTCGGAGGCGGTCAGCGTGCTGCGGCTCTATCAGGCCAAAAGTCCCGGGGTCGATATGGAGAAATTCAACCGCGGCGATTATCTCGGCGCCTTCGGCGCGACCAGCGTGGCCGAGACGATCTCCAACGTCCTTTACCCCAACGACAGCCATTTGGAGGGCAAGAAGCTGCGGCTGCGCCAGCAGTACTTCCTCTCGGCGGCCTCGGTCGGGGATATCATCCACCGTCATCTCTCGACCTACGGGTCCCTCGACCGCTTCGCGGAGCTCAATGCCATCCAGATCAACGACACCCACCCGGTTCTCGCCATTCCCGAAATGATGCGGGTGCTGCTTGACGACTGCGGCTACAGCTGGGAGCGGGCCTACGATGTCGTCACCCGGGTGTTCGCCTACACCAATCACACCGTCATGGCGGAGGCGCTTGAACAGTGGGATGAAAACCTGATGGCGGAGCTGCTGCCCCGCATCATCCAGATTATCCGCGAGATCAACGAGCGGTTCTGCCGGGCACTCAAGGAGAAGCACGGCTGCTCCGACGCGGCCATCGCCCGCATGGCGCCCGTCGCCTACGGCATGGTGCGGATGGCAAACCTCGCCGTCGCGGTCTGCCACTCGGTCAACGGCGTCTCGACCCTGCATTCGAAGATCATCACCACCGACGTTTTTCCGGACTATTACAAGGTGGCCCCCTACAAGTTCAAGAACGTCACCAACGGCATCGCTTCGCGGCGCTGGCTCTGTCAGGCCAATCCCGGCCTGACCGCGCTTCTGCGCGAGACGATTGGAGAGGGATTCCTGCATGATTTCTCCCAGCTCTCCCGCTTTGCCAAATACCGGTCAGATCCGGCGGTGCTCGAGCGGGTCCTTGCGGTCAAGCGGGAAAACAAGGTCCGCTTTGCCGGCTATCTCCGGGAAAAGACCGGCGCGGTGATTTCTCCCGACGCGGTCTTCGATGTGCAGGTGAAGCGGCTGCACGAATACAAGCGCCAGCAGCTCAACGCTCTGAGCATCATCGCGGATTATCAGGCCATAAAAGCCGATCCCAGCCGCGAGGTTACTCCGCGCGTCCACATTTTTGGGGCGAAGGCGGCGCCCGGTTATTTCCTGGCGAAGCAGATCATCAAGCTGCTCTGCACCCTCGGCCAGCAGCTCGAAGGGGACAGGGACGTCGCCGGGCGGCTCAAGGTCGTGTTTCTGGAAAACTACAGTGTCACCCTTTCGGAGCTTCTGATGCCGTCGGCCGATTTTTCCCAGCAGATTTCGCTGGCCGGAACCGAGGCCTCCGGCACCGGCAACATGAAGCTGATGCTCGGCGGCGCAATCACCGTCGGCACCCTCGACGGAGCAAACGTCGAGATCTGTGATGCGGCCGGAATGGAAAACGAGCTGATCTTTGGGATGCGCGCCCATGAGGTGGAGGAGCTGCGCACCGTGGGCTATGACCCCGGCGCGGTCTACGCGCAGGACCCGGTCCTGAAGGCGGCGCTCGACGCCCTTATTTCGGGCGAGCTGGGAGACCGCTTCCGGGAGCTGTATGATGCGCTGCGCTACACTGACCGCTATATGGCGCTGGCCGATTTTGCGGCCTACCGCGAGGCGATGAAGCAATCGGACGGCATCTGGCTCGACCGCAGGGGATTCGCCGAAAAGAGCCTGCTCAACACCGCCGCCTCGGGGGTCTTCTGCGCCGACCGCGCGGTCATGGACTATGCCCGGGATATCTGGGGCCTTGCCGACTGAGCCGGGCCGCCGACCAAAGGAGAACAATTTGAACCGACCCGATTTTATCTGCTTCGACAGCCTGTCGGAGGAATTCAAGTCGCCGCTCGGCGCGGTGCGGGCGGGGGAGGAGCTGCGCCTCTCGCTGCGGCTGCCGAAGCGAAGCGGCGCCCGTTCCCCGCGCCTGCTTGTCTACGCGGCCGACCGGTGGGAATCCCCCCTTTTGATTTCGCCGATGACCCTGCTGCGCGACGAGCCCGCGCAGGTGTGGTACACCGTGCGCTTTACGCCGCCGGCGCCGGCACTGCTCTTTTACCGCTTTGATGTCGATCTGGGCGACCGGCGGGCATCGGTGCTCCGCGGCAAAAACCTCTTTGAAGGAGGGATGGGCGATGGATTTTCAGAACACTGGCAGCTCACCGTCTGCGACCCGGAAATGAAACCGCCCGCAGCCCTTGCGGGAGGACTTATATACCAGATATTTCCTGACCGTTTTTTTGCAAGCGGACAGCCGAAGCGGGATGTCCCGCAGGATCGGGAGCTGCGCGCCGATTGGGGCGGAGAGCCGCGGTGGCGGCCGGATTCCGACGGAAAGGTGCGCTGCGGCGATTACTTTGGCGGCGACCTTGAGGGGATCCGGCAAAAACTGCCCTACCTTGAGTCGCTGGGGGTGACCGCCCTCTATCTCAATCCCATTTTTGAGGCCCATTCGAACCACCGCTACAACACCGCCGATTACCGGAAGATCGATCCGCTGCTTGGCAGCGAGCAGGATCTGCGCCGTCTCTGCGCCGAGGCAAAGGCATGTGGGATTTCAGTGATCCTTGACGGGGTGTTTTCCCACACCGGCTCGGACAGTGTCTATTTTAACCGCGAGGGCCGCTACGGCGAGGCATCGGGGGCGTTCCGCGATCCCGAAAGCCCGTACCGGAGCTGGTACCGCTTTGAGCATTACCCGGACCGCTACCAAAGCTGGTGGGGGTTTGAGACGCTGCCGGAGGTCGATGAAAAGAACCCGGATTATCTGCGGTTCCTCACCGGGGCCGACGGGGTTATCAGGCACTGGATGGATGCGGGGGTGTCGGGCTGGCGGCTCGACGTTGCCGACGAGCTGCCCGACGAGGCGCTCGACGCGATCTGCCGCACCGTCCGCCGCTGCGACCCGGATGCCCCGGTGATCGGCGAGGTCTGGGAGGACGCCTCCAACAAGGTCAGCTACGGGGTTCGGCGCCGCTATCTGCTCGGGGAGCAGCTTTCAAGCGTCATGAACTACCCGCTGACCAACGCCATCCTTGCGTTTATCCGCTCGGGGGATTCCTACAGCCTCTATGAGACGCTTCTGACCCAGCAGGAAAACTATCCTGCGCCGGTGCGGTGCGCCCTGATGAATTCCCTTTCCACCCATGATATTCCGCGGGCCATTACCGCTCTGGCCGGGGAGCCGGACGCAGGCTCCTCGCGTGAGTGGCAGTCGGCCCACGGCGTCCTTGCTCCGCAGGACTACGAGCGGGGGGCGCGCCTGCTGCGGCTCGCCTCGCTGCTACAGTATTTTCTGCCCGGGACCCCGTGCCTTTACTATGGCGACGAGGCGGGGATGACCGGATACCGCGATCCGTTCAATCGGGGCTGTTACCCGTGGGGGCGGGAGGACGCGGGCCTTCTGGAATGGTTCCGGATGCTGGGTTCGCTGCGCCGGGAGCATCGGGAGCTGCTCGCCGGGGCCGATTGCTCGCTGGTCGAGATCAGCCGGGAGATATGCTCCTTTGTGCGGCCCGGTCCGCTCTGCTCCCTTTTTGTGGCGGTTAACCGGGGAGATGCCCCGCGTCCGCTCCGGCTTCCGCCCGGATGGAACCCTGCGTTGGCTCAGGTTCTCTACGGGCCGGGCGGGCTTGGCGCCTTGCCCGCCGGTGAGGGACTGATTCTTCGTTATTCCGCCGGTGCGGTTTTAAGCTGACGCGTATTAAAAAGCTGCCCGGGCCTTTCCAAAAGGAAAGGCCCGGGCAGCTTCGCGTCCGGAAGGCTACCGGACGCCGCTGTGACGGAATTCCCGGATCAGGTCGAGAGCCGGTTGGTTGATGCGGGAGGGGACGGCGGCGGAGCGCGCCAGATAATACCCCTGCAAAAGATCGACGCCCAGGCGGAGCACGCAGTCCACCTCGGAGGCGCTCTCCAGCCCTTCGGCGATGATTTTCATGCCGCGCTCATGGGCATAGCGGATGAAGCTGCACTTTGGCGGGTTTCCCGTCCTGAAGAAGCACCGCGCCGTCGATGACAGCGGGGAGAAAACCGAGGCCTTCCTTCTCCTTTGTGGCAAGAAGATAGGCCCCCTGGTTGTTGGAATACAGCTCTGCGGAAGGGAGCATTCCCTTCAGATAATCCTCAAGGAGACTGACCCCCACCACGCCGCAGATGGTGCCGTCCTCAAGCATCAGCGGAACGGAATAGATGAGGGCGCCCCGCTCATCTCCCTGAAGCGGGGCGGAAACAAAGCCCAGTGGCCATAGCCGGAAGGATCGCCCGGCGAACGGGAGGCAAAGGCGGCCTGAAGCGGTTGGAAGAGCGGCATATAGGAATCCCCGGCCCCCTCCTCCCCGAAGAGAAAGAGCGGCCTCCACTTGGCGTCGGTCGAGATACCGAATGACCGGACTACCTCGATGGGAGCGCGTTCGAGCAGAAGATCGGCGCTGCGGTTCGAGGGCGCAGATGCCGGATCGAGGTCCCGAAGATAGATTCCCGGCTTGCTGAGACATGGCTGCTCCGGAGAATCCGGAAGCTCCCCGGTGTTGAGAATGACAAAAATACCGGAAACCTTATTCGGGAAGAAGGTTGCGCCGGATGAGGAGCCTGCCAGCGCAATAATGTTGCCGGTCTTGATGTCGTCGCTGCGAAAGCGTCCCGATGAGGCGAAATAGCCCTTGATATAAGGGACGTAGTAGGAGTCCCAGAGAGTGCGCAGCACATCGTGGTCAAAATTGAGGTCAAGGCGCCCGTCGCGGACGGTAAAAATTTCACAGCCCAGCGGCATTGCGCCGATCAGGAAATAGTTTGCCATCGCGTCGCGTCCGAAAAAGGCGCGGCCGTCGTTTGGGGCGGGAGTGAGACCGTCGGTCCACTTATAATATGCCTTCGCCACCCTTACCAGCCCCTCCATCGTCGCAAGATCCTCGCGGCTGGCGCCGGTGGCTGACGAAAAGAGGTCCCAGTCGGTTTTATTCAGCATAAAAATTTCAGTGGATTTGGCAACTGGGAAAATTTTAATGCCGCCTTCCTCTGAAAAACGTCCCTCGTTGATGTAGCTGTCTACAAAGGCGGCACGTTCCTCCTCGGTGAGGTACCCGCTCAGGTCAGCCGCCAGGCCCAGACGGTCAACCGCATAAGCGGTATCGGCATAAGCGGCAAAAATATTCGGAATTTTTCCCGCACCGACCTTGCCCTGCGCGGCGGCCAGTACATTGCTTTCGAGATCGTTGACCGAGCCTTGACTGAAGCTCTCCACAAAAATTCCCTGTACCTTGCCGTCCGTCTCGTTGAATTTCTTGACCAGATCGTTAAAGAAGGAAAGCTGGGCCCCATTATAGTAGTTCCAGATGCTGATGGTCACCGGATTTTTGGGGTCGAGGGGGCCGTCTGCCGACGGTTCCTGCTGAGAGGCAGCGGCGCAGCCCGTCAGGATAAACGCCAGTACCATCAAAGCCGGAAACGGACGAAATCGACATGGCTTCATAAAAGACATCCTTCCAAATGACGGTTCCGAAACGCGGTGTTAAAGATAAACTCAAGTGTGTTTAAATTTTAAAAAATAATATAATATTTATTGTCATGATTCAACAACATCCCAAAAGAAAGCGGTTTTTATTCACCTGTCAAGGATCTATTGTAATTCTGCAATTTTTGCGCCGCCTTTTACGGCGTTGTTATTGTAGCCTCATTTAGGATATGGTAAAATCATATGAAAATCCAGTTGAGAGCAATATTCATCATTCGATAAAAGCAAAGCAGGCGGGCATTTCTGAACACACCACAAAGCTAATCGATAAAGACCGGCTTCTGATGGCTATGCGCAGTTTAATCCAATGAATTGCATCGGGAGGCAGTATGAAAATTGACAGCTTCGTGAGCAGCCTGAAAATACATGGCGTCGATGCCGATGGGATAGCGGGTCGATTGCATAACGACAATAAATTTTACATGGCCTGCCTGAGAAAGTTCTTCGCCCATCAAAGCTTTGAAGCACCGGGTCAGAAAATCTCAAACCGGGACTATGCGGCGGCCTTTTATATCGCACATGCGCTAAAAGGGGCGTCTGGAAATCTCGGCCCCAATCCAATTTTCTAAGCAGCCGGTATCATGGCAGATCATTTGCGCGCAAAAAGTACGGAGAGCTTGATTTGCAGTATTCCGCAATCACGGCCTGTCTGAACTGAAGGTGCTGATACAGGATTAAGCCATCGGAAAGGTGTGGGCAAAATTTAATGAACAGAGGCGAGAAGAAGAAAACAACCATCGTGCAAAAAGCCGGTGTGACGGCTGCTGTTACCGCAATACTTTTTGGTTTGCTTTGGACTGCTCAAAACTTTATTGGCAGCTATAAGGACAGCATTGCCTCTGAAAGCGCTTCTCATTTGGTGGAAATCAGTTGTCAGGTCGCTTCATACATCGAAGGAAGAATAGAGCGTGACGGCAAGGTTGCCGAAAGCATTGAGAACAGCCTGCGGATACAGCCGCAGGCCAGTCCTGACGATCTCTTGACATTCATCAAAGACCAATGCGGCATATGGAACATTTCGAATGTAATCGTTTATTTGGAGGATGGGCGCTGCGTAAACGCTGCGGAGAATACCATCGCGGCTGCCCGAATCCGGGAGGTCAAGCGTGAAGAAAAAAGCCGGAAATGCTATATGCAGATTGAGCAATCTGTTGTTACCTATACAATCATCCCAAAATCACCCGTTCCAATAAGCGATACGCACATTGCGGCGGTATCGGTGGTACAGAATTTATCTTCGTTCATCGATGAAATGGAATTCTCCTCTTTTGACGGGGATGCCTTCATGTACCTCGCCCAAAGCGGGGGAACAAAAATCAGTCAGCTTACGCACCCCAATGCGCCGGAAATTGATAACATTCTTCTGTTGTTTGAAGGGATGCGCTGCACTTGTCTGAGCCGGAAAGAGTACACCGTCAAGGATACAATGGTGACCGAAGAAATCAGTACATTTCTATGTAAAAATGACAGCGGAGCTTGGTATGTGGTACTCATGCCGGTGAAAATCGGAGACGTGCTGTGGCAGCTTTGCTATTGGGCTCCAGAGCATGTTGTGAACGCAACTATGGACAGCTTTACCTCGAGCGTCATCCTTTTGAGCGCTGTGATTATTGGGTTCTTTGCAATTTGTATCCTGATTTTGTTCAGCCTGATTTATAAGACAAGAAAAAAGCAGTTTGATGATGAACTCGTGGTGCGGGACAGATTGTTCAATTTACTTGCGGAAAACACCCAAATTGCCTTTACCCTGCATTCAATCCGAAAAATGACGCCGCTATATTGCTCCGACAATGTGGAAAATATAATAGGATACCGCTATCTTCAGCTTACCAAAGACGAACACAGCTATAAGCTTGTTTTGCCGGATGGCGGTCAATCCGAGCAAATTGCGAGGATCAATGAAAAGCTAGCCGATTGGGACGGAACAAATATTTTTACCAGCGATTATATTCCGCATGCCGTTGAGAGATATGCGCGTTATTATGTTCTGAGGATTTATCCGACTGCGAACGAAGCTGAATTTGTAGGCATTGCGCAAGATGTTACAAAGGAACGCGAGCGTGAGGAGGCACTGAAGAATGCGCTTGCTATGGCCGACAGCGCGAGCCTTGCAAAGACCCGTTTCTTAGCGAATATGTCACATGACATCAGAACTCCGATGAATGCCATAATGAATATGACGCGTTTTATCATAGAGAGCACCGACGAACCTGCGAGGCACAGGGAATATTTGAAGACCATCCTAGACTCCTCTGAACACCTGCTGCATATTATCAACGACATCCTGGATATGAGCCGTATTGAAAGCGGGCAGGACATTGTTGCGGCCGAACCTTTTGAGCTGCAAAAAGTATTGGCGGAGATCTGCGAGATGATTCGACCGCTTTGCACTGCCCGGCAGCAGTGTTTTACTGTGGATTTCGGCGGTCTTCAATCCAACCGTCTAATAGGCGATAAGCTCAAGCTTTCGCAAATTTTAATAAACCTTCTGAACAATGCAATGAAGTTTACCCCTGTTAACGGCCGGGTCCACTTTTCTGTGACAGAGATGAATTCGCTTCGTTCAGAAACCGCAGCTTTCCGATTCGTAATAGAAGATAACGGGATTGGAATTGAGACAGAAAAAATTAGTATGCTGTTTGAACCGTTCACAAGGGCCGAGAACAGCAAGGTTGGCCATATTGAGGGCACGGGCCTGGGACTGTCCATTTGCAAAAGCTACGTGACCGCAATGGGGGGGACCATAACTTGTGAAAGCACAGTGGATGCCGGCAGCACTTTTTCCGTTGAGCTATCATTTGAAAAGGATTTAAAGCAGCCTTCCCTTACAAATGAAGGTGTCGAAGGCAACGGAATCTTATTTGAAAATATGAGGGCACTTCTGTGCGAAGATAACGGGGTCAACCAGATGATTGCCCGCAGAATTCTTGAGAAATATGGATTTGAAGTTGAGATTGCCAGCGATGGCGCCGAAGCGGTGGAAAAGTTTTTGCGCTCAGATTCGGGACATTATGATGTGATCTATATGGATATTCAGATGTCCAAAATGAATGGATACGAGGCGGCCGCCGCGATTCGGACGAGTGGCCATTCTCAGGCCGAAAGCATACCGATTATCGCCATGACCGCAAATGTGTACGCAGAAGATATAGAAAAGTCCCGGGCCAGCGGAATGAATGCACACATTGGCAAACCGATCGTAATCAAAGATCTTTTATATGCGACCAGTCGTGCGCTTAAAATTGCGGAACAGTAATACAGCGTGAAAATATCCTTGTGCGGCACATCACCGCCGCCGTCCAAACGTTTTTTGATTCTATGGCTTTGCCTCTTTTCTATGCCGAGCTTTCCGACCGCTGTGTTTCAACGGCCGCGGCCATACTCTCATGGAACCGGTCGTCCTCGGCCGTCTCCTTGAAATTGCTCTCCGCGCCGGCCGGAGATTGGCAGGCCGGACACTTTAAAAGCGGCCTCCACCACAGCTTTGCCGAATGTATTTTGAAACGGAAGACCCTATCGGAGTGGCAGTAAGGCTGCTCCCGGCCGCCTTAACGCCGGGGCATCCAGCTTCACGGCCCGTGTTGGGCTTCGGCGATATCTTTGCCGTGCCGCCGGCCGGGCGTTGGTCCTGCTCAGGTCACAGGTCGGTTTTCTGTCTTTAGCACGCCGCTGCTGACAGGATCAGGAATCGTGCTTGATCAGCTTTTATATGTCCAATGGGCGCAGAGAATGGCATCAGCAGGGACACGTTGCGGGTGGTGGCCCGGTCACCGCCCGTCTTGGCTGTGAACCGGCTGTCAAAGGTGCAGCCGGAGAGGACCGGCTGCGGCGGCATAACCGACAATGTTCCGCCCGGGAGTACGGCCGCTCTATCCAACTGAGCTACGGGGGCTTATACAGGAAATAGTCAATTTTGAAGGGCTCCAGGATTCGATCGATTCGATTTGGATATCTGCGGCTTGGGTAGAACTCTGTATAGACGCGGTTGAGAGCAAAGGATACCTGCGCCAAAATATTGGCACGGAGCGCAGCCGGTGGTAGTGTCAACAGGTCCCTTATTCTACCTTATCTGTGCGTTTCCACGGCCTCAGACACACATTCGCAACGATGGCGATTTCCAGCGGCGTGGATGTAAAAACCCTGTCCAGTATGCTGGGCCACTACAGCGCGGGCTTCGCCCTGGACACCTACACCCATGTTACCAACGATATGCAGAGAGGTGCGGCTGAGAAGATCGGCGGCTTCATGGAGTCGGCTACGGCAACCACCACCCCGGAGCCTCCTGACCTGCCGGAGGAGAGCCGGTGTAAGATCGTGCCATTCGAGAAAGTTGGATAAACCATTAATAAGTATAATGGGCTGAAGTGTTACTTCTCAATAGGTACAATTTGAGGGTAACGCCAGTTCGGAACAAAGAAGCACAGCCACGGGTTATGAAGTGACCTGCGGCTGCTTTTTCTTATTTGGCCCCAAACCATCTCTGCGTCCGGTTTGCAATCTTCACCAGGAACAACATTACCGGCACTTCGGTGAGGACACCTACAGTGGTTGCCAAAGCTGCCGGCGAAGCAGTTCGGAGTGCGATCGCCAAGGCAACAGCCAGCTCAAAAAAGTTGGATGCGCCGATCATACTGGCATGAGCGGCAATACGATAGGGCAGCTTCAAAACACGGCAGGCGATGTAAGCAATGGCGAAAATCAGGAAAGTTTGCAGAACCAGCGGCACAGCGATCAGGACAATGTGCAGCGGATTTTCCAGGATGATATTGCCTTGGAAAGAGAAGATCATGACCAGCGTCAGCAGCAGGCCAATGGTGGTAATGCCGTCGAACTTCTGGACGAAGGTGCTTTCAAAATATGCCTTGCCCTGCTTCTTAATCACAAAAGAGCGCGTCAGCATGCCGCCCGCAAGAGGGATCACCACGAACAGGACCACCGACAGAATCAGCGTATCCCAAGGCACAAGCACATTGGACACGCCCAGGAGAAACTTCACAATGGGAACAAAAGCAAACAGAATGATCGGATCGTTGGTTGCTACCTAGACGACCGTGTAAGCGGGATCGCCCTTGGTCAGTGTACTCCAAACAAAGACCATTGCGGTGCAGGGAGCCGCACCCAACAAAACCGCACCGGCGAGATATTCTGTTGCAAGATCAGGTGTGATGAATGTTTTGAAGATTACAAAGAAGAACAGACTTGCGATGCCGTACATCGTGAAAGGTTTGATGAGCCAGTTGATGATCCAGGTGACGAACAGCCCTTTGGGATTTTTGCCCACATTTCGGATGCTCTAAAAATCCACTTTCATCATCATGGGATAAATCATCAGCCAAATCAGAACTGCCATAGGGATGGATACTCTTGCGTACTCGAAGTGGTTCAGAAATTCAGGGATGCCCGGCAGGTACTTGCCGATCAGAATCTCCAGCACCATGCAGAGGATGACCCAGACAGTCAGGCACCGCTGAAAAAAGCTGATGCCCGGCTTGCTTTCTTGTTCCATAGTTAGAATCTCCTTCTATCAATCGATACAAAGTTCTTGAATGAAACCGAAACAGGGATTGCCCGAATCGGATTCTTTTCTGTTAGCTTAACTTGGCTTTCAGTTGGAGCACTTTTCCTTCTATTCGCCTTATCGTCTCCAGGAACACGTCATCCGGCTGACCGCTGGGATCGTCCAAGCCCCAGTCCTCACGATAGGCGCAGGGCAAAAAGGGACACTGCACATTGCAGCCCATGGTGACCACCACATCCACCGGAGGAAGTTCAGACAGCAGCTTGCTGTACTGTGTTTTCTCCATGTCGATGCCATAAACCTGCTTCATCAGGCGTACCGCATCCTGGTTAATCTGCGGCTTAGTTTCGGTGCCCGCCGAGTAACTTTCAAAAACATCAGATGCCAGTTTTTTCCCAAGAGCTTCTGCTATCTGACTGCGGCAGGAATTATGAACACAGATAAATGCGACTTTCTTCATATCAGTGTCCCAGCTTATGCAGCAGCTTCTCCACATCAGCGGCTTTCAGCACCTTACCCATGGAAACCACCTGCTCGTTGACCACGATAGCAGGCATACTCATCACACCGTATGCCATGACCTTCTCCATATCGGTGATGTATTCGACCTCAATGGACAGGCCCATGGACCTGACAGCAGTCTTGACGTTCTCATACTGCTCATGGCAGGACTTGCAGCCTGCGCCCAAGACTTTGATGCAGCAGATGGCGTCAACAGGTGCGCTGCAGCAGCAAGTGGCAGCTTCTTCTGCCGTTGTCTCAGAACCACAGCAACAGGCGGTAGTCTTCTTTTCTTCGTCCTTCTTTCCGAAATTGAACAGTGCCATAGTAAATTCCTCCTGATTTTAGATGATAAAAGGTTGAGCAGCGTTGAAAAAGTAACCAACTATGATAATACCAACCGTGCAGATTGCAACGAAGATGCCCAGCAGTTTAGGCTTAACCGCCTTACGGAGAATAATCATCGAGGGCAAGGATAGAGTTGTGACGCCCATCATAAAGGATAAAACAACACCAAGCTGCGCTCCCTTTGCCAGCAGAGCTTCCGCAATGGGGATCGTGCCAAAGATGTCGGCGTACATCGGAACACCGGCAATCGTTGCAATGATAACGCCAAAGGAATTGCCTGTGCCGAGAATCTTCACAATGAATTCTTCGGGAATCCAGTTGTGAATGAATGCGCCCACAGCCACACCGATCAGTACATAGGGGAAAACTTTCTTAGCGGTGAAAACCATCTGCTCCCAGGCATACTTCATGCGGTCCTTAAAGTTAAGTTCCTCTTGTGGAACGTCGATTGCTTTGCCGTTCCGGATGTACTCCTCCACCTCATTCTCCAGGCGCATCTTTTCGATGAGAGTACTGCCTGCAACGGCAATCACCAGGCCAAGCACCACATAGACGATAGCAACCTTCCAGCCGAAGATGCTCATAAGTAACACCAGACTTCCCAAGTCCACCATGGGAGAGGAAATCAGGAAAGAGAAGGTTACGCCCAAGGGCAGACCCGCACTGGTAAAGCCGATGAACAGAGGGATGGAGGAACAAGAACAGAACGGGGTCACTGTACCCAACAGAGCGGCCACACAGTTTGCGCCCATACCATGGAACCGGCCCAGGATACGTTTCGTTCGCTCTGGAGGAAAGTAGCTCTGGATGTAGGAAATCATAAGAATGAGAACACCCAGCAACACCATAATTTTGATGCAGTCGTAGAGAAAGAATTGAACGCTGCCGCCCCATCGAGTTGTGATATCCAATCCAAGAGCGGTCAATCCGTTTCCGATGACCTCATTGAGCCACTTCATTCCCAGAACTTGATTCTGGATGAATAACCAGATAGAACGTAAGAACTCCATGCTATCGCCTCCTAAAATCGACAAATCTAAAAGTATAGAAGTATTATCCAAAATAGAAGCCATCTTTTCAGATGGCCTCATTTATTCTTTGCAGCAGCACGCATCATCTGCACAAGAGGGAGAGGCTGTGACCTGCTGATTCAAAAGTTGTTTGGCCCGTTCAGTGCCTGCCGGGTCAATGGAGTAGTGAATCCATTTTCCCTCTTTGCGGCCCCGCACGATGCCGGAATCACAAAGAATTCTCATGTGGTGGGAAAGTGTGGACTGTCCAATATGCAGTTCATCCAGAAGCTTACAGGCGCATTTTTCGCCGCTTCTCAGGAGTCCCAGAATTTGTAGTCTATTTTCATCGCAAAAGGCTTTAAACACCTTTGCCACTTCAGCATATTCAGATGCCATACTATCACCTTAAATCTATTTTCTTCGATGTGTTTTATTATATGCAACAAATCGAAAAAAGTCAATGTGTTTTTCAAAAAAGCTGTTTTCCACCTCCTCACACAGTTAGGGATGGGTTAGGGATTTGGCGTTTTTCGCAGTTCGTATCCGGTAGGATTGCCACCGCCGATTTGACCACCTGACCACAGTTAATATACGGTCAATCGTAGCCCGAAATTTGAACTTTTAACGCAGAAAAACCACCTAAAAAGGCGGTTTTTCAAAGAAAGTTGGTCCGAGTGACAGGATTCGAACCGACAAAAAGGTGTTTTGGCTTGTCCCTTTTTATGCCGGCAAGTACCATAATGTGGGGGAATTATGCAATTTTATTGCCATCTCATGTTAGGTAATTTTATCTCATACCAGCGCAATAAGGCTGAAAATAAGGCTAAATTTTGGCTGCTGTGCAGGACATACCTTACAATTTTTCTCCATTTGGCAGTAGCCTTTTCTGCACGATGAGGTAGTAGATTGCAAGCAGCAGCAGGGTAGCCGCCCATGCCACGGGGTAGCAGTAGTATATGTACTCCACCGTCGCACTTTTGCGCATCGTAAATGCAAGGAACACTTGCCGCACGCCCACCATGCCGATAAGACTTAGAATCGTCGGCCCCAGGCTGTGTCCGCAGCCGCGCAGGATGCCGAGAAGAATCTCTCGCAATGCCATAATCCAAAACATCGGCGCGAGCACATGCATCATCGCTACACCGACGGCAACCACCTCCGGCTCCGCGTTGAACAGCGCCACGCACTGCGGCGCAAAGAAGTAAACGATCCCGCTGAGCGCAAGCGTGCCCCCCAACGCCACCGCAATACAGCTCCGCTCACCCTTTCGGATCCGTTCGTAATGACCTGCGCCGAGATTCTGCCCCACGCAGGTCGTCATCGTGATGCCGAACGATTTTGCCGGCAGGATCACAAAGCGGTCCAGCCGCTGCGCAACGCCGATCCCGGCGACCGTTTCCGCGCTGAACCAGTTCATATATCGTGTCACAAAAATGTTGGAAAAGCCGATCAGAGCGCTTTGGATGCCCGCCGCCGCGCCGACGCCCAGCACCTCCGCGACAACGCCTTTTCCGCGATGGAGCATCTCCGCAAGGTCGAAGCAGTTCCCTTGAATACAGCGGTTGATCGCCCGATAGATCAGCACGGCGGAGGTGCCCTGTGAGATCACGGTGGCAAGGCCGACGCCGGCGATTCCCATACGCAGCACACCGGTCAGCAGCAGATCGAGCGCAATATTCATCCCACAGGAGACCAGCAAAATGCGAAACGGAATGTCCGCCCTGCCGAGCGCACGCAGAATGCCTGCCGCATTGTTGTAGATCACGGTGAACATCAGTCCCGCGAGGTAAATGCGCAGATACACCTGCGCCGCATCAAAATAATCCTCCTGCGTGCCCGCAAAGCGGAGTAACTGCGGAACGGTCAGGATACCGAGCACGGAAAGCACGACGCCCAGCATGACGCCGAACGAAAACGCCGCGCGGACTGCAAGCTGCATCCTCGCGCGGTCTCCGCTCCCGCTCGCTTTTGCAACAACGATATTGGCCCCCACAGACATTCCGTTGAAGAAGTTGACCACCATGTTGGCGATCACACCGCACACAGTCACCGCCGCCAGCGCATACTGATCGACAAAATTCCCGACCACCAGCGCATCCACACTGTTGTAGAGATTCTGTAGTAGCTCGCCCGTGATAAGTGGAATCGAAAACAGCACGATTGAGCGCAGCATATTTCCTTGACAAAAGGTAATATTTTTTGTCATAGAATTTTCCTCACAGTACACGCCGAAAAACAAGTCTGGCAATTTTTGCCAGACTTGTTCTCTTTCCTACTTCGCCTGTGCATCCTCAAAAAGATGGACACACCCCGCAGCAATCGAGTCACACTTTGCAACAATGATTGCCTCTAGCGTTTTATTGGGCATACTAAGCTTTGCTGTGTGAGATGCAACAATATGAATAACTTCAATCGGAAGACCATGCTGCTGCATTAGGGCAATACCATAAATGCCGTGCGTTACATGCTGCCCCCACTGTGTACGACCACCATTAATCGAATACTCTACGATTTTGCATACATCGTGAAGCAATGCTCCTGCCACAACGTAATCCACATTGATTGGCTGTGGCTCCATTTTATTATACGCTCTTGCCACTTCATAGCTATACTGCGTAACCAATGCGATGTGATGCAGAAAGCCAAATCGGATGGGATCGGAGCCGGGGCCAAAAGGTATATCCTCGAGATGTTCCCAGTCGGCCTTTTCACATGCTTCCTTCCAGATGGTTAATGAAGTATTCCGCAGAGTGCTGTCCTCTATCAGTTCAAACTGCGGAAGCAGTTTACACAGTTCCTCACTCGTTACCTTAATCATCCATCCACCTCTTCGAGTCTCAGCTCGCTAAGTCTATCACGCATGGCCGAGAACAGAAGTCCCTCGTCTCTGGACAGCGAGAAGCAACGAACCCCCTTATCGTAAAGTTCTTGGATGCGCTTCTTGCTCTTGACCATCAAGGTGGGATACTTTCCATACTCCAGCGCTTTTCGAATTACCATATCCTCCGCAGCAATAACATCCGGATGTGTATTTTGTCCCGGAATTCCAAGAGCCTGAGATAAGTCATTTTTCCCTGTTGCAACCATATCAATTCCCTGCACAGAAAGGATATCGTCAATATTATCGAGTCCGCCTCGATCTTCGATCTGGACAATCAGCGCAACATCGTCATTGGCCCAGGTAGAATAATCATTAAGCTTGTATTGGCCGAAGTTCAATGCTCTGGAGGAGCCTGTCATTCCACGTTCACCAAGCGGCGCATATTTGACAGCACGAACCGCTTCCTCTGCGATAGCACGCGAGCTAGTGTGCGGAACCATCAAGCCGCTGGCGCCAAGGTCAAGTAAGGCGCTTGCTTGCCCGAGATTGGGAACGCGGAGCTGCACCGGCATATCAAGCAACCTTGCTGCACGGATCATGTTCATCAGCGTTCCATTGTCAAACAACATATGCTCGCAGTCTATACGAACAAAATCATAGCCAGCGCGAGAGGCCATTTCAATGATAACCGGATCGCTAAGGCCAATGTTCAGGCCATAACTGCAAAGCCCCGCAGCTGCACGCTCCTTAATATTCTTTCTCATAAAACACATCTCCTAATTGACAATAGATTTATTTCATTTCCTTTGCCTGCTTGCGCTTTCCAAGCCAACTGGTAAAATATGGCGTAAGGAGTGACAATACTGTCAAGCCAATCATCAAAAATGAAAGTTTAGAGTTGAAAAGTGCTGCAAAAGGATCTCCACCCGTCAAGCTTAATGCGCGGAGAAGGTTGCTCTCTAACAAGCTTGAGAGAATATAGCCAAGAATAAATGCTGCAGCAGGATAGCCAAAACGCTTCATAAAGTAGCCAATGATTCCAAAAATAATCATAACACGGACATCAAAGAGACTGTTGCGCATAGAGTAGCAACCAATTGCGCTGAACACAAAAATCAAAGGAGCAAGAACCTCTTTATCAACATTAAGTGCCTTGCTCACAATCTTCGCGCCATAAAAACCCGCGATAAGCATGACAAAGTTCGTGATAAACATCGCCCACATCAGGCCATACACAAGGCTTGTGTTCGTAGTAAACAGTTGCGGCCCAAGCACCAGTCCCTGAACCATAAAGGCTCCCATTATCGCAGCTGCCGATGGACTGCCAGGTATACCCATGGTCAGTAGTGGAACAAAAGATCCGCCTGTAACGCCGTTATTCGCGGCTTCAGAGGCGATAATGCCTTCCGGCTCACCCTTTCCGTAAGTCTCCGGATGCTTGGACAACTTTTTGCTGGTATCATAAGCGATAAAACTTGCAATATTGCCGCCTGCAGCAGGAATAATACCAACGATAACACCGATAATAGCCGAGCGAATATAGTTGACCCAATAACGTGGGAAGTAGGAAAAGAGCTTGACTTTCTTTTCCTTTTCCTCCGCCGCCATTTCGACATGGCCCGAAATAGTTTCCTCTATCAACGAAATTGCGGATGGTATTGAAAACATACCAAGCAGTATTGCAGTCAACTGGAATCCGCCGGACATATATACATTGCCGAAGTCAAAACGCGGATATGCTGTAGCCGGATCCATGCCGACCTGTGCTGCAAGAAGGCCAAGAAGACCGGCAATCAATCCCTTGATCATGCCTTCAGAAGAAAGGCTGACAACAATGCTGATACCGAATACTGCAACCCAGAAGTACTCTGCGGGGCCAAACATCAAAACGAACTTTGCAAGCGGAGCAGAGAGCAGTACCAGTGCAATAACACTAATTGCACCGCCAGTAAAAGACGCAGAAACACTCAATTCAAGCGCACGAGCTGAACGCCCTTGCAGTGTCATAGGATGCCCATCAAAGGCCGTAACTGCCGCACTGGCGGCGCCCGGAACATTGAACAGTACGGAAGAAATGCTGCCGCCATACATGCCTCCGTTATAAATACCGGCGAGCATAGCAAGCGCAGGAAGCGGGTCCATAACAAAAGTGACCGGGACAAGAAGTGAAATAGCCAATGTCGAAGATAAGCCTGGAATCGCTCCGGCAAGAATTCCTATAATCGTGCCAAGCACCATAAAACATGCGTTTTCAACAGTAAGAATTGCAGAGAGCCCTAACATGACGTTTTCAATCATATTGCATACCTCCTTTCCCTACATAAAAAACGGCGAGGGTGGATTCAGGCCAAGGACCCTGACAAAGATAAAGTACACAAAAACCACAAAACCGACTGGCACACAGATAAGGGCCCATTTGTTGCGCACCCGGAAGAAAAACATAGTGGCCACAATATAAAGGATCGTGTCGATGTAATAACCAAGCACAGGCAGCAGGAGGACATACGCCACAGACAGTCCCATAATCTTTAGAATGCGCGGCCAGTTGAAGCTAACCGTTTTACTCTCCTTTTTGGTCAACACTTTGAGTAGCTGGATGAGCGAAAGAACCGCAATACAACCGAAAGTAATGCGCGGAAGCATGGCAGCACTCTGCGTAAATTTGGTTGTTTCGGCAAAACCCAATGCGCACATAACCAGCAGAAGAACTGAGGCGAAAATATCAGCCGTTCTCATTTTCATAAGGCAAACTCCCTCCTTTTTTGTGCATAAGCGGGCAATTCCGCCCGCTTATGCAAATTTCTTTTTAAGATAATTCTTTCCGTTGCCCAAAATCAAGTTGCAGTGTTCTCCGCAATAATCTCAGCGTACACATCACTCATTCGGTAAAGCTCTTCCTCGAATTCCTTATAGTCCATAAAGGCAGGTGTTAGGTTAAGTTTTGCCATCGTCTCCTGACAGTCCGGATCATTCATAGCTTGTCCGATTGCGTCAGAGAGTTTCTTCACAATGGCCTCATCCACGCCCTTAGGCATGATAACACCACGGTCAGAGCTATTATAAACCTCGTACCCCTGCTCTGCAAAAGTCGGAATGTCAGAGATAAAATCAAGACGCTCTTTCGCCATCAAGCCAAGAATCTTAACTTGACCCATATACGGAGAAACCTCTGAAGCGTTCATCACGCAAACTTGAATATGGTTACCCATGCAGGCGGTCACACGATCTGTGGTACCATCTGCGTATACAATTTTATTTATGTCAATGCCCGCTGCATTGACGAACTGTTGTGCCGCTAAATCATCGTCTGCGTTGAGCGCGCCGATACCCACGGTCAGCTTGCCGGGATTCGCTTTTGCGTACTCAACAATATCAGCAAGCGTATTAAACTCGCTGTCACCATTGACAATAAAGATATTAGCATCGGTGGCAATACGGGCAACAGGCTGAATATCATCAAGAGTATATTGGCAGCTTTCCTTGGTCAACGGAATGGTCAGGAAGCCCGGATGAGCGCCCCAGTAAAGTGTATAGCCGTCTTTGGCTGCGGTTTTAGCGCACTCTGTATAGGATACTTCACCGTTGGAACCAGGCTGATAGCTGATCACAAACTTCTGACCAAGAATATCTTCGACATAAGGCTGGAACACTGCACGAGCTGTAATGTCTGCTCCGCCGCCAGCAGCAAAACCGATGACAAAGTTTATGGATTTTTTAGGCCAATCAGTCTCTGCCGTTTCATTCTGAGCAGGGGATGTTCCGTCGTTCGAATCAGGATCTGTCGAAGCATTGGGTTCCTTTGTTCCGCAGGCTGTCATCATGAGAATCATGCTCATAGCTAGAAGAAGCGCATAGAATCGTTTCATCATCAAAATCCCTTTCTTGTTTTTTTATAAGCACTTTTTAGTATTCTATGTCTCCTGCCTTAATTGCAGGGAAATCAAATTCTCACATTATTTTTTTACAACAATACGATCTCTGGGGCTAAGTTCTTTACCGTGAGAAAACTTTTCGATATTGCTATAGGCATGCTCCGTGACGTGAAGCACATTGTCAGCCACACCGCCGCCGCAATGGCAAGTCAGCACAACATTTTCAAGCTGGAGCAGGCCGTTATTTGGATCGATGGGTTCCTGTTCAAAGGAATCCAATCCGGCGCCGCGGAGTTTACCATTCTTCAGCGCTTCAATCAGTGCTTCCTCATTGACAACGCCGCCGCGTGCGGTGTTGATAAGGATCGCATCTTTCTTCATCATTGCAAGTTGCTCGGTATCGACCATGTGACGGGTGGAGGGAAGCAGCGGTACGTGGACCGAGAGGATGTCGCTGCGCTGAAGAAGCTCTTCAAAAGACACATAGGTTGCGCCATACTTCTTCTCATCTTCAGCAGAAAGACGGACAACATCGTAGTAGATTACATCTGTATTTTCAAACCCGCGCAGCATCTTGGCAACCTCTTTGGCAATATTACCAATACCTAACAGCCCAATTGTCTTCCCATGGATCATCTGGCACTGCGCACGCATTTTGGATTTGACCCACTTTCCCTCGCGCATAGTAGCATCCACATAAGGAATCTTGCGATTAACCGCAAACATTAAACCCATAGCCAGCTCTGCGACTGGGATCGAATTTGCACCAGCCGTAATATAAACCGGTACGCCCTTTTCAGCGGCAGCTTCGCAGTCAATCTTATCAACGCCAATGCCCCACTTTTGAATCATCTTAAGTTTCTTCGCTGCATCAATGTATTCTTTTGTAATACGGATGCCGCCAGCAATAATATAATCTGCATCCGCAATCAGGCGGAGATGTTCCGCTACATCCGTCGTAGAAGTAGGACGAGCAATCTCAAAGCCTTCCGGGAGGATGGAATTTTCCATCTTTACGACTTCGGGATCGTGGACCTCCAGCCATACAATCTTTTCACTCATTGTAACATACCTCCTATATTGTTCATATTATTCCAGACCGAAAAATTCAGCTGGGTGATCGCGGAACATATAATCAATTTTTGCCTTGTCCAACCCTTTTTTCTTCAGGCAGTAGAGATAACTGCTGAGCACCTCAGCTGGCATCGGCTTGGTCGGCGTGCCGGCATCGCTGCTGATAATACAGTTTTTCGCGCCCGCTGCCTCGATCAATTCAATATCATGTGCAATCGTCGAACAGCCAGGGATGGGAAACACAGCTCCCGCTGTCATTTCGATAATAGCCCCTAATTCTGCAAGTTCAGCAACCTGAGCGGGCATTAGCATTGGAATCTTATACTCCGGATGTGTAATGAGCAGTTTTGCGCCAAGATCTCTTGCAAGTCTACATAGGGGTACGATTTCCTCATAGCTCAAATGAGAGGTTCCAATAGGAACATCGTAATCACGTCCGAGCGCAACAATCTCTTTTGTTTCCTTTGTCAACGCACCATCTTCCGTCAATATGCCATATGGAACGATTGGCGTTTTGATGCCGTACTTATGAAGTTCCTTCTCGCCCTTTCCGTGTACAGCAAAATCTGCTTTGGAGCAGAACGTAGGCATAAAAATCTCTTTTGCGCCGAATCTCATCGCTGCCTCCGCGGCAAACGGATTTATTCCCCCCACCGCACTATTAAGTACAAGCGAACCATAGACTTTGAGATTGTTGACTTGCTTTTGCGCATGGTAAGCCCGACTAACCGTAGGTTCCATATGGTTTTTCAAAAGAATTGCACGGAAGCCTGCCGCTTCACATGCTACTGCCACTTCAGCGTCATCCCCCACTCTCTCTACAAAGTCCGGTCCGGTGTGAATGTGCATATCACAAGCTCCGGTCACATCATACATAGACATCTACATCATCTCCTGTGATTCTATTGTTTAATAAAACAATACCTCTAGTATAGCACAATGTAAAGCAACATTTTCGAGCGTTTCTTTAAACTTTTTTGTTTTATTAAGAAACAAATTGTCTATTATCTGTATATTTAAATCCAATAATTTATGCAATGTATATAATTTTTGAGTGTATTTTAACCTTTGCTCATTATTGTTGAACTACAATATTTTGTTTATTTGACAAGCACTTTTCGTTATGTTAAGATGCTTGTAAAGGATACCATATACTGTTGCACGGAAGATGAAAAGTTATGAACTTTGTAAATCTAAAATACTTTTTGGCTGTCGTACAGGAGATGAGCTTTTCCAAAGCGGCTCAAAAGTTATATTTGTCGCAGCAAGCACTCAGTGGACACATTCGTCGTTTAGAATCAGAATGTGGAACCCCTTTGTTCGAACGCAATCCCAAACTGCGGTTGACATACGCTGGTACCTGCGTAGCACGTCTCGCCTCGCAAATCATCGATCTGGAAACGCAGATGTCATCACAACTGTCTGACATCGCAAATCTTCGCAGTGGACATCTTTCAATTGGTGCTTCTCAGACGCGTGGACGTGTCTTTTTTCCAGAAATATTGCCAACTTATGTACAGCGCTATCCAAATGTTGAATTAACAATGCATGCAGCGATAACCAGCACTCTGGAATCTATGCTTCTTGATGGTGAGCTTGACCTTATGTTGGGATTCCTCCCATTCAGCAATGACTTAATTGAATCCGTGCCACTGATTAATGAGAGGCTGTGCATAGTCGTGCCTCATAAAATAATGGCAGACAAGTTTCCAAGCCCTCGTAATGTTGCCGCGCACTTCGCCCAACACGGCGCGGATATTTCAGTGTTCGCCGATCAGCCTTTTTTAATGCTTAAGCAAGGCCGAGCCCGTGACATGGCCTTTCGGTATATGTCAAAATGTAGAATATCACCCCATGTCATTCTTGAGTATGCAGATTTGGAAACTCTGCTCGCCCTGTGTTTTCACGGTATGGGGCTTACATTTACTTATGAATCCTTTGCAAAAAAAGCCCTCATTGGAAACGAGCAAATTACACAAGGAAATACTTATATATTCCCTTTGAATGATGCTGCACTTGAAACAAAACTTGCTATTGCATATCACAAGGAGCGTTATTTAAGCAAAGCAGCTTCAGACTTTATTATGCTCGCGCAAGAGCTCTTTCCTATTTTACCGTTTGCTACTCCTCAAACACCTCAATCACCCTTCAGCTCTATATAGGACACACTCTTAGTATGTAGAATGCCTACATATCAGAAGTTTCACAATTTGCGACTAAAACAAATATTCGGTTTTATTTCATTGACATATCCAACATATTGTGGTATATAAGAACTGTTATTGTGTTTTGCACGATTTCCTCCTCGGAGGCGTAGGCCGTTTGGCCTATGTGCGGAGAGATCCGCCTGTGCACGTAGTTAGGTTTGAACGTTATGTAACACTTATAGGGGATTACTATGCCCTTTTGAGGAGCAAATTTGCTCTGTGTTTGTATGGATTTTGCCGAATGGCTTTGCAGCTGCTCGGCATATTGGAAAGAGACGAAAGGCAGCTTTACGCCAGTTCGTCTCTTTTTGTATGCGCAGACTATGGAAAAACTCCAACTATACAGCCCCCCAAAGACTCTGCTACAATAGCCTTGTATTAGGAGTCTCGCGGTGCACTGGGCAGGAAATATCTGCTTGCCGCGAAGCATCCTTTGGGCGAAGTAAGTGAGGTCGGAGTAAGTTAGGGAGGAACGGCGAAAACATAGGGTGTAGTGCGCCCTATCGTTCGGAAAAGAACGTAGAATATTTAGAAGAACACTCAAATTAACAGGCGAAGAATGAATAAAGTGACAGGGCGTTTCTTTGCGCCTTGCCGAAGAAATGAAGAGACGAAGCAGACATCCGGTCTGCCGCGTCTCTTTTTGCGTTTTTGTATGGAGCCTCGCTCGTCGGAGCAGCCACCGGCTTTGCCGGCCGGAGGCCACGAGGCCGCAGGAAGGTCAAGCAGTTAAAAGAAAGAACGGATTCCTCTCAGATTGGGGCGGTTTGAGGATACGGGAGAAAGCGCCTCACGAGACCGCGGCAAAGGTCTCACCCCTGCGTCTGGGCAGCGTGTCCGAACCGGCGGCGCAGGAACAGCACACTCCCGATCCGCAGCCGGTGCGGGTCAAAGAACACCGGCAGCTGCTTCCGATTTGTCAGCAGTTGCAGCCGAGTTCAGCGGCCTGGTGTTCACCGCCGCCATCGCAGATGGCAGGGCGCACGCCCCACGCGGTATCGTACTGACCGAGGCAAAAGTAAAAAGAGACAGGTTTCGGGCCGCATCGCAAAACGGTAGACGCCGCAAGGCTTTTTCGCCATTCGAAACCTGCCGTTCCGCGGAAAGGAAGCGGAAACAAACTCGTTTGCCAACGGGTGAAATGCGCCCATCTGAACACGATAACGGCTTCTAAGGAGATCTACATATATGGCTACTATTCAAAGCAAAGGGATATTCCTCTCCCTTGTCGCCCAGTTGGACAAGCTGGCACGGCACAATCGACAAGGCAGCTTTCGCACCAAGGCGCGCTACTACGAGGCGTGCAAACGGTTCTGCGCCTACCTCGCTGCAGAGTACCATCTGCAAAAGCTGGAGAACATCAGCGGCAAGCATCTGGTGAGCTATGTGCTGTACTTGCAGGATACCGGCAAGTCTGCCAGTACCGTGAAAACCGACCTTGCCGCCATTCGGTTTTTCCACGATAAAATGTCCCGCCCCAAATACACGCTGCCAACGAACAGCGAGTTATGCGTCGAGCTGGAACGCCGCCGGTTCGGGCAGCTCGACCGGACATGGAGTGGGCCGGAGTTCAACCGTCTACTCGGCAAGGCAATGGCGGAAAACCGTGATGACTTCATTCTTGCCCTCTACCTTGGGCGCTATGCAGGATTTCGTATCCACGAGTGCTTCCGTATGGACACCGCAGCGGCGGAGCAGGCGCTGCGCGAAAACGCCCTCACCGTGAAGGGCAAGGGCGGCAAGGTGCGCACCGTCCCCATCGAGGACGAGCGTATCCTAATGATGTTGAAGAGAGTGTTGGCACAGACCGAGCGCGGCCACAAGATGCTGGTGCCGGACGGTATGCCTACCGACCGCGCCATCAACGCTTTAGAGCTGTTCATCTACCGCTACCGCAACGGGATCAGCGACGAGGGTTCCGACCGCCGTTTGACCTTCCACGGACTTCGGCACACCTATGCAGCGGAGAAGTACACAAGGCTGACGGAGGACGGCATGAGCGCCATTGACGCGCACTATGCAGTCTCCCGTCTGTTGGGCCACGAGCGTGCCGACGTAACGAACATTTACCTTGCGTCGGTCAGAAAGCGGGGCCGCGATGGAGAATAAGTACCGTTCCCTTGATGACCTCCCCGTGACGCTGCGTGTGGAGGAGCTGATGCCGATCCTCGGCATCGGGCGCAACACAGCCTATGAGCTGGTCCGCAGCGGCAAGCTCCGCAGCATCCGCGTCGGCCGACAGGTGCGTATCCCTAAGAACGCGCTGATCGAGTTCTTGGAGGATACCGAGAAATAGAGACCTAAGTCTCTCAAATAAAGCTTTGCATTTCTGCTGCGCAGGGCGTATCATATTATTTAGGTATGTCCTGCGCGGCGGAAAGGAGGATATATGTCGCGCAAGAATGAAAATAAAAAAGGCGCTAACGGTGCCGGTTCTATCCGAAAGATCACAACCACTCGCAACGAAAAAGAATACACTTACTGGCAGGGGCGCTATACCGAGGGGTACGACGCTTGTACCGGCAAGCAGATTCAGCGCAGCATCACGGGGAAAACGCAGAAGGAGGTCGCGCAGAAGCTTCGGCAGATCACAGCCGAAATTGATGCAAAGACCTATGTTGCTCCCTGTAAGCTCAGCATATCCGAATGGATGTCCATATGGGCACAGGATTACCTTGTCGGGGTCAAGGCTTCTACCGCATACCTTTACAGGCGCACCATTGAGTTATATATCGACCCGCATCTCGGTCACATCCGTCTCGACGCACTGAATGCTCACGCGGTGCAGCATTTCTACAACGAGCTTGCCAAGCCGTCAAAACCTGATGCTGCTCCTCTCTCCGCAAAGTCCATCAAGAACATTCACGGCGTGCTGCACGAGGCGTTGAAGCAAGCTGTTCTGATTGGCTATCTTCGTACAAACCCGACCGAAGCGTGCATTCTCCCACGCATCATCAGAAAAGAGATGCACCCCTTGGAGGAAGATCAGGTCGCTGTGTTTCTGCGCGAGGTGCAGGGGCATCCGCACGAATACCTCTATAGGATTGCTCTGTTTACTGGCCTGCGCGAAGGTGAAGTGCTCGGTCTCGGTTGGGAACACATTGACTTTCAGGCAGGTACTCTCACGGTAAAACGACAGCTTCGCAGGGAGCAGAAAAAGGGTGGAGAGTATTACTTCTCTCCGCCAAAGAATAACAAGAGCCGCTGTCTGACGCTGGCCCCCTCGGTGATTCAGTTGTTCCGACTTCAAAAGCTGGAGCAAAACAGTATGAGAATGGAGGCCGGCGATGCATGGGAAGAGCACGGCCTCATATTCACCAACCAAACCGGCGGCTATCTGTCTTATCGAACTGTGTACGACTGCTTCAAGCGTATCGTCCGAAACATCGGCGCACCGGCCACACGCTTCCATGATCTGCGTCACACCTTCGCCGTTGCCTCTATCAAGAGCGGCGACGACATTAAGACCGTGCAGGAAAATCTCGGTCACGCCACCGCAGCGTTTACATTAGACGTTTACGGACACGTTACGAAGCAGATGAAGCAGGACAGTGCTGCCCGTATGGAGCAGTTTATCAAGAGCGTTTCGGATGCTTGAGGGACAATAAGGCTAAAAATAAGGCTAAACAGGGTTTCAGGGCAACAAAAAACCTTGAAGCCATTGAAGCTTCAAGGTTTTTCTCTGGTGCGCGGTACAGGACTCGAACCTGCGGCATCCTGCTCCCAAAAGTATGTCCGTTTCTTCAAACAGGTCTTTTGTACGCTTTTTGTTGCTTTCCAACACTCCTGCGGTTCCTCTTTAGAACTCTTTTACCCTGTTCGTTTCAGCCGCCGCTTTCGTCTTTTGGGATTTGTGTGGGATTGAATTCTGTATATTAAAAGTGCTCCCGACCGGGCTCGCCCCCGGTACCGGGCGATTTTGCCACAGAGCGCAGTCAGAAAATGCGCCGCATAAACAATGAAATAGGCCTTGCTCGAAATTCATTTTAACAGACATAAAATTGTAGTTTTCTTGTCATATGATTAGAAGTTGACAAGAAAGACAAGAATGACTATAATGACAACTAAGAAAAGGAGGCGGTATGTTATGTTGTTTGCTGAAAGTGAAGTCGTTGAACTTAAAGCCGAAATCGTGGGAGACATTTGCAAGGAAGTCATTGCGTTTGCTAACACAAAAGGCGGCACTCTGTATATTGGTGTTAGTAATGACGGAAGTATCGTGGGCGTAGAAAATGCCGACTGGGTTACTTTGCAACTGAACAATATGATCAGAGATTCTATCAAGCCTGATGTGACCATGTTTGTACACTATGACACTCAGCGTATCGCTGACAAGGATATCGTTGCCGTGACGATTCAAAAAGGAACGGACAGGCCGTATTATTTGAGCAGTAAGGGATTGAAGCCCAGCGGGGTCTATGTTAGAAACGGCACATCTTCTGACCCGGCTTCGGATACTGCAATCAGAAAAATGATCAAAGAAACAGATGGAGACAGCTTTGAAGCCATGCGCGCTTTGGAGCAGAATCTTAGCTTTGAAGCGGCTGAAAGGCAATTCAAAAAGCAGAACATTCCATTTGATTCTGCGAAAATGCAAACTCTCGGAATGCTCTCCCCGGATGGTATCTATTCGAATGTGGCGCTGCTCCTGTCTGATCAGTGTACCAGCATGATTAAGGCGGCGACCTTCGCTGGAGAAGATAAAGGTACTTTTCAGGACAGAAGAGAATTCGGCGGTTCGCTGTTTCAGCAAATGGAAGAACTGTACAGTTATCTGGATATGCGCAATCAGACAAAGGCAACCTTTGATGGGCTGTACCGAATCGACACGCGGGATTATCCCGAAGAAGCCCTTCGTGAAGCGCTGTTGAACTCACTGGTGCACCGGGACTATTCCTTCAGTGTAAGCACACTTGTCAGTGTGTACGCCGACAGAATCGAATTTGTTTCTATAGGTGGACTGCCCTCCGGCATTGAACTGGATGACATTATGCTGGGGCTCTCTGTTTGCCGAAATCCCAAACTGGCCGCCGTATTTTACCGCCTGCAGCTGATCGAGGCCTACGGTACCGGTATGCCTAAAATTATGAAAGCCTATGCGGGGACGGAATTGAAGCCCAAAATTGAGGTGTCGAGTAACGCATTCAAAATCACGCTGCCCAACCGAAATGCCTCTGCTAATACGGCGGAGACACCTGCCGGCGCACCCAAAAGTAACGAGAAGCTGATTTTGGACTTCATTACTTCAAATGGCTATATCGTGCGCAGCGATGTGGATCAGCTGCTTGATGTAAGCCAGGCAACAGCCAATCGAATCCTGAAACGCATGGTTGCGGAAGGCCTGATTTATCAGGACGGAAACGGCAGAAAAACAAAGTACAGAAGAAAGTAAATGCTATTGTAGAGGGGAGCTGTGCATGAATAACAAAGCGATAATCAATGGTCAGGAATACACGCTCCTTGAAATACTGCCGTTACTGGATGGAGGCCAGCAGCTGATCCTCTGTGAGGACGGCAGCGGCAAGAGGGCGGTATGCTCTGAACTGTTGTGGTACAGCTGTGTACTAAAGGATGCGCATACTGCCCTGGTTCACGCACACAGTTCCGCACAGGAGAAAATTGAACTTTTCCTCTCTGTATTCAAAGGCCGGGAAGATGTATATGCACGCCGGTATCACAGCACCAAGACAGGAAAAAGTGGATATACGCCCGTCTGTAAAAACGAATGGGCACATGGGCTATGTGACAAAAGGAGACACAAATGCCCGGAGTGCCCCAACCGCGAGTTCAAACCTCTTACCGCCGAGGCGGTCAAGGCACATTTGATTGGCCGTGATCCGTTGTGCAGAGATGTGGCGGCTATCTATCCGATGCTGGAAGACAACACGACCTGGCTGCTGGTTGCGGATTTTGACGAGGAAAAGTGGCAGCTTGATGTGACCGCATTCTGCAAATGTTGCAAGGACATGGGGCTTGTCCCGGCGGTAGAGCGCTCCCGCTCCGGAAACGGTGCCCATGTATGGTTTTTCTTCTCGGAGTCTGTTTCTGCTGCCGATGCCCGTCGCTTGGGCACCAGTTTGCTGACCTGGACGATGGCGCACAGACACGAACTATCCTTTTCCTCCTATGACCGATTATTTCCCTCTCAGGATACTGTCCCCAAAGGCGGGTTTGGAAATTTGATCGCGCTGCCATTTCAGGGACAGGCGCAAAAGGATGGTAATTCCCTGTTTGTGGATGATAGTTTCGTACCCTATCCGGACCAGTGGGCATTTCTGTCTTCTCTTCCTAAAATCACGTCAGAACAGTTGGAAGAGTGTCTGCAGAAGCTATGCCGTAACGGCGACATGGGTGAATTAGTAGATGCCGCAGAGAAGCAAGTACCCTGGCAGCGCAAGCAAACTCGCCAAAAGCTGACACGCGGAGATTTCCCGCTTCAGGTAACACTTGCAGTATCCAATTTGATTTACGTTGAGAAGAAAGGTTTTTCTCAAAAGGCATTGAATGCGCTTAAGACGCTTGCGGCTTTTCCAAATCCGGAGTTTCGCTCCAAACAGGCTATGCGTATATCCGTATATGGGATACCGCGTGTGCTGGATTGCGGATATGAAGATGGCAGCTATATTGGACTTCCGCGTGGCTGTATGGAAGTGCTTCTGGATATGTTTGACCAATACGGAGTGCCCGCTGTTCTGGAGGATCACCGCTCCTCTGGACATAGCATTGATGTGGAGTTCAACGGAACACTCCGTGCGGAGCAGGAACCCGCTGCGCAGGCCCTGCTTGCTGAAGATATGGGTGTTCTCTCGGCAACAACCGCGTTTGGAAAAACTGTAATCGGTGCTTATCTGATTGGACAGCGTAAAGTCAATACTCTGATTTTAGTTCAGTCCAGCGCACTGCTCGAACAATGGAAATCATCACTGGAGCAATTTCTGGATATCCGCGAGGTACTGCCGGAACTGCCAAAGAAGCGCGGCAGGAAGAAAAAACGCCATCTGATCGGTCAAATCGGCAGCGGAAAGAATACCCGCGGTGAAATCGTCGATATTGCCATTATGCAGTCTTTGTTTGAGGGAGAAGAAAAGACGGTTAAATCCTTTGTGGCGGAGTACGGAATGGTCATTGTGGACGAGTGCCATCATGTGGCTGCATTTACCTTTGAAAGTGTGCTTAAAGCGGTCAAAGCAAAATATGTCTACGGTTTGTCTGCTACTCCGATACGCAAGGATGGCCATCACCCGATCATCTTTATGCAGTGTGGCCCTGTCCGCTACTTAGTGGACGCAAAAAGCCAGGCGGAAAAAAGAACGTTTTCTCACTTCGTTGTTCCCAGATTTACTCGCATGAGACTGCCGGCTGCGAATGGTATCCAGGATATGTATGCCGGAGTCGTTGAAAATGAAAATCGAAACGAACTGTTGGTGACAGACACCTTGAAACTGGTACAGGAGGGGCGCACGCCAATTCTCCTGACCGAACGGAAAGAACACGCCGTGCTGCTTGCCGGCCGTTTGTCGAATAAAGTGAAAAATGTTTTCCTGCTCATCGGCAGCGACAAACAGAAGGACAAGCGCGAAAAGCTGACTGCGTTGCAGAATGTATCTGACAACGAGGATGTAGTGGTGGTTGCAACCGGAAAATATATCGGAGAAGGATTTGACTCCCCGCGGCTCGATACATTGCTTCTGGCGGTGCCCATATCGTGGAAGGGCACGCTGGCGCAGTATGCGGGACGCCTCCACAGAAATTATGAGGGAAAACACGAAGTCCGTATCTATGATTATGTGGATATCCATGTTCCGATGCTGGAGAGGATGTATCATAAACGCCTGAAGGGATATGCGGAGCTGGGTTATCAGGTCAAATTCGGCGCTGCGGACAAATCGATCAGCACGATTTGTGATGGTCATGCCGCTATGGCCTCCTTTGATCAGGATCTGACCAATGCAGTCCGGAGCGTTGTCATTGTTAGTCCCTATTTGCAAAAGAGCCGGATCGTGAAGCTGCTTCCAGTTCTGCAGAAAGCATTGGCTTCCGGTGTCGACATTGTAATCCACACCAAAGAGACGGATAGCTATGTTTCTGAAAAACAAGATAGTGTACGAGAAGCAAGCTCTATGATGGAGCAGGCCGGTATTACTGTTCATACGCACAAGGAACTGGGACAGCGGTATGTTATTGTTGACGAAAGCATTGTGTGGTATGACAGTGTGGATCTTCTGGCTTTTGGCAGAAAAGATACGGATGTACTTCGCTTTGAAAACCAGGATATTGCCGGCGAACTTTTGGTCATTTCCGGTGAGGCAGATAGTGAACAGCTTATGCTTGAAGATGTTTCTATATAGGACTGGTCGTGTTTGGAATGTTTGCGCATTTGGGATTTTAATAATCGGTGGAAAGCAGCGAAGAAAATTTGCTGCTTTCTGCTGCTTTATAGCCCTTTTTGACCCTGTTTAATGGCATTTGGTCTGGTATATGAGACTCGAATATTTGGGAATGCTGACCCAAACCTATGTCTGAACCTTCAGCAAGACCTCTTGCGCCCTCTTTGGCGCTTTCCGGCGCTCATGCAGTTCCCCTTTGGAACTCTTTTGCTCTGTTCGTTTCAGGCACCGCTTTCGGCTTTTGGGATTTGTGTGGGATGAAATTCTGTATATTAAAAGTGCTTCCGACCGGATTTGGCCATGATGGCGAGCTTTTCTACCACAGAGAGTAGCTCAGAAATTGCGTCGCATAAACAATGAAATAAGCCCCGGCGATAAACATATCAGCAGGCTGCCCTTGAAGTGAGGCAACCTGCTGAATAAAGATACTTATTCGATGGTTTGTTTTTCGGCGGCAATGCGTGCTCTCTTGCCAGAGAACGCAAGCCCGTATTTAATAATTGATGTGATTCCCAGTGCCTGCATTTCGGTGCTATAGGAACGGTCATTGATTTGCTGAAGTGCAGTTTGGGCAAGAGCTTCGAGCTGTTCTTCGGAACAGTCCTTCTCTGCTTTTATCTCAATTAAGAAACCGGGAAAATGCTTTGTTAATGGGAGCATCTGAACATCATATCGCCCATTTCCGGACTCACGGTTGGAAGTGATGCGGAAACTATTAATCATCATAGCACACAAACCTACAACCATGCCATGATAGTACGACTCGTTGGCAGCATCGTAGAAGCTGATGGTCTGCATCAGATATTTTTCCAGTCCTCTTTGCAGGGCATCAACATCCATTTTATAAAGAGCCTCTTGGATTTCAATTGCAAGGCTGCGCGGAATAACATACTCAAGCTGAGAAAGGATCTCCTTACTATAGACGAAAGAAATCTCTTTGTTGGGCAGAGCGACTTCGCACATATAGTCCTCACCATAAGACTGGTCACAACTTACAGCCTTCAAGTAACCTGCCACCAGCAGGAAACTGTAAACGGAGGACGGATCATTCTGGATCTGCGGATAAATGACGCCGGTGTCGATATGTGTAACAAAGGATTTGCCCTTCATCAACAGTTCCAAGCGCTCCATAATATCCGGCGTAGCAGAAGCCAGTACCTCACGGATGATGTCGTTGCTGCCGGTAGACTGCCAGAATGCTTTGGGACGGCAGTTGTTGTTGAAGTATCCAATGACAGACCAGGGATTGAAAATCTCGGTATTACCGAAGCGATAACCGTCATACCAATCGCAGAGCTCCTGATACTTATCAGATGCGCTGTAGTATTCTGCCATCTCACGCACTTCGTCCGAGGTGAAACCAAAATACTCACTATAACGTTCATCCAAGATAGAGTTGATTTTCAGGTTGTTCAGGCCGCTGAAGATACTCTCCTTTGCAACACGCAGGATGCCGGTCAGGAAACCATAGCTCAGATGCGGATTGTCCTTCAGACCACCGGAGAACAGATTTCTCATAAATCCGATGACAGTGTCGTAGAAACCATTCACATGACCCTGCTGGATGGGAGTATCATATTCATCAATGATGACGATGGGCGCAACCTCGTAGTGCTTATGAAGAAGCAGCGTCAATGTCCGCAGGGACATTTGATATCCCACTTCATCAGCAGCTTCTGTTGCGAGATGTGAATACTCCTCTTTTTCGTAGTCACTAAGCGCAGAGCTGGAGGCCAATTCATCATGGCGGCGGAATTCCTGCGCGATCAGCTTTTGGAGCGTCTGATAGGTTTCTTCCCATGAGGTGTATTTAACATCTTTAAAGGATAAGAAAATCACAGGATACTTTCTGTGGTGTGCACGGTAGGATTCTCCGCAGGACCAGATTTTCTTATCTCTGAAGTAAACGGAAGTGTCCTCTGCGGTCTTTTCGAAGAATGTGCGGAGCATGTCCATGTTCAGTGTCTTGCCAAAACGTCTGGGGCGAGTGAATAGGGATACCTTGGCGCGCTCATCCAGAAATTCCTTGATCATCAGGGTCTTGTCCACATAGTAGTAGTTCTTGCAGGCGTCCCGGTAATCAGACACACCGATGGGCAAAGGCTTGCGCACAGGTGATACTGCAGGCTTTACTGTGCTCCGACGGCCACGCTTATCCATTGGCTTTTGAGTGCCATCCGGGATAAACCACTGCCTGCCCTCCTTATATGCACCGGAGATACGTCCGGCTTTACAAAGTTCATTGACCCGCCGTTCAGTAATGCCCCAAGCGGCAGCCGCTTCTTTAATCGTCATATTGGAACACCTCCGTTGCAGTTCGTCATGAATATTATAACCACTATTCCGAATAAAATCAACTGTATTATTCCGAACAATATCGACATTATTCGGAATGGTTTTTCTTTTGCAAATACTCCGTTCTTTCAGTAGCTATTTCCTGCTTTCTGTGATATTGTTCGTTTGCCCAAAAGGAGACGATGATATGCAGAAAGAAAACAACCTAACGGTCGGGCAATGGTGTGACCAGTGGTTTGCCGCCAACCAGCACAAGTGGAAAGGCAATACCGCGGGCGGGTACCGCAATCTGATTTACAGCCACATCTTCCCCGGCATCGGGAGCGTGGCGCTCTCTGACCTGACGGAACAGGCGGCCACGGATTTCTACGACAGCCTGCGGAGCCAGGGGCTCAGCGCCAGAAGCGTCTGGTGTGTCCATCTGCTCCTGCGTCGGTGCATGGACGAAGCGGCACAGAAGCAGCTCATTCCCTACAACCCGGTGCGGCTCTGCCAGGAACCCAAGGCAGAGGAATACAAAACAGCCCCTCTGCGATTGGGGCAGCTCCAGCTTTACCTGAACGCAGCGGAGCAGCTCGGCGTACTCCCCCTCATCTACACAGGACTATCAAGCGGCCTGCGGCAATGTGAACTGATCACCTTGTCGTGGGCCGATTTTCATGTCCGCTACAGGTACATCCTCAAAGGCCAGCGGTTGCTGACGCTTAATGAGAAA
>Ga0129316_1000113_pt1 | contig 60043 bp, 53 predicted proteins | sample Cm1ome_2_FD_94429 | JGI IMG/M metagenome (GOLD analysis project Ga0129316, IMG submission 94429) | Eastern black-and-white colobus group fecal microbial communities from Wisconsin, USA - Cm1022B metagenome | ecosystem: Host-associated > Mammals > Digestive system > Large intestine > Fecal...
GCCATGTCATAATCGTATTAACGGGTATAAATATACCTATAAATATTGACATATGCAAGAGTTTTTGAGTTTATTTTCAAATATTTAAGACTTTTGGGTACAAGAAATTGAAAAACTCAGAATAACAATGCAGCCATACTTCGTGAAACTCTACCGCCAGCACTGGAAGGTCATCGGCCCACTAGAAGACGGCAGGGAAAAGGACATAAGGTCCTATGCCCTCGATGCAGACAGGATGAAGAATCTCAAGGTGCTGGACAAGAGGTTCAGATATCCCGAAGACTTCGATCCCGAAGATTTTATGGCTGACAGCATCGGCACGGCCACATTCCCTGCGAAGGCTGCAAAGCCGAAGGATGTCATCATCCTCGCTTGGGAGAAGGTAAACCTCTACCTCAAGCACACTCCCATGCACGGCAGCCAAAGGATACTGTACGACTGCCCTGAGGATGGATACACCATATTCGCCTACCGCCTGCATACCACTGATGACTTCTATCAGGAAATCTGCCGCTATGGCAACTATATGGAAGTGCTCCATCCAAACGATGTCCGCAATGAGATGATGAAGATCATCAAGGGTATGGGCGATGAGTACGCCGGGGTATCGAGAAAGGACTGCAAGAAGAAGGTCCCTAGCGTGAAGGAGTTGAAAGCGCTGTTATAAGAAGCGGAGGAACATATATAATCGAAACATCCGTCTTTACTATCACATTATGCTATACGTACTAGGCCGAACGCTTTCTTATATAAAGATTTGCCTATCGTTATACTTCGATATTTTTACAAGGATCGAAAGACTCATGTTCTCCATGAAAGACATAACCCAACTGATTTGATATGCACATGGTATTGCCTATCCTCACATCCACATTATAGTGAGAATGACCATATATCCAGAAGTCGATACCGCTATCCTTGATATAATCTTCCAATTCTACAGTGAAGGCTCCGTTAGCCTGACTATCGGCAAACTTGGGACATTGCATTTGGAAAGACGGTACATGATGAGTGACAACTATCTTTTTCCTGGCGTTGCTGGATGAAACGGCTTCTTTCAAAAACGCAAGACACCTTGCGTGCTCACGATTGAAGTCTGCAAACGTGAGAAGCTCTCCATTGAAGAAGATGCGTCGGAAGTCGCTTATGACCTGTTCCGTATAGTATGCCTCCTTCAAGGGAATCTTAGACCACAAAGTTGTTACGATGAAATCGATGTCTTCTACGTGTATAATAGCATTATAATAACTGTGAACGTTGGGACGTATTTCAAGACAAAATCCATCGTTAAGTTTGGCAATGTCATAGTATTTGTAGAACTCGTGGTTGCCCATGCAAACTATGACCTGCTGATAGTTCTCTGAAGCCCAATCCCAAAATGGATGCTTAGAATAGTTTTCGTCTCCCAGGTAGCCGATGTCTCCCGAAAGAACGAGAATATCCCCCGTTACTTGCAATGGATTCTCCTTCAGGTACCTCCAGTTGTCGGCAAACTCCAGATGGAGATCTGACGCATATTGTATTTTCATAACTGTTCTGTTATAAATAATTCGTCTAATTGTTCCAATAAAGCCTCGATGAATGATGAATTCTGATCAAGAGCCTTTGCAAGAGGTTCTGAAAGCGTGTCCCAATCATTTCTTATTGAGGCGACAAATTCTCTTATACAAACAACTATCGATTCGGGAGCGATGATCTCGTTATCTTCCATGATGACCACGTTTTTTAGTACATCTGACCGGTGCTTCTTGATGTCTTTACTATTAACACGCTTTCCGTTTGCTTTGTCTTGCAAAAGATTGAGGTAAGCACGTGCCTTTAGAGCTATGAGCGCAGCAGAGTCTGCATGACGAAGCCCATTAGTCAGCTTGCTATGCTGGATAGTGAAGTGATAGAAATCATCATCCATAATGATTGCACTTAAACTTGATGTTTCCTTGTCAACAAGGAGAGGCTCAACAATCAGTCCTTTCGGCTCACCAAGAATGTCGGGATGCCGTGAGAGCAGTTCTATCATTTCGGGATAGTCTGGTTTTCCGTTGACAAAACGATATAGTTCGTACTTTGGAGTTTCACCTTCTTCCTGCTTGCGTTTCTCCGGACGATAACCGCCTTCTCGTATAAATTGCCAGAAACGCTCTGCAAAGTCGACAGTCATCTTCTCCACAACTACAATCATATCAATATCGTGGGTGGCACGTGGACGTACCGTCGTTCCAGTCATAGCGATGTCACAAGCAGTTCCACCGATGATGACATAGTTATCTGAATAGGCTTCAAAAGCCTCACGAAATAACTCTAATCCTTCCATTCTATTTCATTAATTAAACGTTCAACTTCGCCTTCCACTCGTGGGTCTTCGTCCTCACGCAGAGAAATGGCCAAAGATAATCTGTCAACCCATTCGGCTTTTGTACCAATAGCGGTGACTGGTGGGTATTTCCATGCTTCAATGATGATGTTGCCATCAAATTCGTTTGGGCGCACTAAGACTCCCGATGATTTGAATTCCCGTAGTTGTTTAACTGGTACCATGATTATTCTTTCCGGATCAGGATTCAGCCACGTGTAATGTGCAAGGGCATTGATGCCACATACGGGGAAATTATCGTCAGAAAGCAAGTCGTCACAGTAAATGCGTTCTTCAATAGGGTTAACGAGGAACAACTGGGCTTGCTCCCACAATTCCATTCCTTTCTTGTCAAAGTGGATTACCTTCCGCTTAGAGTTTCCAGATACTTTCTCGCACAGCCCCAAGTCTTCGAGGCAAGTAATACCAAGTGTAATGCTTGCATATGAATACGGAATTTTATTCTCTATGTCACGTGCTGCCAATCCTTCGATACTCTCTATCTGTAGATGATAGAGCAGCAGGTATTGTGCGACAGGCGATAAGACCTTAGCCTGTTTGGTTTTACGAATGCGCTCATTAGCCAGGAGCATTGGCAAATGGACGTATTTGTCAGATACAACGAAATACACGTCTTTGTCGATTAGTCTCTGCCGTTCATAGGCAGGACAAGTTGGCAACAAGAATACGGTTGGAAGCTGGAATAACGAAGTAAGGTTGTTTGCAGTAACAGACAAATTACGTGGGGTAGCTACTTTATCTTTAGGTTCTGCGAATAGCAATGGCATACCATGAAACTCCCCATCGTAGAACTTGTACGACAACATTTCTCCGATGGTAACACCTTTCATCTGCGCCCTGCTTCGTTCTTGCAGCTGTATAGGTCTTCCTAATATGGCAATATCTTTTATTTTAACCATTCTGCTTGATTTTAATACACCATTAAAACGATGCAAAAGTATTAAAATAATCTGAGATAGCCAAAGATTTTTGGGAATCTAACTGGATTCTTCCTGTTTTCCGCATTGGGACACCCTTTTCAGCAGTTTGCTGAGATGATCTCAAGGAGTTCGGTGACTTTAGGCTATTTGCGGATGTGCAGGAGTATCGATTTATGTTTGCCGTCATACGGGTTGACGTAGTCGATTTGGTATATCTTCTCCGCTAGGAAGCGAGCTCTTTCCAGCGATATCTTGGACTCGGCAGCCTTTAGGATACGTTCAAGTTTCAGCATTATCGTGTAAGCCACGAAGCAGATGCAGACATGCGCTTCGATTCTGTTGAAGAGCCGGTGATACATCGGACGGATGTCCAGGTCTGTCTTGCAGAAGCGAAAGGCCTCCAATGTCCGGAAAATCTTCGAACACGCGATTCAACAACACTGATTTCAAAGAACTTTTATTCTACGGCGTTCGCACCGGGGTATAACTTTTATATATTTAACAAATTATTGAAAGAATAATACTGCCATAATTTGGCAAGTAAAGGCAGAATGCAGACTATTTCACCATTTGGAATCGGTCTTAAGAAATAAAAACGTATCTTTGTTTGGGATTACGCAAAAACAGAATTGTACTTATGGACAGATACTCTCAATTCAAGCACATACTGGAATATTTCGTTGCCCATCTGGAATGGATTCAGAATGGCGACACCTCTGGTATTGGATATGCACAATACATCGCGCCGTTAGTTGGTAAGCCAAATTTCAAAACAAGTGGCCACGGCTATAGCGGAGGCAACATCCAAAATGGAATTTCACAATGGGAACAATTTGCAGAAGGTATAGTCTGCATCAATGTTCAAGACCAGTTTGGGAAGAAGGACTTTACTACAAAGAAGTGTTATTTGAATTGGAGGGGTACTGGCGTAAATGTCATCGCACATTGGACAGGCGGGCACTTGGAATCTCTTGAAGTTATCAACTTTTTATATTGGGAAGATCCACCGAAATGGGAGCCGGGTGTCATTACAAAGTCCATCAAAGAAATGGAATTATTCAATGGCAAGGAAGAGGCTAACGAAGACCTCATATCGTTTTTCGATGCTTTCAGTAATCTATTGAGACAAACCACAGTTATGGCAAGCAATCAAGACTTAATCAACACTCTATATTCCAATCATAACATCATTTTGAACGGTGCTCCTGGTACAGGTAAAACTTATCTGGCCAAAAATATTGCCGCCCAGATGATAACAGGAAAGTTGTACACTGAGGATTTGGAGAATGATGAACTGTTTAAATCACATTGCAAATTCGTTCAGTTCCACCCTTCCTACGATTATACTGATTTCGTTGAGGGATTAAGGCCGAAGAAAGATGCTCAAGGCAATATCGCTTTCGAGCGCAAAGATGGCATATTCAAAGAGTTCTGCAAGATTGCGATACAGGCTCTGATGAATAACGAAGTGGACAATTTCGATGCTGCTTGGGCCGCTTTGATTGCTGATATTGATAATAAAGGACAGCTCTCTATTCCATCATTATCCGGTGGCCGTGCCATTACGATAGAACTTAACGTCTACGGAGATGGACTTGCAGAACGGACATACGATGAAACGCTTACCGATAGCAAGGAATGGATTCATGGCAAGTCCAAGTTCTTCAACAAAGAGCAGCTGTATAATGTTTACAGGGGCCTTCCCGGGGTTCCATCAGGCGGACACGACAATTATCGCAAGGCCATAGTAAAGGAAATGAAGAAGACCTATGGACTGAAAGACTATGCCAAAGGCATTGAAATCAATGACGAAAACGCAACTCCTTTTGTCTTCATCATTGATGAAATCAACCGAGGAGAAATGTCGAAGATATTTGGTGAACTGTTTTTCTCAATCGACCCCGGCTACAGAGGAAAAAATGGCATAGTAAGCACCCAGTATCAAAATCTCATAGAGCAAACAGACACCTTCTTCTCTGGCTTCTATGTACCGAAGAACGTTTACATTATCGGAACAATGAACGATATAGACCGCAGCGTGGAGAGTATGGACTTCGCTATGCGCCGCAGGTTTGCATTCATTGAGATTCTGGCCGACAATAATACAAGTATGCTCGACGATATACCAGAAAAGGCTCTTGTAATTGAGAGAATGAAAGCCATCAATGCTATCATCACAGCCGAGGAGGAACTGGGAACCTCATACCATATCGGAGGCGCATACTTCAAGAAAGCGGACATTTGCCGTAACAAAGACAATCAGATCGATTGGAAATTGTTCTGGAATACCTACATCAGCAGACTTGTTTCTGAATATATCAGAGGCTTCCAGAACAAACCGGCTCTTTTGAAAAAGATGGAAGAAGCCGTGGTTGCTGGAAAGGTTAACAATGATAACCCAGCACAGGAATAAAGTGATTCATCTGAAGGATAATAGCATCAAGACTATTCGCATCACTCCCGATTGCGAAGATATCCGTCTGCTTGCCAATCAGACCATCGAATCCCTCGTAGATAGGAATCCTGGACTTCTGGTTTATCCACAGTGTTTAAAGGACTGCGACGATGATTTGAAAAAGCAGTTCATCCTCTCCGAATACGAGACTGTTGACCAGAACCAGCAGAAGAATATGCATATAACCACCGGCAACATAATCGGGTTTGTCGGGACTTCCTTTTCTGATTTGTCAATATGTTCAAGATTTACGGGCGATAATGGTTTGGGACAGGATTATTTCCTACACTATATGCTACAGCGAGTTCTGTCCATCAACCTATTAAATCTCAATCACAGCATTTCAACAGAAGACCAGGCCTTTGACTTCCTGCTTCTGTTGTTTCCTACATTCCCCAAGGATGCCCTGACGCAAGGCTTATACAAAGAATATGTGTTTTTCAGGCATAACGATGCGAATGTAAGAGGCGTTATAGACATCAACCGCCATCTAAACCATAATATTCCCTTCAACGGATGTGTTGCGTATAATTCAAGGGAAATAAGCTATGACAATAGCGTAACCGAATTGATACGGCACACCATTGAGTGTATCTCCTCCACTGAATTCGGAAAGGCTGTTCTGTCAGCAGATAAGGACACTATAGATGCAGTAAGCCAGATTAAGGCCGCAACAGCTTCTTATTCACGGAATGAACGTCAGTCTGTCATAAGGGCAAATGCAAAGACGGTAAGCCATCCGTTCTTTACCAAGTACCAGGACATTCAAAAACTTTGTATAAGAATCCTGAGGCATCAGAAGTTGAAGTACGGCGATGGCGACAGCAAAATCAAGGGTATTCTGTTCGATGCCTCGTGGTTATGGGAAGAATACCTTGCCAAGTTGCTGCCATCATTGAATCACCCTCAAAATCGAAAAGTCACAGGGGCTATATGTCTTGCCGCAAAACACGCTTTACAACGATTCCCCGACTTCTACAAAGGAGAAAAGGACGGACTTGTGTTGGATGCAAAATACAAGCGTTCAGTCGGAAGGGATGACGAACATCAGGTAATATCCTATATGTATCGTTTGAAAAGCAAACTGGGAGGCTTCCTTCTTCCGGCAGAGACAAGTACACCAAAAGTCTCATACTCCTTGCTGGGCTATGGATATAATTTGAATATACATTACCTCCAGATTCCACAGGTTGCGACATCATATAAAAGCTTCTCGGATCAAATGAACATCTATGAGAAGGCATTTGTCGCAGAGATACAAGAAATATGGGACAAAGCTTCGAACAAACAGTGATGTTGCATCTCCGTTGAGCCTACGGCAATATAAACAACAAAGCGGTCAATTCCTTCTTCCTCCGCTGAAGCTCCGTCAGAAATGTTTGGTTCTAGCCTCCGCCACACTTCGCGTGGCTCCGACTTACACTCTATCAAGTTTCGCCCGGCAGACATTCCCAACTGCCGTCCCGTCACTCTTAATCGTAAGCATACGGTAAACCCCATATAGTTATTTCGGAGACTTTAGAGTTTCTCCAAGGAATTTTGGAGATTATTCGAAGGGAGCTGGAGACACCATGGTGATTATCGGAGATTCACCGACGTCTTTACAAGGCTTTCTCCCTGACCCGCAACGTCAAGCAACTTTCCGGATTAGATTTATAAAACGCAAAAAACCAGTCTTCGGACTGGTTTTTGCTTGTTTAGTAGCGGGGGAAGGACTCGAACCTCCGGCCTCCGGGTTATGAGCCCGACGAGCTACCAACTGCTCTACCCCGCGATGTGGAATGCAAAGATAGTAATTATTTTTAATATTGCAAAATTTTCTTTTGAAATACACCGTCCCGGGGTTTGATAGTATATAGGGAGACACTCATTACCCGGCTATCTGGGGGAAAGCTGCAAACAGTTTCAACGCTGCCGATGTTTCTTCAATGAGTTTATTCTTTACAAAGGTCTTGGACTTCGCATCATTCAAGACTTCGCCGAGTCCCTGCATCAAAAGCTTTGGACTTGACTCGCAGACATGTTCTGCACACCATACGGCATATTCGCTTACACTCTTTCCTGTTCTCTGCCTTACAATCTCTTCATTGATTTCCGTGTGGTTCTGCAAGAAAAACCACACATCATATATATCTCGCGGAGTAAGGCGCTCGCCCATGGCGCATAACTTATGGGCAAATATGTCCGGCATTGTCATCACCCGAATATCAGTGCCGGCCAATGAAAGCGTCTCATAATGGTCGGGATACTCTCGCGTAGAAATTTCCACTTTCATCATCCGCTCTCCTTTTCCATAGTTAAGCACAATGACAAGTCCATAGTTCTTCTTGGCTTCATCGTCAATCGTGCCGAAACGAGTCAATATGGCTCTCACTCTGTCATATACAATGTCAAGTTTGTCCGGAACAAGCAGATTGAAATCCAAGTCTGTAGAGAAACGGCCCAGATTATGGAAGAACATCAATGACGTACCACCCTTAAATGCCAGAGCGTTGCAGAGTTCTTTGTCCTTAAAAATTAGGCTCAATATCTGAGCCATGTAGAGCTTATGTTTATTCTTATCCATAATTATTTCTTATTCAGCAGTTCTGTCGTTCTCTCCGTCAATACTATTGAATGGTAGCACGGCAGAAGCTGTCGAACTTTAGTTTTATCGAGTGAATTAAGGTTATCGAAATAGCAGTTTCCCGAACTTAGGTAAAGCATGTCAAGGAATGCCCGTTCTGGAGATGCAATCAGTATGTTGTCGTGGCGTTCAATACCATCCATCCCGATCCACAGTTCCGGATTTATGGAGCGGAACTGATATTCCCGGCCGTCAATCTCCACAGTCCGGTTCAGATAACTTACACATGTGATGGCTTCGTCGTATTGAAATACGACACCGAAGCGCTGAAGCACATACTCCAATGATATATAAGCCGGGCGAAAAAGACAGCATGCCATTTCCCTTTCATCGTATGTGGCTTTTGTATAGATTCCACGTCGTGGATTACGTATCTTTCCTTCCTTGACATAATAGTGCAGCGACTTGGACAGTTTATGGCTATCCGTACTCGCAGTCAACATCCTCAGCGACTGGATGTTAAAAACAGTGCGGGTGCTGCCCAAGATTGCTTCAAGCACATTTTTTTGTGAACTCATAATCCTAATTATTCGTATTGTCAGTTCACAAAAATAATAAAAATATCATTAAAAACATAAATACCCCGCTCCTTCCCATCAAAACACCGGCATACCAGCGTATCAAAAAACAGCACGGCAGAATAGCAGCCCTATCAGCATAGCAAAATAGTAGAATAACAAAAAGCAGCCCTATCAGCACGGCAGCCCTATCAGCCTATCAAAAAGCAACGTATCAAAACAGCAGCATCACGAATAGCACGAGGGCGAAGACCTCGAATCGGCGTCGACCATCTATCGCCTCATCCAGAACCAGTTCCGACGGGTCGGTTTTCACGATTTCGCGAAGTTCCTCCTTATCTAAGGACAAGAACTCACGCGCGGTCCATTTCTGGGCGATTTGGCCTCCGGAGATGAAAGACACTCCGGGGTTAGCTCTATTGAGACTCATTAAAGTCCGCCTGTCCGCACGATACACCATCACGTCCTCGAGCTCCAAATCCCCACTTGCAGCCACGATGGAGCGAAGCCCCGCGCTTCTGGAAAGACGCCTAATCTCAGCGATGCTCTCCTCGCTTACGGAAGACGGGTCATAAGAAGAAATAAGAAGCAACTTTCCGCGAAGCAATCGACCATCGGCATATTCCCCATTCTCGTCTACTATGCTTATCATCCCCTCTTCAAGTTCCTTTCCAGTATGCAAGTCGGTAAGGTCGAGAAGCGGAAGTTTCATAAAGGAATAGATGCCGAATCCGGCGACGAACACACAAGCCACTCCGCTGATAATCTTTCTGTAAAGTGGCCTATAATGCTGGCGGACATAAGGCACGAAAGCCACCGTCCATATCACTAAAAGCACTATGTTTTTCAGAAAACTCTGAAGATGAGTCATATGCACCACTTCTCCGAAACACCCGCAATCCATATCGGGATTAAAGATGAGAAGTAGGAGCGTGAGCACCGTAAAAAGCGAAAGCAGGCCCAAAGTCACGTTTCGCATCACCCTCACCCAGATGCCACTGATGAGGCAAATACCCACAAAGCACTCTAACAGATTGAAAAAGAGCGCTGCGAAAGTAGCGAAACTGCGAAGGAATCCTATGTGAAGGAAATTGAAATAAGACTCCATCACGAGCGCACTACCCACCGGGTCCATCAACTTGAAAAGTCCCCCCACCAGAAAGACCGCACCCAGGATGAAGGCGCACAGGCGCTTCATAAAACCGTGACCTTTCATACCTTACCTATCTATAGCCTCATCCACCATCTTCTTCAGCGAATCGAAGATAACATCCGGCGACTCCATAGCCCCCGACTCGTCGCTACAGCCCAGGACCTTGAAAGAAGGATCCAGCTCCGCCTGTCTCAAATACATCTGACGCACACGACTCTGGAATGCGATGGACGCCTCGTGAATGTCCTGTGCCCCTACCAGATACGAGCGGTCATCGCCCTCGCGCGAAGATGCCAAGTTCTTCTCCACGAAAGTGATGGGCACGTCCAAGAATATGTTCAAATCCGGAACCGGCTCCCCGAACGCCCCGTACTCCACATCGAAAATCCACTTTCTCAGCCGCTCAGCCTCCTGCGAATCAGAGAGTTTGGCGCATTGATAAGCGATATTCGAATAGACATACCTGTCCAGCAGGACCATCTTTCCTTCTGCCAATTTGGCCTTTATCTCATCCGCAGCGGCGTGCCTGTCCTCGGCGAACAGAAGTGCCACGAGCTGTGGATGCACGGCATCGTTAGAGCCAAACTCACCACGCAGGAATCGAGATATCAAGTCTCCGTAGACCGCAGACTCGTAACGTGGAAAATGTATGTACTCCAACTCGCCGCACCGGGTTGTCAGATATTCCCTTAACTTTTTTACTTGAGTGGACTTCCCCGCCCCGTCAAGTCCTTCTAATACGATGAGCATATTTGCAAAATTAACAAATAAATTCGCAGCATACTATATTTTACCATTATTTAAGAGTATTTTTGTACCATGGTCAAGATAATGGGTATAATCAACCTCACTCCGGACTCTTTTTTCGAGAAGAGCCGCTATAACTACAGCATTCTGGAAAGCACGGCGGACATCGTGGACGTGGGAGCCATCTCCACGCGACCGGGCGCCGAAGATGTCTCGCAGGAGGAGGAATGGCGACGCCTGAAAGGGTTTGTAAAGAATTGGCATAGCGAAAAGCAGTTATCCGTGGACACCACGAGGGCTGCCATAGTGAGAAAGGTCTACGAAGCGGTAGGCCCATTCATCGTAAACGACATCTCCGCAGGCGAAGACGATGCGCAGATGCTTAAGGTCGTGGGCGAATTGGCCTTACCATATATAGCGATGCACAAAAGGGGGAATCCTCGCACGATGGACGCACTGGCCTGCACCGACAGACCCATTATGGAGACACTGTGCGAGTATTTCGCAGAATTCGAGAAGAGGGCCGAGGCGGCAGGCGTGAAGGACTGGATTCTGGACCCGGGATTGGGTTTCGCGAAGACAGCCGCGCAGAACGTCGAAATCATAGAAAACCTGGAGGTGCTTAAAAAATTCGGCCGCCCCATACTAATAGGAGCAGCCGATAAGAGATTCACCGAAGGCAGAACCGAATTCTACCATCTGGAAGCGTTAAAACACGGAGCTGACATTCTGAGAGTGCACGACGTGGAAGCGGCGAACCGCACATACGCCCAGTACCAGAGCTATTGCGAACATCACGAATAGTATCCAGTAGCACCCCTGCGGCATCACGCTCATCCAAGTGTCATCCTCGCCTATGCCGTCCATACGGCTCATCAAAAGGCTAAGGAAGTTATTCGTAAAGTGCATAAGGATAGTCAGTTTCAGACTTCCCGTGCTATAATAGACATATCCGAAGAGCACCCCGATGATAAACGCCGGGATGGCCTGCCACATATTCCCGTGAATGATGGCGAAAAACGCCGCCGACACCACGATGGCCAGAACCGGACTCTTGCCGTTCCTCACCAGTCCGCGAAGCACCAACCCACGACACAGCCATTCTTCGAGTATAGGGGCCAATATCGCCACCGACAGCAGGTTAAGCCAGAAATTACCGCCTACCGCCGCCTCCATGGCAGCCTTCAACTCTTCCGACATCTCGGGCAATGCGCTGTTTATCACCTCGATGACGAACGAAGCCGCGAAAACCAGCAGCACCACCAGAGGGTAGAGCCACCACGAAACCTTGCGCGCATCCACATCGACACGGCTTTTCACCACGCCCGGACGACGGCTTTTGAGCAGCACCAGAACCGCAGTGACTAAAAACATCACCGGGTACGAAACCGTCAGACACACATCCTGAGCCACGCCATTCTTCGTGAGAATCAGCGTAAGGCCCGATGCCAATACCACCCCCGCCAGGAAGCTCGCTGCGACTAATGCCAATCCGCCCCACGAAGGAGCCCACGTCTGCCTGCTATTCATATAGAGGAGATGGATAAATGCCTTCCTTTACCAATTCGGCAAACTTGGCCACAACCAAAGGCCTGTCTTCCTTAAAGGTAACGCCGAACCATTTGGCCGGAGTGCTCAAGACGTCGCACTCGTCGCCGCCTTTCTTTATGAGACAATCCACTACATAAGGGATGTAGAACTCTTTTTTCAACTCCATACCGTTCTGTGCGAGGAACTCCTTGAACAAGGCCTCGGTCTTTTCGAAGAAGTCCGGAGTGAAGCACCACATATTCATGGAGCAAAGGTCCTTAGGCCTAATCTCCACTCGCTGTCCGGTCTCGGAATTGTCGGCACGCAATACGCCGTCGGCATCGAACATAACGTTATGGTGCTCCACCACGTCGATGAGCTTTCCGGTAGAAGCATAAGTACAGATGCCGCGTGACACTCCACCCGACTCGGAAAGAGTATTGTCCACCTCGAATCCCACTATGGCATAGTTTCCGGTAGAAGCGCAATGCTCCGCACACCAGTCCGCAGCTATTTGGAATGACTGCTTTCCGTAGAAGTCGTCGCCGTTAATGACCACGAAAGGCTCGTGAATGGCATCCTTGGCCATAAGCACGGCGTGGGCAGTACCCCACGGCTTTTGTCTTTCCTCAGAGATGGCGAATCCTTCCGGAATCTTGTTAAGTTCCTGAGTCACGAAATCGAATTCGAGAGGCGTACCGTCCTTACATACCACGTGAGCGTACTTGGCCCTGACGGTCTCTTCCATCTGCTCCTTAAAGTACTCCCTTACGATGTAAACGACCTTACCGAATCCGGCCTGAACTGCATCATATATAGAATAATCAATGATGGTCTCTCCAGAAGGGCCTAATCCGTCCATCTGTTTCAATCCACCATAACGGCTACCCATACCGGCAGCGAGAACAAGAAGTGTAGGTTTCATTATCATTATATTTTAGAACTCGGCAAATTTAATTAAATTTGCGCAATTATGGGCATTCTTAAAAATATTTGGGACAAAAGTAAGGACGGCAACAAGCAGGAGCAGCGTTCCCTTATTAGAGTGACCATAATCGCAAGTGCCGTAGCACTGGTTTTTCTTTGCGTAAAAAAGGACAATTTGTTTCAATGGATAAAGGCCGGAATCACTATCTCGAAGCAGAACAGCGAGATAAAGGCTAACAGAGAACGACTCGAGCAGATGGACAGGACCATCTACCTGCTGACTCACGACAGGGACAGCCTCGAGAAATTCGCCAGGGAGAATTTCCACTTTGCGCAAAAAGGCGATGACATCTATCTCATAGACGACTAATGAACTTAAAAGGAAATATACTTTTCCCCATACTACTTTTCGGGAGCATCACGATAGCCATAGCATCGGAGATGATTAGCGGTGCTGCCATTCCGGCATACACCCCGTCCGAGCTCTGCGCGGCAGATACGGTTATCTATCCTACAGAGAATTACAAAGCCCGAAGAGTGGGCTCTTTCGAGGACGTGACCATAGCGGACAGTCTGCTGGGAGGTTCCGACACCCTGCTTTTCGACGCATTGGACACGGCGAAGGTACTCACCGCACGCGACACCATAGTGGCGCCGGACTCCCTGAAGGAAATAGACCCATTCAGGTATAAATACTACGTGGCGTTGCTCGATTCCCTGACCCACAGGCAGGTAAGCGACTCGCTCAGAGCCAGCGGCGACTCCCTGATGCTTTGCGAGGCCATCAAGCTGGACTCGCTCTACAGCGCAGATTCAGTGATCAGGGCTAAAGCAGCCTTCGAAAAATGGTACGCATCCCTGTCGAAGGAAGAGAGGAAGAAGTACGATTTCGAGCAGAAAGAGCTTAGAAAAAAGGCGGTTACTGACAGCATAAGGCTGGTTAAGGAAGAGCAACAGGCCATTAAGGACAGCATAACGAAGAACACGCCTCGCATTCTGGACACCTACGCCGTGTCGGATTCGATGCACTACCGAAGAATCATCTCGTGGACTGCCGACAGGGACTTCCAAGAGCTCAATGTTTCCATCCCGGATTCGAGTTACAATTACCACTTCTACGACTACGACTTTCAGCGTAAAGACGTAAACGCCACGTGGTTAGGTGTAGCAGGCTCGCCTGTTCAGCACTATAACTTCTTCCTAAGGAACACTCGCGGCACGGGCTTCTGGGATTCGTACAGTGCGTGGAGCTACTCTCCGCAGACCTTCCGCCAGTATAACACGAAGACTCCGCACACGGAATTGGCCTACTTCGGAACCCTGCTTTCAGACGACGCTAAGGAATCGGACAACGTCCATTTCCTCACGACGCAGAACATCACCCCGGCATTCAATTTCAGCATACTCTACGACAAATGGGGCGGCGGAGGAATGCTCATTAACGAAAAGACATCGAACAGCACGCTCGGACTGGGAGTCAACTACTTGGGCAAGAAATACCTAATGAATGCAGGTTTCATAAACAACAGCATTACTATGGGAGAGAACGGAGGTATCACCGACATCAGCGAAATCAGGGACACCACCATAGACCCACGCGAGGTAAAGGTGGCCATGACCTCCGCATCGTCGGCGACCAAAAGGACCACCTTCTATGCCGACCAGCAGCTTCGCATACCTTTCAATTTCATAAACGACATACGCAAGTCGAAAGACAGCACCTATACGGCGAGCGACGACATCACGACCGCCTTCATAGGCCACGCCATAGAGCTTAACAGATTCGGACGCAAATTCAGCGAGAGTTCCACATCGGCCGACTCGCTGGGCAGGTGGAACATGGACAACAAGTTGTACATCAGGCTTCAGCCATGGACGCAAGAGTCCCTGATTTCGAAAATCGACATAGGTCTGGGCGACGAATACAACTCCTACCATAACGTCACCGCCACGGACACTTCTTCCGTGCACGAAAACACCGTCTACACCTACGCCGGAGCCAGCGGAAAGCTCGGCAAATGGTTTGACTGGCAAGCGAAGACACACTATGGTTTCATAGGGACCGGAGCCGGCGACTTCGATATAAGCGCGAACTTCAAGACCCGCGTCTACCCTTTCAGAAAGGCCAAGACCTCCCCTCTCGAGATTTCCGGAGAGCTGTCTTCGAGCCTTCTCAAGCCGGAGTTCTACCAGCGCCATTTCTACTCTACGATAAACGAGATGCTGCGCTGGGACAAAGACCTTAACCGTATATCCACCACTAAGATAAAGGGAAGCATAAACATCCCTCACTGGAGATTTTCACTCGACGGAGGATACGCCCTCGTAAACAACTACACCTACTACGACACCTTCGGTGTACTGCAGCAGCACGGCGAGCCCATCTCTGTCTTGACGGCCAATTTGAACCAGGAGTTCGTGCTCTGGAATATGCTTCACCTGAACAACCGAGCCCTTCTCCAGTACTCTTCGAACACCGAAGTGCTCCCTCTTCCGAGACTCGCGCTGAACCTCAAATACTACGTTCAGTTCCCGGTAGAGCCAGGAGTGATGGACATGCAGATAGGTATAAACGGATGGTTCAACACCAAATGGTATAGCCCGCAGTGGAACTACATAACCGGCGTATTCACGAACCAGAAGGAATGGCAATACAACAACGGACCTTTCTTCGACGTGTTCATAAACATGCAGTGGAAGACCTGCTGCATCTTCGTAAAGGCACAGAACCTGGGCGGAGGCTGGCCAATGGACCACGCCGACTACTTCAGTGCCCACAAGCACATCGTGACGACAGGCCTTATGCCAAGCCTTAAGATAGGTATCTTCTGGCCTTTCTACATATCGCCTACCATAAACAAAGCAGCTAACAAATAATGGATGCCAGCAGGTTCATAGCATCGAAGCTCAAGTTCAAGAGCCGATTGGCAATAGGGGCCACAGCTGTGTCTGCTTTCATCATAGTGCTGTCCATAAGCATATTGTCCGGGTTCAAGACCGAGATTTACAAGGGCATTTCGAAGATTTGCGCAGAGGTGTGCCTGTACGCTCCCGACTCGAACACCTTCGACGAAGACATAATCGCCACGCTGGAAAAGGACAAAAGGATAGAATCGGTACGAGCTGCCGTAGTGGAGCCATCCATCCTGAAAAGCGGAGAATCCCTCGAAGGCGTCATCTTTCATAGCGACGAAAGCATCTCCGAAAAATTGCACATAAAGATTACCGAGAGTCTCGCGAGAACCCTTTCGGCCCATAAGAACGACACCCTAACAGCCTATTTCATAGGAGACAAAATGAAAGTCAGGAACTTCGTAGTGGAAGACATAATCGAAGACCCGGCGCTCATCGACAAGAACGCACAGATGGCATTTGCAGGAATCTCCGACCTACAGCGCGTGAAGGGACTGCGCGCGGGCGAGGCGGATTGCTTGGAAGTCAGGCTGCTGCCGGCCCTCAAGGACAGGCGCTCGATAGATGCGATAGCCCCGGAATTGGCCTACGAGACGGGCTACAGGGCCATCTCCAGCACTGCCCGCTTCCCTGCGATATACGATTGGCTCGAGATTTTGGATGCCAATGTCATTCTCATCCTGATACTTATGTGCATAGTGGCCGGATTCAATATGGTCTCCGGATTCCTGATTCTCATTATGAGGAGCACGAGCACCATAGTCACGCTCAGCGCGCTGGGCATGAACTCGAAACAAATAGGAAAGACTTTCTTGAGACTGGCTTGCGGAAGCACTCTGAAGGGTCTTCTCATAGGTAACGCGACCGCGCTGCTCTTCTGCATCATTCAGGCCTGCACGCACTTCCTTAAACTGGATCCGCAGAACTACTTCGTCTCCTACCTGCCCATCCACTTGGATGCAGTGCAGATAATACTGGCGAACCTATTGGCTTTCGCGGCTGTTATCCTGCTCGTTGCCATCCCTACTCGAAGAATCTCGAGAATAGATTCTAAATACCTCTAATATAGAAGGATAGGTATTCTTCAGAAATGGCGGGAGGCTACTTTTCGCCACCCACGCGGCCTTGCTTATGTCTTCTTCGCGCTGCGGCACCAGGTCGACCGGAGCATTATAGAGCATCTCGTACCACCAAGTGTGCTTGAGATGCCAGATTCCATCGCGAAGGTAACAGTGGTCCGTCACGCAGATGAGCGGGCCCAATTCCAGATTCTCCACGCCGGTCTCCTCTTCCACCTCGCGAAGCGCCGTGACGCTTATGTCCTCGCCCGCTTCCTGATGCCCTTTCGGGAGGTCCCACATATTATTTCTCTTTATCAGAAGAAAGTCGCCTCTCTTGTTCACTGCCAATCCGCCCGCGGCATTCACCTCCTTGAATTCGGCGCAGAAGCTCTTATAGGTCTCGTTAGTGTCGCCAGAAGGGATGTATATCTTCGAAAGCGATTTGGTCACCTCGAACATACGGGCAAATGTACCTATGTCCAGATGATCCCCAGGGTGAAAGACCACGGCGTTCGAATCTGCAAGCGCTTCGTCGTGAGGCTCACATATCACTATACATCTGTTATCGAAATATATTTTATGCATACCGATTTCTATCTCGGGGCAAATTTAGAAAAAAAACATATCTTTGCACAAAATTTTAGTGTATAATAGGTATGCCTTCACATTTTAAAAGCAAACACGGCGTAATAGGCCGCTCGAATATGGAGTTGTTTATGGTATTCACTGACTTGAGAAACCTCACCGCCATGATACCGGCTAACGAAAAGGCACTCGAAAAGGTGAGCCTCGACGCCGACTTCGACAACCTCAGAATCAGCGCAAACGGCATAAACATAAACGTCCGCATCACAGAGAGAGTTCCATACTCGAAAATAGTGGTAGATTCCGTAGAATCCCCCATCAAGTTCACGGTTACGCTTAACTTCCAGGATATGGGAGGCCATCGCACGGAGTTTTTCATAGAGCTCGACGCCGAGCTCAACTTCCTGATGAAGCAGATGCTGGGAAAGAAAATCGAGAATGGTCTCAATACGATAATCGACACTTTGGAAAAGCAAAGCGCCCAAATCTAAGATGAACGAACTTCCTGTCGCCATAAGACTTAACCCATTCAAGGGCGCCGATGGCCCCGCGGGTGAGCCGATTCCTTGGAGTCCCTGGGGAAGGATACTCCCCGAGCGGCCCATCTTCACGCTCGACCCCCTGTTTCACGCCGGATGCTACTATGTTCAAGACGCGTCAGCTATGTACGTGGGACACATTTTCCGAAAGGCCCTCGATAAAGTAGGTCATAAGGGAATAAAGGTTCTGGACCTGTGCGCGGCGCCGGGAGGCAAGACGACCGATTTGGCCACGTCGCTTCGAGAGCGCTACGGCGACGATTTCCTGCTTGTAAGTAACGAGGTCATGAAGGAAAGGGCCAGAGTTCTCAGCGACAACATAGCCCTATGGGGCGACCCTAACATATTAGTATGCAGCACCGATCCCGCCGTCCTGGGAAGGCTTTCCGGCTTTTTCGACATCATCGTGGCGGACGTGCCTTGCAGCGGCGAGGGTATGTTCAGAAAAGACGCACGAGCCGTGGAAGAATGGTCGGAACAGACGGTCCAGCTATGCTGCTCGCGCCAGAAGAGGATATTGGCCGATATATGGCCGGCCCTGAAAGAGGGCGGTGTGCTGGTTTACTCCACCTGCACCTACGAAAGATGCGAGAACGACGACAACCTGCTCTGGGCAGCCGAGACCCTGGGCGGCGACATTATCGCTGCCGAAGACGAGTTCCCGCAGTACGGGGTTCGCACCACCGAATTCGGCCATCTGCTTAAGGCCGGCGAAGTTCGCGGAGAGGGCCAATGGGTGGGCTCGCTCATAAAGACAGCTTCCTGCGGACGCGTGAATTCGGATATGAGTTTCATAAAGCCACTCCGATTCGGGGTGGAAAAGGGCGAGATGAAGGGCAAAAGAATGGTCCCTTATTCGGACTATGCCCTGAGCTTAGGATACGAAAAGGAGTATCCTGCCATAGAAGTCACTAAGATTCAAGCTCTTGAATACCTTCACCACGATAGCCTGCGCTTTCCGGACGCTCCGCTTGGCTATAATACCATAAATTACGACGGGCACCCTCTGGGATTCGTGAACAACATAGGAAACCGGTGCAATAACCTCCATCCTAACGCCCGCAGAATTATAATGAACATAAAATAGAGTTTCGATGAAACTTTTTGGGGCAACTGTCCGTATAAATATTAATCGACTCTATATTAATTAAGATAGTATGAAACTTTCTCAATTCGACTTTAATCTTCCTCAGGAGAAGATAGCAACCGAACCTTCGCGATGGAGAGACGAATGCAAGCTGATGGTACTCCATAAAGACACCGGAGAGATTGAACATAAGATTTTTAAAAACGTCATAGATTACTTCGGAAAGGGAGACTTGTTCGTGCTTAACGACACTAAGGTCATTCCTGCCAGACTATTCGGAAAAAAGGAAAAGACCGAGGCAGACATTATGGTATTCCTGCTTCGCGAGCTTAATCCGGAGCAGAAGCTGTGGGATGTCATCGTAGAACCAGCCCGTAAGATTAGAATCGGTAACAAGCTCTACTTCGGAGAGGACGACTCTATGGTGGCAGAGGTAATCGACAACACCACTTCGCGCGGAAGAACCCTTCGATTCCTCTACGACGGACCATACGAGGAGTTCAAGAAAGAGCTCTATTCATTAGGCCAGACACCTGTTCCAGAGTGGGTTAAACCTGCTCCGGAAGAGAGCGACGTAGAGAATTTCCAGACCATCTTCGCGAAGAACGAAGGCGCCGTGTGCGCTCCGGCCGCAGGCCTGCACTTCTCTCGCGAGCTGTTTAACAGAATGATTCTCAAAGATATCGATAAGACTTTCGTGACGGTTCACATGGGCATAGGACATTTCCGCGAGGTGGATGTGGAAGACCTTTCGAAGCACAGAATGGACTGCGAGAGAATGATCATAAGCGAAGAGGCTGCCGATGCCATAAACAATGCCAAGCGCTCGCACCATAAGGTAGTGGCAGTGGGCGTTACCGTGGCCAGAGCCTTGGAGACCTATGTCACCACCACCCACGAGGTTCGCCCGACGGACACTTGGACTAACAAGTTCATCTTCCCTCCTTACGAATTCTCCATTCCGGACGCATACATCTCGAACTTCCATCTGCCTGAGTCCACCATGCTTATGTCCGTAGCGGCCTTCGGCGGTTACGACAAGGTAATGAAGGCCTATAAGGAAGCCCTCGAAAAAGACTACAAGTTCGGACCTTACGGCGATGCTATGCTAATCCTTTAAGATTATGAGTAAATATATTATCAAACTGGACCTTCCACAAGGCTGGGAGAAAGAAGAAAGCACTTACATAGAAGTCGACGGCACCGAAGTGACCCACATCGAATGCCATCTTCCCGATGATGCCGCCCAAAAGGACATAGCCATCATCGACCTCTACTCGGGCCAGATGCCTTCCGACACCACCGCTGCCGACGAGGCTCTTGCCAATTACGCCGACATCGTGGGCTTCGACGAGGAAGACCCCGAAGATTTCGACCCTATCGTAGAGTGGCCTTTCGCAGGCAAGAAAGCCTACGGATTCGAAGCCCTGTGCGAGGACGACTCCCCTATGAGGCTTATGTGCGTCGAAATCAAGAAGGGAATCCTGTGCATAATGAGTATATGCGCCCAGTCCGACGAAAAGCTTGTCGAAGTTATAGAATTGGTAGAAAGAAATTTAAGATATAAGAACGAAGAATAACCCAAATGTTGAACTATGTTGACTTCACCTTCACTCTCCACGCTCGGAGCTATGACCCTGAGTCGTGTGTATGGTTTTAAACCGCAATCAATATATAAATTCATCGAAGAAGCAGGTTCCATCGAGAACCTGTTTCGACTCGATGACAATCATAGACAAGCCCTCAAGCTCGGCGACGACGCCCTGGAATATAGTCTTAAGGAATGGGAAAGGATGCGTGCGCTCGGCGCCCGCTTCATCTCCATTGAGGACGAGGCTTACCCGCAGTTGCTTCGGGAATGCGAAGACGCCCCCATTGGCCTATATTATAGGAGCGATTCCGAGCCGGAGGAGTTTTTCTCGCACCCGATGATTTCCATCGTAGGGACCAGGGACATCTCCCCTTACGGCAGGCTATGGTGTCAAAACATCGTTCACGCACTCGCACAGGCCCCGACTAAGCCAAGCATCGTCAGCGGCCTGGCCCTGGGTGTGGACGGAGTCGCGCACGAATCGGCCCTACGTGAGTCTCTGCCCACGATAGCAGTGCTGCCCACCGGCATCGAAAGCTATTCCCCGCGCTCGCACTACCTGCTTTCGAAAAAGTGCGCCCACACACCTGACTGCGCTCTAATCAGCGACTTTCCCATAGGATATCCTATCACTGCGGCGAATTTCCTTCGCCGTAACAGAATCATCGCCGGATTGTCCCGGGCGACCATATTGATAGAATCGAAGAAGCACGGAGGCGGGCTGATTACGGCGCGATTGGCCTCGGAATACAACAGGGACGTGTTCGTGCTCCCCGGCAGAATCGACGACATTCGCAGCCAAGGGTGCAACAACCTGCTGGAGCAGGAATTGGCCGAGGTAATCGCGAATCTCGAGACGCTCAGCAGCAGGCTCGGACTCGGGCGCACGTACCTCAGCGCTCGCGGCTCTTTTTGCGAAAGGATTGAGAATCACTACAATAATTTGCCGCCGGAGATGCTCGAGGACCTGCTTAAGGTGGCCAATTGCATCACGGAACATAGAAATGACATGATGGAGGAAATCGCACAGAGGTGCTCGCTGACATATAGCAGAGTGCTGAGTTTGTGTATGATGATGCAAAAAGACGGATTTTTGCAGATAGATTTGCTCCAAAGATGCCACATTATCGTAAAAAAATAGTTAAACTTGCATTAGAAATGAGATTTATAGACACACATATGCACCTAAGCGACGAGGCTTATCGCGGAGAAGAGGAAGCAGTGCTGGAAAGAGCCTTGAATTCAAATGTTTACAAGATGATGATGGCCGACATAGACTCCTCCGAGAGGGGCCCTATGCTGGCGCTTTGCGATGCCCACCCCGGAGTGCTCTACCCTATGCTCGGGTTTTATCCCGGATATGTCAGGGATAATTGGCAGGAAGAAGTGGACGAGGTGATTCGCGAGTGCCATTCGGGCAGAAAGTTCGTGGCGATAGGCGAAATCGGGCTGGACTACCACTCCGACACACGCTGGTGCAAGCAGCAGAAGGACGCGCTGGTGGCACAGTTGGAATTGGCAGCGAAACTGGACAAGCCGGTGAACATTCACCTCAGGGACGCCACGGACGATTTCTTCGACGTGATGGATGCTTGTAAGGGTCTGGGGGTCAGGGGCAATCTGCATGCCTTCGGGGGAAGCGCACAGACTTTCAAGAGGCTCAGGCGATACGGCGACTGGAGCGTAGGTCTGGGAGGAGTGCTTACCTTCAAGAACGCAGGCATAGCGAAAGAGGCGGAAGATATCCCTCTCGAGTGCATACTCCTTGAAACTGACGCACCTTATCTTTCTCCGACACCTTTACGCGGAAAAAGAAATGAGAGTGCGAATATCCCGATTATAGCGCAGAAATTAGCTGATATAAAACAAATTAGCCTGGAGGAAACGGCCCGAGTGACCACAGAGAATGCACTTCGACTTTTTTCAGGATTAGCAGAATAATTTTCATATCCCACGAAAATTTGTTATCTTGCGATGATTTTTGATAATAATTCAAAACAAAATAAATTTTTTAATCCAAAACACATTCAAAAACAGTTATGAAAAAGATTTCAATGTTTTTGGCAGCAATGGCCCTTATGGTCTTCTCCGCAAACAAAGTTTCCGCACAGGAAGCTAACGAGGCTCAGGTTAACACTGAGGCAGTAGAAGCGGCTTCAGCTGCCGACGAGGCGGAAGCTAATCCACTCAAGGTTGAGACAGAAGTTCCTCTTCACCAAGCACTCAAGACCAAATTCATCGAAGGTGGTGCAGGCTTTATGTCCCTGATCATCATCTGTCTTATTCTCGGTCTTGCACTTTCTATCGAAAGAATCCTTTATCTTTCTTTCTCAAGAGTTAACACTAAGGCTCTCGTAGGTAAGATTGAGGAAGCTCTTAAGAAAGGCGGCATCGAGGCAGCTAAGGAAGTATGCCGTAAGACTCGCGGTCCTGTCGCTAAGATTTTCTTCGACGGTCTCGATCGTTACGACCAGGGTATCGATGTAGTAGAGAAGAACGTAGTTTCTTCAGGTTCAGTTCAGATGAGCCTTCTCGAGAATGGCCTTTCTTGGATTTCCCTCTTCATCGCCCTCGCTCCGTCACTCGGATTCCTCGGAACCGTTATCGGTATGATCCAGGCATTCGATGCTATCCAGGCAGCAGGTGATATCTCTCCTAACGTCGTTGCAGGTGGTATGAAGGTCGCTTTGATTACCACAGTGGCTGGTTTGATCGTAGCTATGATCCTTCAGGTATTCTACAACTACATCCTCGCTAAAATCGACAGCATCACTATCGATATGGAAGAGGCATCTATCGATCTTATTGACGTTCTTACAGCACACAAAGCTTAATTATAATGAAATCTAACTATAGTAAAATAATAAAGGGAATAATGCTGGGCTTTCTCCTCGTGAGTGTCGCAGTCGCTGTCTTCGCGGCAGTAAAGGACTTTAACGACACATCGGTGAATATGCTCTTCTATTGGACCTATGCTATGGTTGCTGTGGCGATTCTCTCCATCGTGTTCATCGGTGGCTGGATAGGCATCAAGAACGACAAGAAATTCCTCGTGAAGGTCCTTTCCGTTCTGGGTGGCGCCGTAGTGATCTGCTTGGCCGTTTATTTCCTTTCACCAGGTGCACCTGCTGTCGGAATGGCACAGCAGCCATCTGCGAGCACTCTTAAACTCACAGATACAATACTTAATCTCACTTACCTTACCGGAGGCGTAGCTATCGTTTCCATTATCGTAGGTGAAGTAGTAAAGGGTATTCGTAATAAAAGAGACGCGAAATAATAAATTATGGGTAAAAAGAAAACACCTGGAATCAACTCAAGTTCCACAGCGGACATCGCTTTCTTGCTGTTGTGTTACTTCCTTATGACTACCACTATGGGTAGCCAGACGGGTCTTGCCCGCCGACTCCCTCCTATGCCTAATCCTAACGAGAAGACAGAGGATCAGAAAGTCAACAGACGTAACATCATCATCGTGAGAATCAGCTCGTCCGACAAGATCTTGGTTGGTTCTGAACAAATGGACATTACCCTTCTTAAAGATAAAGTCAAGGAATTCCTTGCGAACCCTAACAACGACCCTAACATGCCTGACAAGGAGATGAAACTCATCGAGGGCTGGGGTAAGACAGTTCCTGTATCTAAAGGCGTCATCTCACTTCAGAACGACCGTGGTACCAGCTATAAGGCTTATATCGCAGTTCAGAATGAGCTCGTCAAGGCAGTGAACGAACTTCGTAACGAATTCTCTATGGCTAATTTCGGAAAGACCTATGCTCGACTCGATGAGGAACAGCAGGGTTGGGTAAAGAAGGCTGTACCTCAGATTATTTCCGAGGCTGAGCCTATGGATGTAAAAGGTAGCAGATAATAGGAGATAAAGATTATGTCAAAATTTGGAGGCAGTAATAATAAAAAAGATGTTCCTGGAATATCTTCCGGCTCTATGTCCGATATCGTCTTTATGCTTTTGTTCTTCTTTATGGTAACCACTCAAATGCGTGAGACTGAAAACAAGGTTCAGGTCACCATTCCTGAGGCTACGGAAGCCGTAAAGCTCGAGCGTAAGGATCTCGCCTGCTATGTTAACATCGGAACACCTATCAGGTCTCTTCAGGCTCAGTATGGTACCGATGCCCGCATCCAGCTTAACGATGCATTCAAGACTAAAGATGACATCCGTGACTTCGTAGCTTCAGAACGTGAGGCACTTAGCGAGGGTGACAAACCTAAGATGACCGTCTGCATTAGAGCAGACCAAGACGTCAGAATGGGTATAGTAGTGGATGTAAAACAGGTGCTTCGTCGTTGTTCGGCGACTAACATAATGTACTCTACGAGAAAACCGGCTGAATAATCCGGTCAGTCTAATATAAGCGGTCCCCCTCTCGAAAAGGAGGGCCGCTTTTTTCTAAAATCAAGAAAATGTCTACAGAAATACTGAGAACGAAAGTTAAGGACTTGCTTGAGATGCAAGCAGGTCAAAAGGTTTTGGCAAAAGGTTGGGTCAGAACCAAAAGAGGTAACAAGGAGATAGCTTTTATAGCACTTAACGACGGTTCTACCATAAAGAACGTCCAGGTGGTGGTCAATAAGGATGAGAATACTAATGCCATCCTCGCCAAGGTCACTACGGGAGCTTGCATAGGCGTGTACGGAGAGTTGGTGGAATCGGTAGGTGCCGGGCAGGACTTGGAGATCAAGGCCGAGACTCTGGAAGTCATCGGCGAGTGCGACCCCGTGCGCTATCCACTTCAGAAGAAAGACACTTCATTTGAATACCTTAGGAGCGTGGCTCATTTGAGGGCCAGGACTAACACTTTCGGTGCCGTGTTCAGACTCCGCAGCCAGATGGCTTTCGCCATCCACCAGTATTTCCACGATAAAGGTTTCGTGTACCTGAACTCCCCTCTCATCACCGAATCGGACTGCGAGGGTGCAGGACAGATGTTCCAGGTCACTACACTCGACTTGAACAACGTACCTAAGAACAAAAAGGGCGAGGTCGACTTCTCGAAGGATTTCTTCGGAAAGCAGACCAGCCTCACGGTAAGCGGACAGCTCGAAGGCGAATTGGGCGCCACGGCACTTGGCGAAATCTACACCTTCGGTCCTACCTTCCGTGCCGAAAACTCGAATACACCACGCCACTTGGCCGAGTTCTGGATGGTAGAACCGGAGATGGCGTTCTATGATATCAAGGATAATATGGACCTCGCCGAGGATTTCATAAAGTTCCTCGTAAAATACGCTCTGGATAATTGTATGGACGACATCCAGTTCCTTAACGACCGCTACGACGACACCCTTATCGACAGACTTAAGGGCGTGACCGACACGGAGTTCGTTCGCCTTCCATACACAGAGGGCATCGAAATCCTGAAAGACGCCATCGCCAAGGGACGTAAGTTCGAATACCCTGTAGATTGGGGTACGGACTTGCAGAGCGAGCACGAAAGGTTCCTGGTCGAGGAGCATTTCGGCAAGCCTGTCATCCTTACGGACTACCCTAAGGACATCAAGGCGTTCTATATGAAACAGAACGAAGACGGGAAGACTGTCCGCGCGATGGACATCCTCTTCCCTAAGATCGGTGAGATCATCGGAGGTAGCGAGCGCGAAGCCGACTTGGCCAAACTCGAGAACCGTATCGACGAGCTCAAGATGAGCCGTAAGAACCTCGAATGGTACATCGACACCCGCAGATTCGGAACTTGCCCTCACAGTGGTTTCGGTCTCGGTTTCGAAAGACTCCTTCTCTTCATTACCGGAATGCAGAACATTCGTGACGTGATTCCTTTCCCTAGAACTCCTAAAAACGCTGAATTTTAATATAATATGCTTGTAATCGGAATAGCCGGAGGCTCAGGTAGCGGCAAAACTACTGTCGTAAGGGCCATAAAGGAAAAACTCAAGAATGAAAAAGTGGTGGTCATCCCTCAGGATGCCTATTACAAGGACTCGAGCGACCTCACTGACGAAGAGAAGAGAGCTCATAACTTCGACCATCCGGACGCCATAGACTGGGAGCTTCTTTGCGGCCAGCTTCGCGAACTGAAGGCCGGAAAGAGCGTGGAGCAGCCTGTCTACTCCTACATCTCTTGTAGCCGTAGCAAGACCGAGACCGTAAAGGTGGAGCCTGCCGACGTAATCATCATCGAGGGCATTCTTATCTTCTCTTGTAAGGAATTGCGCGACCAGATGGACATCAAGCTCTTCGTCGATGCCGACGATGACGACCGCCTTATGCGAGTAATGGCACGCGACATCACCGAAAGGGGGAAGGATGTGAGCTGGGTGATAGAAAGGTACTCACGCACAGTCAAGCCTATGTACCTTCAGTTCATCGAGCCAAGCAAGCGCTACGCCGATGTCATCATTCCTCAGGGAGGACATAACAAAGTAGCTATAGAAGTCATCACCGCCACGGTGGAAAAATTCCTAAAGTGAAACACATTTCTTCAGAGAAATTAGCAGGAATACTTATCACCGTGAGCATTCATCTCGCGGTGATAATTGTTTTGCTGCTTACCGTAGTTACTCCCCACTTGAAAAGCGAGCGGGTAAGTATGGAATTCGATTTCTCGGAGAGGGAAAAGGCCGAACAATTGGCGGATGAATTGGCCAAGGCCAAGGCACTGAATGAAAAACTCGACAGAATGCTCGAAGAGGCCGGGGTGCCCGTGGACCGCTCGAGCGAAGTGAAGAATGTTCGCGTGGATGCCAGTCTTAAGGATGACCGCGGAACCGATGCGGAGGAGCTCTATAAGGAGGCCGAGCGCATCCAGAGGGAGTACGAGCAGAATATGTCTCGAAAAGACGAGGACGTGGTGGAACTCGCTCCCCTAAAGAAGGAAGAAAGGAAGTCTACGAGCTCACAAGATAGCTATACGGGGCCTTCGGTGCTCTCGTATAGCCTGGACGGACGCAAAGGAAGTTATCTGCCCATTCCGGCCTACAAATGTATGGGTGCAGGTGAGGTGACGGTAATCGTGAGCGTAGACCCTAACGGAAACGTCGTCGCGGCGAAAATTCAGGAAGAAATCTCTTCCGAAGACAAATGCCTAAGGGAATACGCCCTTCGCGCCGCTCGCCAGAGCCGCTTCTCGAAGAAAACCGATGCCCCTGCCCGCCAGCTCGGAAACATAGTCTACGCATTCATAGCTCAATAATCATTACTTAATAAAAAAACTACCCGGACAAGAAAAAAAATAAAACTTGTCCGGGTAGCGGGATATAATGGTTATTAGAATTAGTCTTTTAACACGAATTCATCGAGATAGAGAACACTTCCCGCGCCTCCCGTGAAGAAGTCGCCGTAGCGGCTTGACGCTGCGCATATCACTATGACTGAAGGTTTTCTGTCGTTACGATAAACTATAGGTATATCGAATTCCTGATATGAATCCATCCACTCGTCGAACTCGAAATTCGCATAACCGATGATGGCAGGGTCATTTTCGAAATCGACGAACTGATTACTTGAATTGATGACGTGGAATCTACCCTTCTCATCTATCGCTCCCTCCGGGTAGCCTTCCCACTTATTCTTGTCCCAGTCTGCCAATATCACCTGTATCTGGCCAATGTCCATCTGACCCTTCATCGACGAGTGCGCCGAATCGGTTCTGTCGATCTTAACCGGCTGATAGCAATAGTATCCGTGCAGCGCACTTGGCCTGTCCGTATATGGGACGCCCCAGGCCAAATCGGCCCCGCTCGTGCCCTTAAGTCCACAGAATTCTCCTGTAAAGAGGTTACCCGACGCGAACTTGATTACCATCCACTGGCTGCTTAGTTTCGCCGCCTTCTTTCCCTCGCCGCCTATGGCCAAGAAACTCTCCTCCGGAGTAGTGGCATTCTTTCGCAGAATGTCGGCCGTGCCCTGATTGGATGTGGCCCAGATGGACTTCTGCTCATCCGTAGCGCCGGCATCGTAAGGGAACCACGCATTCTTAGGCTTCGACCAGAAGTCAAAACTGAGGTTATAGAGCTGTGCTACAGGCTCCGGCTTAGGCTCAGGACCAGGTTCAGGAGTAGGCGCCACCTCCTGATTCTTAGCGATGAGTTTCCACTCGAACTCGCGATATGCCTTTAAGGTCACTCTCAAAGTGTCTGAAAGGTCTACTACCTGTCCCTCCACAAGAAGAGACTCAAGATTTATCGTAGCCTCGTTATAAGATACTTTAGTGATTTTAAGTGAATTAAGGGCTTCGTCCTTCGGCATCGTCACAGTAACGACACGCTTGGTGCTGTTAATGGACGAACTCACTTGTCCTTCCACTTCGAAAGCGGTGATGGTGGCCTCGTCCTTAGGGAGCATCATATCGTTTTCCAGTCCGCAGGATGCCAATGCCAACGCTACGACCGTCATCCAGAATAATATTCTTTTTTTCATAGTTCTAACGCTTTACTTGGATATAATACATTACCGAGAATTGAACCCCCAGGATATTAGGCTTGAAGGTCGTACCCTGGCTCGACATACTGCTCGTAAAAGACTGGTTTTTAGTCTGCTTGGTATAAGAATATGTACATTCGAACATACTTACGCCCACCTCTATGGCCAAATCGTTAGTCACGAAGGCCGTAAGTCCGGGGTATACGCCGAACACTACCGAGTAGCCATCCGAAAAAGTACCGTTCTTTTCATTACCATCCATGCTGTAAGCCTTAGACTGCGTCTTGGTGCCACCTACTCTCACCTCACTATACATAGCGAATATCTTACTTCCGAAAAGAGGAACATAGTTACGCATGGCCAGTGTACCGGCATAGCCAATCGACTGAGCATAGTGGTTCGAGAGATCCATATTCAGCGACTCACCTAAACTCAGCGAAGCACCATCTATATCAAAAATCTTCGAATCGTATCCGAACCTGACACCTATGGCGGTATTAGGCGCGATGAAATAAAAGGCTGCAGGAGAGAAATTTAGAGTGGTCATTTGTCCTTTGACGCCGGTAAGAAGTCCCAAGAATTCGTATCCGTTATCTCCTTCGCCTACTGAGGCGTGGTGATAAGCCATAGAAGCGCCCAGAGCGAGGGTTCCCTTAGGGACGAAGGTATTGCTCGCATCACCGAGTCCACGGTCAAACTTCGGCTGGCGCGCGAAGCCTGAGGCCGAGACTAAAAGCAGCAATGCTGCGATAAAAACTTTCTTCATTAAGAATAACTGACTTAGGGTTTAAAATTTTCAACACAATCGTTTACAAATATAACACAAAATTTCGACTTGTTAAAAACGGTACTTGGAGGCTCCCACCCGCAAGTACCGCTGCTTGTTATAATATTTATAATGTTGTGGTATTTAGTTCACTCTAATGTCCCGGACGCAACGAACCTCGCCGAGATCTTTTTTATTCACAGTAATGTTAGTCCCCTGCACACTAAACCCATACTTATCGTCTACAAACTTAGAGTTGCTTCCTAACGGACCGAAAGACCAGTATGTGCGTGTAAATGTGTTATTATTACCCCAGTTATCTATATAATAACGCATTATCGCTGCCTCTATCTGGCTCGGAGTTCTATAGCCTTCCGGACAATATGGATTTCCCCTACCCGCTGCTATTTCCTCATCCACCTTTTCATTAAAAACCGTAAAGGACTGAGCTGTAAAGGTATTGGAAGTAGGATAACTCTGGAATTTTTTATACAGACTATTCTCGAGAGAGCGTTCGTCGGATAAGATGAGCTCTTTCGACGTGTAATAGCGAAGAGCCTTCTCGTTAAGGTGAGTACAAGTGAAGATATAGCTTCCGTCGCCCTGCTTTTCCGCCGAAATGTAATCGTCGAACTCCTTATCTATAGAATACGACTCGTCATCTTTCCCGTCTATATAGCCCAGATTTCTTACGCACCTTATGCCAGTTCCTTGTATGTCAGGGGCCCAATTATGGTAAAAATGGCTGGTAGAAGTACCTTCTTCTGCCCAAAGCATCGTAGGGTTATTACTTTCACTATTGAAAGCAGTAGACGATACTACATGTTGCTGCCATTTGATGCGTTCATCCGACTGCCTGTCCTCCGGGCTCTTATTATAAAGTCGTGTGTTTGAGTTTAATATAGTTCCTCCCACATACAGGCCCAAAAGCTGGTTAATGGATGCCAGATACCAGCGCACCTCGTTTCTGTCTATCTTCCCGTCCCCGTTATTATCGCGGTTACGGGTCATGCAGGCGTAGCGCATATACTGATAATTGCTTTGAAGCTGAGGAGTATCGTTTTCCACTTCGTAATCCATATATTTCGACCACTGCACCCCGGTAGTAAACGCGTTACTCGTACCTACAGGGCTCAACTCCCACTCCTTACACGAATTATAAAGGCCATTCAGGCGCTTGTCATTTCCCCTGTTCTCTCCGGACGTGACGCTCCAGTACTTATCCCACCTGCCGTCATACTCATCATGGTTTTCCACTCCCCATGCTGTCTGAAGGACAGTATAGGACGGGTCTGTGTTATATATGCACTGAATCGAGCGCTGCTGTATGGTCACTACCGAACCTGTGGAACTCGATTCGAGGTCCTTACTCTTCTCGGAATTACACAGGATATGCAGCTTTCTATCTTCCGCATTCACGAAAGTCTTCCACAAATCGGGCTTCATTTCGTCTGTAATAGGATGCTTTTCGTAATAATACTCATCCACGAACACGGTTAGGCTCACCTTAGGAAGTGAGAGGTCAGCCGATCCCAAATTATCAAAGGCGCTGGATGCAGGATTATCCAGATACTTATGCACCTCGTTCTTTATGAAAGTGCATAGTTGCGCCACGTCCATTATACCATCGTTATGGAACCCGGCCAATCCCGGCGTTCCGTCATCTTCCTTATTATCCTCCGCCGAACGCCACACTATCGACGCCACCATAGTTCTCGGAGTGTACTTTCTACGCTTGTCCATGTAGTATTTACCGGCTGCATCCTGCTTGTTAAGCCTGAAATGTACCCACTGATAGTCAAGACCGGAAGTAATGTCCACACCGCCCTCCGTTCTAGGCTCGCCTTCTCCGAAAGGAGTCTTAACGGCCCAAGTAAGTTCATCTACGATGCAATTATCCTTCGAGATGTCGGAATTGTTAAAGAAATTAGTCAAGTGAAAACTTATGGTCTTAGACACATAGTGGCAGTCGCAAAGCGCTATCTCCTCCTTCGCTATGGAAATCTGTCCGCTTGCTCCGGGCTGATTCTCCTTCACATCGGAAACTGCGCCCTTACTCGTCTCCACCTCCACGCGTATGTTATTTACCGAATTGACAGTCACGGTGTAAGTATATGAAGTATTTCTCTCCGTGTTGAAATCGGCTATATTCTTTCCCCAATCTCCCAGATGGATGATATACTGCACATCTCCACCCAGCACTTTTCCCGCCTTGTCGTCGACCAATTCCATCTCCACATATCCCATCACCACCACATAGGTAGAAAAATCGTTAGCATACTCGAACATTCGCATATCCCTGCTGATTTCCTGACCATCCAGCGAATACGTGACAGTGCATTTCTCGTTAAGCCCCGAAGCAAGCTTCTTCGAGCGACTTCGGTCCTGGTAACCGGCCAATGCCTTTTTCGGCGTCTGGCGATTCTCCATCATATAGAATGAAAAACCGGATGTGCCGGACTTCGGGAAGTCCTCGAAATTTACAAACTCCGTATCGAAAAAGCCTGCGGCATATTTAGAATAATCCTCCTTCGCAGTAGTAGGAGCGACATTTACGCAATCCTCATTACGAGGCAGAATATATCCCGTACGCGGCACGTTTACCACCTTCCACTGCCTGGGCTCGAACGACTTGATGGTCTGTCCCTGAGCATCAGGGGTATTTCCCGTCTTGAATACGAAACGCACCTTCGCATCGATTCGCGTTAGCATAACCTTTCCGGTAATGTTAGTTCTTCCGGATACCGCATTGTTACTATCTCTAATGGTAATGTCCGAAATCTTTCCGCTCATAGGAAAATATCCGTTTCGCGTTACGATTTTCTGGTTTAGATAGGCCGTAAAATTCTTAAGGTCGTCTTCGGTTTTCACAGTAGCGGCAAGCACGTCGGAAGAAATGCGCACCATATCCGAATCCAGGTTAGAGAGCACATAAAGGGTAAATCCCTCACCTGCAGAGCAGTTAAAGAGAACGGAACCCGTAGTGGTCGTGGAATTGCTTACATACCAGCAATTATCCGTAGCATTCCTGACTTCCTCGGCAGAGGCTTTCAGATTCTTCGAATCGAAATACTCCCCTGCGACTTTATCTCCGTTACTATTGAATACGAACACATAGAGATTAAACACGCGGCTTTCGGCCTTAGCATCCAGAGTGGATTTGGTCTGAATGGCGATATCGTCCTTGACTCCGAAATCGAGCAAGAACCTGGCCTCCCCTACGCCACTCTGTGGCGGTGTAAAGTTTTCCTTTACACAGGAAATGCACGCCAGAGCCGCAGCCCATAAAACTATAGTATGTAGTATTCTCTTTTTCATATCGTCTAATTCTGAATATTAATCGAAAGTAGTCTCATTACCGTCAATTATTTTCCATCCTTCCACCTCAAAATCGAACTGACCCCATTCTCTATTATAGAAGACATTTATGGACACCTCCACGTGTTCGTTACGACTTATACCCTTAAGAATCTGGGTATTGCCGTGTTTGTCCAGATAGTTTATCGTTCGCTTTACCTGCGGCATCTCTAAGTCAGCACCCACAAAATACTGAACCTTCTCTGCTTCTAAAGTGGCTTTTCTTACAAGCCAGCCGGTTCTTCCATCATCATGAAGTTTTGTCGTTCCTATAAGATTCTTAAAATCCGCAGCGAGCGTGAGGCTATAACCATAATCATAATAATACCCTACGCTCCAACTCCATTTTCTTTCTTTTTTCGTACTGAATAGTAATCCACTATTCCCTGTATCATTCGAAAAATAAAAACTGGTACCCGATGTTTCGCTAAGGCCTGGAGTCGTATCTTTTAGCGTAATATACCTTCCGGTCTTTACATTCTTAAAAGTTCCTTGCGAAGAACTCCCCGACACAGTCCATAAAAAATTCTCGATTTTCGGAGAATTAGTAAGTTCCTCATCGGCAGTAAACTCTTTGACACCTATTCCATTCGCTTCCAAATCGCCGATATAGTAAGTACTCGACGACGCAGAACGGATCAAGTAAGGTCCTCCCGCACTTATCGAACTGCCATTGCTTCCGAACGAATAAGAATCTCGACTGCTAATAGATATATTCTCATCCGGCGTCTGATCTTCGTATACCGCTCCGAATAGCGTAAAGGTGATGCCATTTGCCGAAATCGCCTCTCCGGTATCGTAAAGATACACGTCGTAGACATCCTTATTCTCGTTAGTCGCAAGCACGACGTGCTGCGCGAGTTCAGGGAAAGCCACATCGGTAGCCGAAGGCGGGATGCTTCCGTCCGCAGATGGGAAGAGATAGCCTGTCGTAGGGTTATTGTCCGAAAGACCTATCCCTCCTATGGCGAGCTTGTGGCTCGATATGTTATTTCTTACGTTTATGGAAAGCCTTCCCACACAGCGTTGTAAATGTGCGCTTATGTGGTTTTCACCTGCCGCGATATGCACCTGCTGAACACAAGAACAAGGCATTCCGACTTCTTCATTAAATTCAGGAGACTGTCCGGAAGTGATGGTACTCAAGAGTCTTTTCGTAAACCCTTCATCAATATCCTTTCCTACCGTGTAATTATTCAAACCGGTATAATTGGCCACGAGGTAAAGAGTGTAGTCTCCGCGCTGAATGTTATTAATCGTCTTTTCAAAGGAAGTCGCATTCGGTGTGTCAGTATCGAATACTATCACCTTTCCCGAGTCGTCTACCAGCCATAAACTGCCGGTCTTCATCATGTCGCCGTCTTTCGCTCCGGCCTTAGTCGAAGCGCCCATATCGAAGGATATGTGCAGAGTCCCCGTCCCGAAAGTGTCCGGTGACGGTGTGACTTCCTTCTCGCAAGAGAAAAAAGCCAGAAGAGCAATCAGTGATATGTAGAGTCTATTTCGCATCGGGTTATAGTTTTATATCGATATTTGACTGGATTTCATCCCAATCCTGAATATCCACATTGATCTTTATCTGGGTTCCGTGTATTATCAGGGTATAAGTGTAGATTTTCCCGGCTTCGAGCGTCTGCTTAGGAAGGGCGACTCTATGAAGTGCCGTGCCGCCAAGCGAAGTGTAAAAATTGACATAGGTGGTACCTACTTTCGAAGATATGGTCTGAGGTATTACGAGCGCAGCACCGTCGGTAATCACTGCGCCCGTAGTCCCGGCAGGGCTCTCGGTAAAGTAGATATTGGCCGTTTTCTTATCGCTGCCTCCGAATGGGATGTTTCCCGTCCACGGGAATTGCTTGTCCGTAGAGTTGAAGACATTGTCGGAGAGGAACCATCTTATGGCGTTTACGTCCGACACCGTACCGCTGGCTCCGTAAAGCAATTGGCCGTGAGGATAGATGCCCGTAATGTAGAATTCCGTCACCGCATCGTCAGTATGCCCTATGGTGGTATCGCTGAATTTTATCTTGAACCGCAGTCCGGCCAGCGCGTGCTTGAACTCAAGTCTCACCCTATCCACGCCCTCGCTCAGCGGGTATCTGGTGGCATAGGCGACCATCAGATCGTGGTCCTCGGCGAAGCTGGAATACTCGACCGAGAGCAGATTGGCCGAAGAATTCGTTTTGATTCTGTCGGGCTTGTACGGCCAAACGGCACGGAAGCGGTAGTGCATCGAGCGCTCCCACTTCTGCTTGGGTGAGTAGGTCCAATTCCCGGACTCGTATTTCACCTCGAGCGCACCGGTAGTAGGAAAAACGGAGACGAAGCCGTTCTGGTCGTTCGTGGACTTGTAGCCGAAAAGACCGAACGAAGCGCTCTGAAGGAGAGCATCGGTAGTTACCAGATTAGGCGTAGTGCCATCGCCGGACTTGAGCTGGAACGTCTTCCCCGACGTTCCGCTAAAGGATATATACTCACCATCCGACTCTATCGGGCTATACGGAGCATCACTTCTTCCGCAGGAAACCATTCCCGCTATCACGAAAAACACTATGTATCTGATATACTTCATATTACTTTTCTTCAGCTGTAACTATGTCCGATGTCAATCCCAAATTTTGGGACACCTTGAAGGTGTAGACTCTTTTCTTCCCCACTCTCCATTTGAAGTCCCTGTTTATCTCTACGTCTATGTCCTTTATCACGCCTCCCATCCCTGAATCGAAGTTATAGCGCAGGGTTATGCGAGGCTTGAGATTCTGCGGAATGACGCTCATCACTTCGCCCAGCGACTGAGCATCTTCGGTAAGGAGCACGTTCCCTTCGAACACGACGAGCTCGGTTTTCTTCGCTCCAAGCGTCCATTCAGGCGAAGGCATGGTGAAGAAATCGCCGGTAGTCACCACGTCGCTCAGAGTCACCTTCGTTATGGTGATGCTTATGTCGTCGCTTGCGACGGACTTGGCCCGGAACTCCACATCGCAGAGCGCGCTCTGAAAGACGATCGAGGTAGGCAGGTCGGCCTGAGGCCTGCGAACACCCGTCAGAGTCGCGAATTTCAGGTCAGGGGCCGAGGCCGATATGTCGAACCCATTCACGCACACGCCCTTGTCTCTCGAGAAGGTAGCGGGCACGTCCGAAGGGGATATGGCGAAAAAGCTCATCATCGAGTCGTCCGGACCCCAAAGATGCTCCCTCTCACTTCGCCAGATGCCTTCGACCGGCAAGAACGACTCTGCCTCGAGCACCATTTCGGCAGTCGGGCCGCTTTCCAGTCCCCATACCTTAAACGAGTCGTCAAGCGAGATGGACTTCGTGGGATTCGAAAAGAATGCGTCAAAGGTAATCACTCTGTCTTGTTCGAAATGCTCTACCCTTTCCTGCACACAAGAACTGTGTGCAAGAAGGAGAATAACAAAACTTAGACTATTTGACAAAGACTTTTTCATTCTATCTAATTCCCACATTTATATCGCCGTCGGCGCCGTGTCCCCAGTCTCCTGCAGAGGCACCGAATTCGATAAACGTATCTTCTTCACCAAGTGTGATTTGGTATGTAATTTTCTTTCCGTGTGTCCAAGCGGACAGCGAAGTGGAGATTTTATCGTTATGAAGATAAGCCGAAAGTATCTTTGACTCCCCATTGCCGTTAGTACACTCTATGGTAATCTTCGGCTTTTCGACTCTTGCGTCCTTTGCGTCCTTAGTAAGATACTGAGGCATCATCATCGTAAGCGGGAACACCTGCGACTTGGCGCCGTAATCCACCTCCACGCCACCTGTAGGGGTATACACGTACGACTTGGCCTCCGAGCGCGAAGTCCAATTGTTCGTAACGAACGAGCCCTTCGTGTAGATGTTATCGAGAGTGACCTTCGTGACCTTCCACTTCGACTCCCCGGTCTTTAGCGGAACTGCCAATGTGGCCAATACCTCCACCTGACAGAGTTTGTGCTCGAAACGGACAGGCACGCTGCCGTTCGAAGTGGCCTTCGTGCAGTCCGTAGTCTGCGCAAGCAGGATGTCGACGCACGGATCAGTTCCCGAGCCATAACCGGCCCTGTTTTCCATAGGCCAATTCGCTATCTCTATGCCTTTCTCCTTCGAAACTGTCAGCAGCTTACGGGAATCCGGACAGTGACCGTCGCTATTCGACCCTTTCAGCATACCGAAAGGGGACCAGCTATAGAATGTCAGCGAGCCCGTTTCCGGCCAATAATATGACTTTTCAGGCTTTTCGGCCGTACCATTTCCCCACACTTTCCAGTAACGCCCCTTGTAGGAAATCTCCACCGGGTTGATATAGCCTATGCCATCCTTAGCATCGTTAGCCCAGGAACTTCCCTTAGGAAGATACCAAGCACAAGAACCGAAAGTGTTCGTCTCCGAAAACTTGCCACTATTATCCGCCTTAGTTCCGTGCGCCCTTACGGGTGCCGGACTAAAGTGAATCTGGTTGTCATTATACAGCGGAGTCACACTGACCTCGTTTTTCGCACACGAGACAGCGCACAGAATAGCCACCGATAATACCACTTTCGCGTTCATACTATATTTCTTTATTTTTAGGACCGGAAGGAAGTTTCACCCTCCTCCCGGCAAAGTTTATTTAAGTACTAATTACTTAACATCGACAGTGGTGCCTGACGTAACATCTTCCCAAGGCTCAACTGCAGGAGCCCAAGTAATCTCGTCAAGCGAGAATGTAAGGTTGAAGATATACCTCTTACCCATTGCCCATTCATCAAACTGATTCTTGATAGGGTACTCTCTTTCAACAGTCTGCACTACAGGAGTGGTGCTTCCCTCAACTGTGGTCGTGATGGTGTATGTAACCTTAATCTTAGCAGTCTCATCAGCGAATGTCTGAGGGATATAGATTACTACGTCTTCGGTAGTTACAGGAGTGAGAGTCGTAGTAATTTTCTGAGTCGCAGATGTATAAACCTGATCATCCTTAGTTCCGCTTGGAGTAATTTTCTCAGTAGGAAGCTGACCATATGAGCCGTAGTAACTTACATTAAGGAACTCAATTGTTTTAAGTTCGAACGTCTCGTTCTGGTAATCTTTATCTGTCTTAACAGTACAAGCTACCTTAGAAAGCTTGTGCTTGAAAAGGGTAGGGACTCCGTTAATTGAATTTAAAGACTCATTAGCTGTCTTATCCTTAGCGATCTCTGCTACCATAAAGTCGGTATTCTTGTTATCTGCAAGGTCGATAGCTCCATTGATACCGCTATCATGAGCACATCCAAAGCCTGAACCAGATGCGAGGTCAAGATTTCCTTTGTTAAGCGAATACGCGAAGAAAGTAAGGCTACCGCCATCCTTTGGCCAGTAATAAGTCTTTCCTGTCTCTTTCCAAGTGCCATCTGTTTGATAAGAGATGGTTCTTTTTACGATGTACTCCTGTGGAGTCACGCCAGTAGCCCGAGCGTCCCAAGTAGAACCCTTCGGAAGATAGTATGCCCAAGAAGCGAATACGTTATGTGTATCGAATGCCTCTGGAGCAGCTTTCGTTCTCGGAGCGACGTTGAACGAAATCTCGTTGTTAATTGAAGAAGAAGGAAGGACCTCGTTCTTCGAGCAAGCTGCGAGTGCTACGACAGCAGCTGCGATTAAAAATACTCTTTTCATAATACTAAAACGTTTTAATAAATTAATTGTTTATAATTCTATTTCTGTTTCTACGTTATCCCAGTCATCCACTTTCGGGTCGAACGCTCCACCTCCCGTCGAGGTAGGCGGGTCTATCTTAATCGTCTCGTTTATCAGCAACCAGTGATGAAGCACGGCATCTTCCGAAAGGAACAAATCTGATATATCGTAGGTCTTTTGGACTATCTTTCCATCTACTGTCTTGATATCGAAAGTGATATCAAGCTTGTTCGTGGCATCCGGCACACGACCGAAGGTATTGAACACCGTACAGATGACAGGCACTCCCTTATCGTCGCTCTTCTGCAAGTCGAACCACACGCTCACCTGCGGCTCGTTCTGTCTGGAGTCGGTAGCGATATGGTTCGAGCCCACCATTCCCGAAAGCACGGCCTGCGCACCGGAGATGTACTCTGCACCATCCACCTTAATCTGCACATACCAGCTTTCGACGACCGACTTGGCCTCGGTAAATATCGTGTACACATCGTTATGCCACGGAATGTTCTCCTCTTCGCTGCTCGCCACCACCAGATGGTCCGGCTGATTCACTATCGCGCCCGATTCTCCGGCCTTACCCTGGAAATGGCTTCTTATCGAAGACTCCACAGGGTCGGTATAAGCCTCTGCCGAATAGAAATTCGAGTAGTTTCGCACTATGGTGCTCTCCGTACCGAAGTCGTAGACGAGCATCTTATAGTCACCCGGAAGTATCGCGATGTCTCCGCTAAGCGTTCTGCTGCCATCGTCTTCGCTCGAAACGTTGGTAATATAGGACTCCGCAGCCACGGAATTATCGTTAATGTCATAGAAGAGCACGTGCATGGCAGTAGGCTCTATCTTCTGAACCGGCAATTTATCATTATATACGTCGCAGGTGACATTCGAAATCGCCTTCACGTTCACCTTAATCTTCACCTTCGTAAAGAAATCGGGGTCTTCCAGAGGACGACGCACGCACGATGGGAAGAATCCGAAGGCCATCCCAAGCATCACAAACGCATAAGCGAAATATGTCATCCATCTTCTTTTCATCTGCCTCTCTTATTATATAGGTACGATAAGAGTCACGCTGGCCTTAGTCGGGCCGAAATAAGTGAACTTACCCACCTTATAAGGGTCTCTGTAGAGGTGCTCGTAATCCGGACTTGGCTGATAGTGACGATAGTCGGAGTAGAGGTACCCCACATTAAGTCCCACTTCCAGTCTCAATCCGCGGCTTACCGGGAACACATAACCTGCCGAAAGCCCCGCTGTCCAATACTCTCCCTGGTAGCACAGTTTCGTATCCCACTGCAAGTCATACTGGGCACCGCTACAGTAAAGGCCACCATACCAGCCGGTCAGCCTCTGCCCGTCCAGCGGGCTTACATAATAACGGCTCTCCAGTCCTAATTCCTGAATCTGGAAAGCATACTTTCTGTCGTTCGGACCCCACGCCCACCACGGATTGAGATAGCCCACACCCACGCTGAAATGCGCTCCCAGCGGCACCTCCACACCTATGTTCAGTGCGGTCACGGCATCGTACAAGACATTGGTCTTGAGCTCGAAAAGCACTTCCGGTCCCTTCGGAAGAGGCTTGTACACGCTTCTGGCCAATTCGGGCACCCCCTGCTTAAGAGTATCTCGGAGCGGCTCCTGCGGAGCTACTATGAACGCATCGGTCCACACGCATACCCAAGTGGCAGCGCGAAGACGTCTCATATAGTTACGCGTAAGATAATTCCAAGTTAGTTCGTTATCGAGCTGCTTTATGCGCCATTTGCGGGTCTCCTCACCTATACCCTCGGCATAGAGAATCTTAAGGAGAGCCTCGCGATTAGGGAAGAAGTACTGCTCCTCGACCATACGGGTAAGCCCCTCCCAGTTCTCGGCCAGTGGGCTTATCTTAATCTTTCCCTCGTCGAGCTTACCGTTTTGGCTAAGGCTCAGGAGAAGTTCCTTCGCCGCTACGCCACGTTTTTCCGAAAGCCATTTGTTATGAGGATAACCTCCCTCGGGCGAAGCCCAAGAATAAACTGTAATGCTATCCACGTGAGTGGCATTGTTAAGACAATACCTGATTCTCGCTATGGCTTCCTTATTATCCAGGTAATCCGTGTCGACGTCGATTTTATCGAATCTGTAGTGTATGGCGAACTCCTCTCTGTGGGAGAGATGCTCATTGACAACTCCCGCAGATGCGTGAAGACTCACGCCCAAAGACAAGAAGAGGCAGGCCAGGCCCGCGCATTTTACAACACTACGAAACATATAACATTCTCTAACCAAAGAGAATGCAAAGTTAGTAAAAGTCCCCCCCCATCAAGTATTTTAGAAGACCGAATTAATTAAAAAATTAAATAACACCAATTTTGGACGAAATTGAACATTTGTAGAGAAATTTCGCCAGGAAAATATACAGATTTGCGGAATTTGTGTACCTTCTGAAACAAATTTTAGGCGGTCGTTAATCCTTAAAAAGAAAACCACCGCCTAAAATACTCTAAATCTTTACAAAATAAAAGGAGAACTCTACACACCAAGTCAGATTCACCTCTCGAGCCACTTCATAAAATCTTCTACTCTCGACCTACTTACGGTCATATCAATTTCACTTGATATGGAAGGTACTATCTTAAGACGTCCACCTATCTGTTTTATAATGCTTTTGATACATTTTAGGGACACGATTACGCCCCTCGAAATGCGGAAAAAAACTACTGGATTAAGTTCATCGCATATCACATCGAGAGTACAATCCAGAACATATCTTACTCCCTGAAAAGTAACCATATAGTTATTCTTTTCCTCAGAATAAATGTAGGCGATGTCACTCACTTCCACGGGAACTATGCGGTCGTTGAAGCGAACTATGTACCTTTCCTTATACTTTTTCTCCTGCGCTCCGGCCTGTCCTGCCGACATAAACTTGGACACCAAATAGTTCACGTCCACCACTCCACCGCTCATCTTACAGCGCCCCACAGCGCGCCTAAGCGCATCGGGGTCTATAGGCTTAAGAAGATAATCCACGCTCCCGGCTTCGAATGCCTTTATGGCGTAGGTGTCATAGGCCGTGGTCATAACCACCTTAGCCTTCACGTCCGTACGCTTGAATATCTCGAAGCACACTCCATCCGAAAGCTCCACATCCATAAAGATTACATCCACCCTATGCTCCGGGTCCTCCAGAAAGCGCACCGTATCCTCGACGCTGCGGCACATCCCCACTACTTCCACCTCCGGAAAGAGTCTATTCAACATCCTGAGCAGGCTCTGCTGAGCCATTACTTCGTCTTCTACAATCAGAACTTTCATAATAATGATAATTTTACGCAGTAATAACCGCCCTCCGAAAAGATCTCCACGTCCTTTCCGCTAAGGTCGAGATACTGCTGTCTTATATACTTATGCCCCAGTCCGGTAGACTCCGCGAGACTCACTTTCGGGACTATATTGTTCCTAACTACCAGATAATCGCCATCCACGAATATCGAAATCCTAAGCGGGTTCGACGGCATCACGGCATTATGCTTGGTCGCATTCTCTATCAGCAACTGCACGGAGCACGGAAGCACCATCCGCGTCGCATACCTCTCATCCACATCGGTTTCCACCGAGAACCCCTCCGGGAACCGGACCTTCAGCAACTCCACATAAGAGTCCACGAATGCCAATTCCTCCTCCAGCATCACCAGCTCCTTTTCCTCGCTCTTTATCAGATATCTATATACACTGGCCAATTTGTGCGTGTACAGGCTGGCCTGCGCGTTCTTCTCCTCGCAAATCAGGCAGTCGAGAATGTTAAGCGTATTGAACAGGAAGTGCGGATTCAACTGCCGCTTGAGCTTGAGGTAGCGGTACTGGGCCTGATTGGCCTTCTCCCTCGCCGCGAGCATCTCCGATTTCGAAGCCTGCGCATAATACAGCAGGTATATGATGCAGAACACGGAAATGTGCAACATCAGCGCCACCACGAAGAAGATGTAGAACTGCGCCCGCGTGCCTATGAGCAGAGTTTCCGCCGCCGAACAAGCCGCGAGGAATGCCATCAGCAGCAGTGCCTTCAGTATTCCCGGCCAATTCCTATACCATTTCTGCACATACATTATATATAGTATATCCAGACAGGCGAGCACCACTATCGCCACTATGTTATTGAACACCGCCTGAATGGCTCCCAGAAGCTCCACCGAAGAGACATATCGATTAGCGAAGACACTGACGATCACTACTCTTATGAAAAGTATGAAAATCGCCGCCAGCAGAATGTAGCGCACGTAGTTCGAGGTATTCTTTCCGTCCTTTTTCGTGAAGAACCGGGACATCCAGGACACGCCCCATCCCAGCACCTCGGTAGTTATGAACGTGGACACCGAGTGTACAGCCATCTCGGAGGACATCAGGCGCGAGAGCAATTCCGCTCCCATCATACCGAGAAGATAGCCCATCACGTTCACCACGATGATGCTTACCGCGAAAAACTCTATTACGGCGTCTTTCTTAAGGCAAAGCACCACGACCATAGCCATAGTAAGGAGTGTAAGGACCATCTCGTCACTATAGCCAATCGCCCTACACCCGAGTGCGAGCACGGCGTGTAAGATAGCGAAGATGTGGATTATCCAGCAAGCTCCTATGTTTTTAAATAATTTCATATAACTGTGGTTCACGAAGATAAGTATTTTTTTGGCAATAAACAAAGCTCTAGGTGCTTCATCTTAAAAAAACGCCCGTTCATCCTCTCAATAGTGGCATCTCGTCTTTTGGGTGAACATTGATTACATTTTTATAGCTAATTTAGCACGAAATTAAAAAACACTAAATAATTATAGCCTTTAATGCAAAAATCAGAACTCAGCTTTTGGCAATTATGGAATATTAGCTTCGGTTTTTTCGGAGTTCAGATAGCTTATTCCCTGCAGAGCGCTAACATTAGCCGCATTTTCGCCACACTCGGCGCAGATCCGCATAACTTGAGTTTCTTCTGGATTCTCCCGCCGCTGATGGGCATCATCGTACAGCCGCTTGTCGGAAAGTATAGCGACAGGACTTGGTGCAAGCTCGGAAGACGCATTCCTTATCTTTTCTTGGGCTCACTCATCGCCATAATCGTAATGTGCCTGCTTCCTAACGCCGGAAGCCTGGGACTCAGCATAAGCGGCGTTATGGTCTTCGGACTTATAGCCCTGATGCTCCTCGACACCTCGCTAAACATGGCTATGCAGCCTTTCAAGATGCTCGTAGGAGATATGGTGAACGAAGAGCAGAAGACTAAGGCATACTCCATCCAGAGTTTCCTCTGTAACGCAGGAAGTCTCGTGGGATATGTGTTCCCATTCGTATTTGCATGGATAGGATTGGCCAATACAGCACCGGAAGGACAGATTCCGGACACGGTCAAGTACTCATTCTATATAGGTGCGCTGATTCTCATCCTGTGCGTGCTCTTCACTACATTCAAGGTTAAGGAGATGCCGCCGAAGGAATATGCCGAATTCCACGGAATCGACCTCGAGAAACAGAAAAAGGAGAAAAACCCTGGATTCATCGCACTTCTCAAGACCGCTCCGTCCACTTTCTGGACAGTAGGCCTGGTACAGTTCTTCTGCTGGGCGGCTTTCCTATATATGTGGACATACACTAACGGAGCCATCGCAGACACCGTTTGGGGAACGACAGATGTCGCTTCCGCAGGCTATCAGGCTGCAGGTAACTGGGTGGGTATCATCTTCGCCGTTCAGGCGGTGGGTTCGCTGCTCTGGGCTCTGGTCATCCCGAAGTTCAAGTCTATCAAATGTGCCTACACGCTAAGCCTTCTCATAGGTGCGGTAGGATTCACATCGGTCTTCTTCGTACATAATCAGTATCTGCTGTTCGTTTCATTCGCGCTCATAGGCACCGCTTGGGCCGCTATGCTCGCCATTCCGTTCAGCATATTGACCAATTCCCTGAAGGGAGACCACATAGGAACATACCTAGGTCTGTTTAACGGTACCATCTGCCTACCTCAGATAATAGCAGCCGCTTGCGGCGGACTTCTTCTGAAGCTTTCGGGCGGAGCTCAGGTAAATATGTTCATAGTAGCCGGAATTTTATTAATTTTAGGCGCCATAAGTGTTAATTTCATTAAAGTCAACAATAAACAATAACCATTATTCGTTATTATGAAAAAAGTTCTTGCATTCATAGCTGCGGCGCTGCTGGGTCTCTCGGCAGAATTGCAGTCTTATGCTCAAAACGGCTATAAAATCCAGGCTATCGTCGTGGACGATCTCGGGCCTATAGCCGGTGCAGGTGTGCTCGAAAAAGGCACATCGAACGGTACGGCTACGGATTTGGACGGTGCTTTCGCCCTCACGGTAAGCAGTGCCGACGCTCAAATCGAGATTAGTTTCGTGGGCTACGCTACGCTCACGTTCAAGGCTTCTGAGGTTCCGGCAGAGATCAAATTGGCCGAGGACAATCTCTACTTGGAAGATGCCGTAGTAATCGGTTACGGCTCGCAGAAAAAGAAGGAGGTTACAGGTTCGGTAGCTTCCGTAAAGGCAGAAGATTTCAATTCCGGCGTCAAGTCCAACCCTATGGGACTCCTCCAGGGTAAGGTAGCCGGCCTTAACATCATCCGCACTACTTCCGACCCTACCGAAACCGGATACAACATCCAGATTCGTGGTTTCTCTACTCTGGACAAGGGTGCAGGTACCTCTCCACTTTTCATCGTGGACGGCGTGCCGGTAAGTAACATCGACAACATCTCTCCTAATGAGATCGCTTCCATGGATGTCCTGAAGGACGGTTCTGCAGCTGCCATCTATGGTACAAGAGGTACTAACGGTGTGATCATCATCACCACCAAGCGTGGCGAGAACTTCACGGACGTAGCTCAGACACGCGTGGAATATGCAGGTTACGCTTCGGCTTCCGTTCGTAACGGCAACTTAGGTATGGCTACTCCTGAGGAGTTCGTAAAATTAGGCGAGCTTTCTAACGGAATGGTGACTCCGGGTATCCTTCGCGACGCCGACGGTAACTACCAACTCACCGACTGGGTGGGCGAACTCACTCGCGACGTAGCATTCACACACAGTCACGACGTAGCCATCAGCGGCTCTTCAAGCAAATTCAACTATCGCGCTTCCATCTCGCACAAGAATGCGCAGGGTATCGCGAAAGTAACTAACAGAAAGGAGACCATCGCCAAGATTTCAGCTTCACAAAAAGCCCTTTCGGACAAGCTTGAGCTGCAGTACGACCTTTCTTATATGCAGTATCGTAACGATAAGTTCTGCGGTAGCTTCAAGGACGCAGCCCTTATGAACCCTACTTACCCTGTATACGACAAGTCCACAGCTTCAGGATATTACCTTCCTATTCGTGCGACGAACCCCGTCGAGAATATGAACAACAGGGAAAGCTACGGCGAAGGTAACTTCTTCAGAGGAAGCGTAAAGGCTACTCTCACCCTTCTCAAGGGACTCAGACTTAGCGCATTCGGTGCATTGGAAGACGGTGACAACTACGGTTACTGGGCTAACAAGACCATCAACACCGACGTATCAGGTTCAGGAAAGGCAGGACGCAATACAGACCTTAACAGAAATCGTCTTTTCGAGACCACTCTCGACTATAACACCTCGTTTAACGGTCATAGCATCGCTGCAGTGGCAGGTTTCTCTTACCAGAACTTTATGTATGACGGTTCTTCTATGGAGAACAAGGGATTCTCTACCGAAGGCGTAAAATACTATCAGATAGGTAACGGTGACGCTGAAGGTACATTCAGAAGACTCAGTTCATATAGAAATTCGAACACTCTCGCCGCATTCTTCGGCCGTGTGAACTATAACTATATGGAGAAATATATGCTCAGCGCATCTCTTCGTAGAGAAGGTTCTTCGAGATTCGGTGCAAATCACAAATGGGGCTACTTCCCTGCAGTGAGTGCCGGTTGGAGAATCAGCGGAGAGGACTTCATGGAAGACGTAACGGCAGTCAACGACCTCAAGCTTCGTCTGGGATTCGGTGTCACGGGTAACAACCTCAACTCCGACCTTATGTCTGTGGCCATGCTCTCAAACGGCGGTACATTCTGGTATAACGGCAAATACGTGAACACCTACACAGTGTCTCAGAACGTGAACCCTGACTTGAGATGGGAGAAGAAATACGAGTACAACCTCGGTTTGGACTACGCACTGCTCGACAACAGGCTCTACGGTAGCTTGGATGTCTACTATCGCCAGACCCGCGACCTTCTCTGGGACTATGAGGTTCCTACCCCTCCATATCAGTATCCTACCCTTCTGGCCAATGCAGGCCAAATGGACAGCTTCGGTGTGGAATTGTCACTGAGCGCAGTGCCTGTGAAGACCAAGGACTTCACTTGGGTTACCACTCCTACCATCTCGTTTAACCGTAACTACATTACCAAACTGTCAGACCCTGCTCTCGGATTCAACTACAAGCAGACTACAGTAGGTGGCGTGGGCGAAGACGGTATGATGAGCACAAACACTCAGATTCTCATCGAAGGCGAAAGCGTAGGTTCATTCTACGGATATAAATTCCTCACCATCGAAGACGGCACTTGGTATTTCGGTACCCCTGCAGGTGGTGTAGTAACCAGCGAAGGTGCAGTAGAAAGTTACAGACAGGTTATCGGTAACGCGCAGCCTCTCTTTACTTTCGGTTGGAACAACTCCCTCCGCTATAAGAATTTCGACCTCGCATTGTTCTTCCGCGGAGTTTATGGAAATGACGTCCTCAACCTCACACGCTGGGCTTATGGTCCTATGGCTACCATTCAAAGCAACATCTTTATGAAGGACATAAACGGAGCTGACACCGTGCTTGCAAACAAGGGCGTATTCTCTGACTATTACCTCGAAGACGGCTCTTACATAAAGCTTGACAACCTTACTCTCGGATACACCTTCAAGATTAAGGATAACAGCTATGTAGACCACCTGAGATTGTACTTCACAGGCCAGAACCTGTTCACCCTCACGAAATATAGCGGACAGGACCCTGAAGTCAATACCACGGACGTAAGAAGCGCCGGTATCGACTACTGCGACTTCTACCCTACGGTAGCTACCTTTATGCTTGGAGTAAATATCTCATTCAAATAATAGAAAGCGATGAAAAAGATTGCATATATATTGACAGCCGCATTGGCATTTGGAACGCTCGTCACCTCTTGCGACGATATGCTCGAGGAAAAGAACTATGGTAACCAGACCACAGCCGATATGATGAGCAACGAACAGAACGTGGTCTTGCTCGTCGGACAGATCTATGCCGACCTGAAGTACACGCACGACCACTGGGGTTATTGGGGTCTTCAGACCATCACGGCCGACGAAGGCATCTGTGTCCCTAGAAACAGTGGTGCTGACTGGAATGACGGTGGATATTGGATGAAACAGAACACCCACGAGTGGAATCACCGTGGAGATGCCATCGAGAACGTGTGGAACATCACCATCTCTAACGCCGTCCTCTGTAACAAGATCATAAACACCCTCCAGACCTATAAGGAGAATATGTCCGAAGACGTCTACAAGGCATACTTGGGTGAGGCCGAGGTACTCCGCTGCTACTACTTCTATCAGCTTTTCGACTGCTTCGGACGCATCCCTTACACCGAGAAGTTCGAGGAAGTTACGGGAGCTCTTCTGGAGCCTGAGGAGGTTTGGTCTAACCTCGTGGCAGTTCTCGAAAGGAACGCACCTAATATGTCAGTGGTAAACGACGGTACACGCGCTGCCCTCTATGGTAGAACCACACAGGGATTTGCATACGCGCTTCTCGCACGTCTTTACATTAACGCCGAGAGCTACGGATGTACTCCGGACAACATCTTCAAGACCGTAGAGAAACCTGAAGCATTCAGCGGCTCATTCTACGACAACTGCATTCGCTGCTGCGACAATGTCATAAAGTCAGGTGCTTACGCCATAGAAAGCAATTACTTCGCCAACTTCAAGATTAAGAACGAAAACAGCCGCGAGAACATCTTCGTAATCGTGGAAGACGGCCGCGAGGAAGGTGAAAGAAGCACTACCGGAGCACACACTTGTATGAACAAGCTCCGTATCGCCCATAACACTATGCACTACGGAGTACAGTTCGCTTACGATATGCCTCTCGATACTTGGAATGGATTCTGTGCCCGTCCGGAGTTCCTCGAGCTCTATAAGGGTAACGACGTTCGCGGCGTAGGCTACGAGAAGGACGGTACCCATAACAAGAAGGAATGGGGCTGGTTCGTAGGCCCTGTCTATAAGAAAGGTTCTAACGACTACTATATCGATACCAAGCAAATCGACGACGACCATCCTTCAGGTACACCTACCGTCATCGTTTCGGATATCAAGAACATCAAGAACGCCAGCAATATGGAAGGTGCACGCCTTAACAAGTGGGAGCTTGACAAAAGCGGAGACGGTATTTACAAATACGAAGAAAATGACTTCCCTATCATGCGTTACGCCGACGTACTCTGGATGAAGGAAGAGGCTATCATGCGCGGTGGCGCAGGAACATCGGAAATGGGCAGTGCCGACTTCCAGAAGCTCCTAGCACGTAGCTTCGCTTACGATAAGGGAGCAGAGACATTCAAGGCAGAATATGGCGATCCTGCAAGCTGGACATTGAAAGACATTCTCGACGAGAGAGGTCGCGAGTTCACTTGGGAGATGGTACGTCGTAGAGACCTCATCAGATTCGGAGAATTCGGAAACATCCAGTACGTACGCGACTGCCCTAATGCTTCGGCACGTGCCGAGATACGCAAATGGTTCCCTATTCCATTCTCCGTACTCCAGAAATCGCTGCGCGACGAAAACGGAAACCCTATCTGGACACAGACTCCAGGATATGAAAATTTATAAATTATTAATTAATATCAATTCATTATGAAAAAATCGATTTTATTCTTCAGTGCACTTGCACTTTTGGCAGGTATAACTTCCTGCGGAGGTAACAAAAAGGAAAATGGGAAAATCGACCTTGGCGGAATCGTCCTCGACGGATTCTATGTCTATGGCGATGCTACCGGAACAGACAAGGTAGAGCCTAAGTTCGCTCTTTCTTCAGGTACTAACGAAGTTACGAAGGAACTTCGTGCAGGTATGTACGAGAAATACGTATGGCTCGAGGCTAACAAGCCTTTCGCTCTTATCGAGAACAAGGGTGGCCAGAAGACTTTCTACGGAGCTGAGCTCGCAGAGTACAACTTCGGTTACGACGAGAACGATCCTAACTGCAAGAACTTCGCAGATAACCCTAATATGCTCATCCAGCAGGGTAAGCTCATCATCGGTGAGAACGCCCCTAAGATGCAGGTTAAGGAAGATGGTCTCTATCACATCATCCTCGACAACAACACTGCAGGTGACCTTCCTGACGGCGCACAGATCGTTATCCAGAAGGCTGACTTCGGTGTTCGCGGCGGTATGAACGGCTGGGGATTCACAGAAGGTGAAGTTAATAAGGCTGACGATGGCACCATCACATACACTTGGAAGGATCAGAACCTCGCAAAGGGCGGAGAGTTCAAATTCGCTTCTTGCTGGGGATGGAAGATCAACCTCGACCTCGACAACAAGGTTAAGGCAGAGGTTTCTCTCGGACTCGACAATAACGGTGAATTCACTAACGTGAGCGCAGACAACATCAAGGTTGAGAAGGCAGGTCTTTATGACATCACCCTCACCTACAAATGCGCAGGTGGCCCTATCTCCAAGTCTTTCTCTTTCACATACACCCTTACAAAGGAAAGCACCACTCCTACCACTCTCTATATGATCGGTAACGATTTCGGCAACTGGGAATGGACTAGTGAAGGCGTAGTGGATATGATCCCTGTACACAGCCACCAGGGCCAGTTCTGGGCTATCCGTTACCTCACCACAGCGACTGAGTTCAAGTTCAGCCCTAACAAGGACTGGAACGGAGCATTCAAAGCTCAGGGTGCAAACGACAGCGGTTTCATAGCTAAGGGTGACAACTGCGCAGTAGCTGCAGAAGGCCTTTATATGATTTTCGTAGACCTCGAGGGTGAGTGCATCACCGTAGAGCCTGCTGCAGTATTCGGTATGGGTGACTGCTTCGGCAACTGGGATGCCGGCAAGAATCCATTCGAAATGGGTAAGGGAGCTTCAGTAGTACTTCCTAACGCAGGTAACCTCCGTATGTATGCAGAGTGCTCTAAGCACGCTTCTGCAGACTGGTGGCAGATGGAGTTCAACATCTTCGACGGCAAGATCGTTTACCGTGCAGACGGTGGCGATCAGGCAGCAGTTGCAGCAACTGCCGGACAGACAGTTACTCTTGACTTCAACGCCGGAACAGGTAGCATCAAGTAATTTCAGTTTGTTATCATAAGTTTTAAGAAAAAGGGAGTCGGCTAGCAATTAGTCGACTCCCTTACTATTATGAGAAGAATTCGTCTTATTCCACTACGACCTCACCATTTTTCACATCCACGGTAAGTTCAGATCCCTTCGTGACCTTGCCTTCGAGAATCTTCTTAGCGATTATATTAATCAATTCCCTCTGCATCAGTCGTTTGATAGGACGAGCACCATAAGCCGGGTCGTAACCCTCGTTAGTCATATAGTTCTCGAAATCCTCGCTGAAACTAATCTTCACGCCACTGTCTGCAAGCTTATCCCTAAGGATATTCATCTGCAGATGCAAAATCTGACGTATGTCGTCTTTCGTAAGCTGTTCAAAAGTGATGATCTCATCGATACGGTTCAGAAATTCAGGACGCATCATCGTCTTTATCTGCTCCGCCGTAGCGTTTGAGGTCATAATCAGGATAGTGTTCTTGAAATCGACGGTCCTACCCTTGTTATCGGTCAGACGTCCGTCGTCGAGCACCTGAAGCAAGATGTTGAACACATCCGGATGGGCCTTCTCTATCTCATCGAGCAATATCACTGAATACGGCTTTCTGCGGACCGCTTCGGTCAGCTGACCACCTTCATCGTAACCTACATATCCCGGAGGCGCACCCACGAGTCTGCTCACTGAATGACGTTCCTGGTACTCGGACATATCGATTCGGGTAATCATGTTCTCGTCATTGAACAGGAATTCCGCGAGGCTCTTGGCCAATTCGGTCTTACCCACACCGGTAGTACCGAGGAAGAGGAACGAGCCAATTGGCCTTTTCTCATTTTGAAGGCCTGCACGGCTTCTGCGGACGGCATCGGACACTGCCTTGATGGCTGCGTCTTGGCCCACTACCCTCTTATGGAGTTCGTCTTCCATTCGAAGCAGCTTGGTCTTCTCGCTTTCGAGCATCCTGTTTACAGGGATGCCGGTCCAGCGGGCGACGATTTCGGCGATGTCGTTCGGGGTCACAGACTCACTTAGGATAGGGTCTTTTATGGCCGCTCTCTGAGCCGTGAGCTGCTCTATGTTCTTTTGAACCTGCGACATCTTACCGTAGCGTATCTCGGCCACGCGGGCGTAGTCACCTGAACGCTCGGCGTTATTGGCCTGAAGCTTAAGGTCTTCCAACTGTGCACGGTCGTTCTGGAGCTCGGAGAGGATGTTTTTCTCGGCATTCCAGCGTTTCTGGAGCTCGGAGTGCTGTTTTCTGGCCTCTGAAAGCTCAGCTTCGATTTTGTCGAGTTTTAATGACACGCCTTCGCGCTTTACGGCTTCCTTTTCGATTTCGAGCTGGCGAATCTTACTGTCGAGCTCGGCAATAGGCTCCGGAACGGAATTCATCTCCAAACGAAGCTTTGACGCAGCCTCATCGACCAAGTCTATCGCCTTATCAGGCAGGAATCGAGACGTAATGTAACGTGATGACAACTCTACTGCCGCGATCAGGGCATCGTCTTCGATTTTTACTTTATGATGGTTCTCGTATTTCTCCTTAAGACCACGCAGAATCGAGATGGATTCGGCCTGAGTAGGCTCGTCGACCATTACCATCTGGAAACGACGTTCAAGCGCCTTGTCGGTTTCGAAGTATTTCTGATACTCGTCGAGAGTGGTGGAACCGATGGTTCTCAACTCGCCACGGGCCAATGCCGGTTTCAGGATATTAGACGCATCCATAGCGCCTGAACTTCTACCGGCACCTACCAGAGTGTGTATCTCATCGATGAAAAGGATGACTTGTCCGTCTGAATCTATTACTTCCTTCACGACGGCCTTAAGCCTTTCCTCGAACTCGCCCTGGTATTTCGCACCTGCGATGATAGCACCCAAATCCAGAGAGTAGATAAGTCTGTTCTTCAGGTTTTCCGGCACGTTTCCGTCTACTATCTTCTGGGCTATACCCTCTGATATGGCTGTCTTACCGACACCCGGCTCACCTACGAGAATAGGGTTATTCTTAGTACGTCTGCTAAGGATCTGGAGGACTCGGCGGATTTCCTCGTCCCTGCCGATTACCGGATCGAGCTTTCCTTGAAGGGCGCGCTCGTTCAGGTTAATCGCGAACTTTTCCAAATTTTCGTACTTGTTATCCATATATCAAATCTCCTTTTTTCTAAAATTGTTACTTTGACTGATTCCAATTTACGTTCCACTGACAAAATGTCAGAATGCATTTTCACACGATATTTCGCGGGAAATTTCATATCTTTGCACAAATTTCAATTATTATGAGAGCAGCAATTTACGGCGCAGGCTCACTTGGAACTATTCTGGGAGCCTTTATCACTAAAAACGGTGGTAAAATCGAATTGATCAATCGCAATAAGAAACACATCGAAGCCCTGAAGGAGCACGGCGCACACGTTACCGGCACTATGGACTTCACGCAGAAAGTAGACGCCTACACTATAGACGAGATGTCAGGAATATACGACATTATCTTCCTGATGACCAAACAGCAGCATAACCAGGAAGTAGTAACGTTCCTGAAAGACTACTTGGCACCGGACGGAGTAATCGTCACCTTACAGAACGGCCTTCCGGAGCTTCTCATAAGCGACATCGTAGGGCAAGACAGAGTATTGGGATGCACCGTGGCCTGGGGCGCCACCATGACGGAACCAGGCGTATGCGAACTCACCAGTTCACCGGACTCACTGACATTCTCTCTCGGCTATTTGGGAAAGACACCTAACCATCACTTCGAAGACGTCAAGGCCCTTCTGGAAAAGATGGGACCGGTCGAAGTAGATAAAAACTTCATAGGCACCCGCTGGAGCAAGCTCCTCATAAATTCCGCATTCTCAGGAATGAGCGCCGTACTGGGCTGCACGTTCGGCGAGGCCGCAGGAAACCGCAAATCCAGAAAAATCGTTCAGGCCATCATAAAGGAGTGCATAGACGTATGTGCTAAGGGTGGCATCAAGATAGAACCGATACAGGGTAAGGACATCGTCAAACTGCTGGACTACAAGAACCCGGTAAAGAAGGCGATTTCGTTCGCCATAATTCCATTGGCCATTAAGAAACACGCGCTTTTGAAAGCCAGTATGTTACAGGACCTCGAGCACGGCAAGAAGACGGAAGTGGACGCCATCAACGGCTCAGTATGCGAGTACGGTCGTAAAGTCGGCGTGCCTACACCTATGAACGATAAGGTGGTGGAAATCATACACAAAATCGAGAACGGCGAATTGAAGCCATCATTTGACAATCTTACATTCTTCTAAAACGACAGATATGAACTTAAACATAGAACCTAAGGATATAATTGATGCGTATTGCACACCTATAGTTCAGCAGACCTCTTTCTGGTCTAAAGTCAAACAACAGCTCGGGATGGACTCCCGGGCTTTTGAGTTTTCAGTAAGGAACAGCGACTTGTATAACGATGTCGGCGGCTATTCCTACACGAACGCCGATTTCATTATGTTCTTCCAGTATCTAAACTCCGAAGATTATGTAGCCTACTTCCCCTACGGACCGGAAATAGAGCCTTCAGAGGACAATCAAGGACGTTTCCTTGAGGAATTGTCGGAAGACCTGCGTTCCTTCCTGCCTAAGGGTTGCATCGCCATGCGCTATGACCTAAACTGGAAGTCGCACTGGTGTCGCAGCGAAGATTTCGACGAGAACGGCGATTGGATTGGCCTACCTAGAAAGGAGTTTCAAGAGATAAAGCTGAATATGGGCACTGCCTGCCATAATCTCCGCAAGGCGAACACGAACATCCTGCCTGCGAACACCGTGCTCATCGACCTGGCGACAAGCGAGCAGGAGATTCTGGCGAGGATGAAGCCCAAGACCAGGTATAATATACGATTGGCCCTAAAAAAAGGAGTGGAAGTGAAGGATATGGGCATCGCAGGACTCGAGGTGTGGTACCGTCTCTACACCGAGACCGCTCTTCGAAACGGGCTGCACATCAATAGCATAGACTACTTCAAGAATATGTTTGCGCCTAAACTCGAAAATGAAGACGAAAACGTGAAGGTGAAACTTCTGGTAGCGAGCTACAAAGGCACTCCCCTGTCAGCTATGTTCTTAGTATTATCCTCACATAGAGCCACTTATCTCTACGGAGCATCTTCATCGTCGATGCGAAATATGATGTCGACCTATGCCCTGCAGTGGGCGGCCATCCTGGAAGCGAAGAAGAATAACTGCTTCAAATACGATATGTTCGGAATCGCGCCGAACCCCGATCCGTCGCACCCTATGTATGGCCTATACAAATTCAAGAACGGCTTCGGCGGCGACATCTTCCATCAATTGGGGTGTTGGGATTACCCCCTCGACGAAAACAAGTACAACCGCTTCACCGCTCTTGAAATCGCTTCCAACGGCTACTACGAGCCTTAGAAACAATAATTTGTGCCTATCGACATCCAGAATGGGTCGCCTATTCCCTTATTGAAATTGTGCGCGACCTCGATGGACACGATAAAGTTCTGATTCCAGGCCAATTTCAAGCCGGCACCGCCGCTGCAGATGAATTGGCCTGCCATATCGCGAATGTATTTGTCTGCCTCACCTGCCTTGTATCCGGCTGCGATGGCCAGAGCATTGATTTCCGGCAGCGCGCTCATCTCGGAAACACGATAAGGCTGCACTATCATACCGCAGTCGAGGAATGGGTTAGCGGCCAAGTAGAAATTCTGGCCTAAGAACTTGAAATTCACCATCTTGACGCGAAGCTCGAAGTTACCCCAAGCGTAGCCGTCGCCGATGAGACGATTAGCCCTGGTACCACGAAGCGTATTCGAGCTTCCCAGACCTTCGGACATCATCTGTTTGAGAATCAGGGCAGTGACATTCTGCTGCACATAGAAAGGAGCCTCGCCCGCTACCGTTCCCTGATATGCCAAATGGTACGCGAACACCGGATCTCCCACCTTCAGGCCAAGCGGAATGCGAACATAGTGGCGGAAATGAGCGCTCAACTTCAAATAGTTGAAACCATCGCCGAATACGTCCGGAGAGCCGTTTACGTAGATTTCAGACCAGATACCGCTATTAGGAGCGGTCTCGAAGTCACGGCTGTCGTATACGAGTCCGGCCTTGATTTCCAATCTGCTGCCACCATTGGCCTCGCTATCCTTTATGACGCCGAATTGCTTATAATGATTATACAAAGTAGACTGGGCATCGTAGCCATACTTGGATTCGTTGATGTCTCCCATTCGGAAATTCCAATAGCTTACGCCACCGGCCCAGCGAAGACGCGGGGCTATGTTTCCCTGAAAGTCTGCGAGAACTCTTATGATGTCGCGATTAGTGTAATAGTATGAGACATTCTTCAATGGGTTTACGCCCATCGTAGAGAATAGGGCTGCATCGGCTGCAGGAATGGTTCCGTCAAGTATCTGCGAAGCATAAGATTTGTTCGATTCGAGTGACTTGTACAAAGGTGAAGCAGCACCGTTGAATCCCCAAAAATTATATAGAGGGTCATCGATGTAAGTGGCGCTGACCGTAGTTCTGACATTAGGAATCAAGAACTTACTATCATAAGCCAAATAAAGCCTCGTCCTTCCCTTCGTAAAATGTGACACCTCATAACTGATCTTATCACGATAGTTAGGATAGGTCGAGCCGTCTCCATAATAATAGAAATCACCGAACACTCCGTACTGGAAGCCCATATCGGAAGAATAGGTAGCACACGGCAAAGCGCCGAATCCCCATCCGGTCTTCTTCTCCACTTGAGCTTCCTTAGCATTGGCTTCGATAGACGCACCACACACGCACATAGCGGCCAGTGCCATTAACATAGTCTTTTTCATTACCTGTTTAGTAGTTATCAACGCCTGCAAAGATACACAATTTCCCCGAAAGTCAATTTAATGTCTCTAACGCTTTGAGGTTGCCCCATCCGGCCCTCTTTTCACCGTACGGGATGACAGTTAAAGCGTTTTCGTCCGGGCAAACCCCCTTTTTACCGGATGAAACGATGTTGAGACGTCTGCCGTCCGGGCAAACCAGCCTTTCGCCGGATGGGAAGACGGCTCTGATGAAAAACGCTGGTGTGGCGTTCGGGAGGCACGGCAAAAGCAAGAATATAAGACAAACCCTAAAACTCTCTTGAAAGATGTTTGCTATAAACTAATCGATTTTTTATACGCGCATCGCGTAAATATTCGCAATCCACTGCGTAAAATGCATAACAATGTATAAAAGAGCTGAATACCAGATAATTAAGAACCGTCTTGAAGAACCGAGAAAGTTCATTCAAGTCGTGATGGGTGCCCGTCAGATAGGGAAATCAACCGTTGTAAAGCAGGTTCTGAAAGACCTGGACTTACCATATCTGTTTTATTCGGCAGACAATGTCCCGGCATCAAACACAGTTGGGTTTCAGACTGCTGGGAAGCGGTGCGAAGCCTTAAAAGGAGCAACAACTGGGAAAGCGCAATCCTTGTAATCGACGAGATTCAAAAAGTTTCGAACTGGAGCGAGGTTGTAAAGAAGGAATGGGACGACGACATGTTCAATGACAGGAACATTAAGGTATTGCTTCTTGGAAGCAGCCGTGTACGGCTTGAGAAAGGTCTTTCCGAATCATTAGCAGGACGCTTTGAGGAGATAAGGATGAGCCATTGGAGTTATGCCGAAATGCGGGACTGTTTCGGCTGGTCCCTTGACCAGTTCATATTTTATGGAGGGTACCCTGGTGCAGCACCTCTGCTTGGTGATGAAGACCGTTTCCAGCAGTATATTCAATCGGCCATAATTGACGCAACGATAAACAAGGACATCCTTATGGACACGCCCATCGGAAAACCGGCTCTTCTCCGTCAGACTTTTGAACTTGGGGCGGCTTATTCCGGAGAACTTCTGTCATTGAACAAGATGCTCGGCTCATTGCAGGATGCCGGAAACACATCTACTCTTTCCGGATATCTGAATCTTCTGGCGGAAAGCGGTTTGCTGTGCGGTCTTCAGAAATATAGCGTGGACATGGCGAGACGGAGAGCCAGCATTCCTAAACTTCAGGTCTATAACAATGCATTGAAGATGGTGTACAGCCCAATATCATTTAACCAGGCCGTCCTTGACAGAAAGTCGTGGGGACGCATATTTGAGTCTGGAGTCGGAGCCTATCTTATCAGTCAGGCATTTGTCCACCGCTTCGATGTATTCTATTGGCGCGAGCGCAATGAAGAGGTGGATTTCATACTTCGCAAGAAGAATTCATTGGCGGCAATTGAGGTCAAGGGCAATGCGGAGAAACGCACTGAAGGTTTGGATAAGTTCCGCGAGCTTTTCAAACCCACATCGTCATTCATTATCGGTGACGGCGGCATCAAGGCCGAAGAATTCATGTCGATGGACCTGGGAAAGTTATTTTGAGCACCGGAAATCATTAACTCCCTAACGCTTTGATGTCATCTTGCTTCTGTATGCCGATGGGGAAAGCTGGGTGTATTGTTTGAACACTCGCGAAAAATCGCTATTGGACTCAAAGCCAAGACGCCCCGCAAGGGCCGTAACGGAGATGTCGGAGTAAGCAAGATTGATTTTAGCATTCTGAATAATGGCCGTCATTATCCATTTGTTAACGGTCTGGCCGGTCTTCTGCTTTATGATGTTACTTAACCAGTTAGGTGTTATGGATAGTTTCTCCGCATAAAACGCAATCGCACGTTTTTCGTTACCATATTGATATAAAAGCGAAAAGAACTGTTTGACCACCTGATTTAACTTGACGGGGGTTTTCTCTTTAGTTAACGAGGCTAGACGAACGACCTCGTTAATGAGAATGATTTGCGTATGCTCCGCAGAATCCGAATCGTTTATCTCCAAAAAATGGCGAAACAGATATAACAAAGCCTGAATGCGGGTTTGAGTGTTCAAATCTTCTATTACGAAATATAGCGGCACCTCACTCGTGTTCCGATTGGAGACAGATGCTATTTCCAGTCCGAAATCCTCCGAAATATGGTCTATCTTTATGACGGCATTCTGCGGAACCATTAGGATGCTATGTGGCTGCAATGAGATGCGGCTTCGGTTGACCGCACATTCGGCAGTGCCCTGGGTGACATAGATGCAGCAAGAGGATATGACAAAGAAATATTTGCCATCCTTATACACATCCGGAAGCATATCCCAACTTTCGATAAAGAATAAACTAATACCTCTCACGGTATTACCTTTCGATATAATATTCTCTGCGAAATTGAAATCGATTATCGTATCTGGCTTTTTCATAATGCAAATATAGTAAAACCATAGAATTTGTATACAAAATGTAGAAATTGGATATTCAAAAAATTTTTTATGCCGTATCTTTGCAAAAACATTTACAAACAAAAAACATCACTAGTGTCCAAAGAAAAATTATTTAGTTCTTTGTAATATATTATAAATGAATTAGTTATAAGCAAAAATGGCGCGTGTCGATTTGAATTGATTCCGTAAATTCGCGTCCTGAAAACA
>Ga0129316_1000115_pt1 | contig 58411 bp, 55 predicted proteins | sample Cm1ome_2_FD_94429 | JGI IMG/M metagenome (GOLD analysis project Ga0129316, IMG submission 94429) | Eastern black-and-white colobus group fecal microbial communities from Wisconsin, USA - Cm1022B metagenome | ecosystem: Host-associated > Mammals > Digestive system > Large intestine > Fecal...
ATCGTTTAAAACCCACACACCGTTTTCCTGATGGGCCAGCGTCGAAACGGAACCGAGTTCCAGCTTGGCGGCGTAGATTTTCAGCGTACTGCTTGCCGCTTTTTTCTGGATTCCAACTGCGATCGCGGAGGTTTCGGCAACCGAAAAAGGCACGGTCAGCAGGTTCGAAGTAAAAACCATTTGGCTAACCTTGCCCTGTAAAAAAATCTGTTGTGCCTTTGTATAATCATCTACGAGAAAAGACAGGGTGTAATTTCCGGGCTGAACCTTTTCCACAGTGCTCGAAAAGTTGATATAGGTGCCGCTGGCATCTGACGTAAAATCAATACACCCGTCTCCTACAGAAACCGCAGCGGTGCTGTTGTTGGTGCTGACCTTCCACCTGTCAATCCCGTACCCGTTTCCTGTATAGCTCGTCTGCCCCCTCTGATTTACCGGATTGCGGAAATCCCCGTTATCGAGCAGATTCCGGTTGCTGATGCGCACCGCGCTGCCCTGACCGGTTGCTCCGTCCACTGCCCCCACGTCAGCGGCGGCCGGCATCCAACTGTCCGGCCTCGCCCCCACCTGCGCGGCGGTATAGTCCCCGGCCTGCGCGGTCACATCCCCCGCCCTGCCGAATACGCTTGAGACCGCGCCTGCGGCGGCAGAAAGGGTCTGCCCCTTTGCCCATTTCTCCCCGTCCCAGACATAGGCATACATCTCGCCGCTTGGCCCCACCCCATACAGATCACCGATCTGCGGATTTGTCACCGCTTCGGCCAGCGCGGTCAGGCTGTCATAATACCCGAGGATTTTAAGCCCCGCGTTTGCCAGAGCATCGGCGGCCTCCCGCGCCTGTTCGACCAGTTCACGCATCGTTTCAAGATACTGTTCGGACAGCTCAGGGCGCGGGAGGCCGTATATTTCCGCCGCCGGACGCACCTCGATCGGATTTCCGGTAAACTTGATCACCGCTGCGCCATCCGCCGAAATGCCGGAAAGCTCCAGCCGCATCCTGCCGGGAACCGCCGCCCAGTCCCCAGTGACCGTCCATTGCAGCGTCAGCCCGCCGGAGGTATCCTTGGCCAGCTCCTGCTCCACCCGCGTCTCCCGGTCGGTCACTCCGGCCAGCACCCAGGTGAGCGCCGCCAAATCGAGTGTGCCATATCTCACCGGCATCTCGATTTGGATCACATCGGCGTTTTTCTCCCCTTCGGTGATCAGCCGCGCGGCCGGTCCGGTGTCAATCGTCTTGCCATCTGTCGATAAGGTAATCATGTGTTCCCTCCTTTGATTGGATACGCCGCGACATAAGTGCCGCCGACCTTTTCCACACGCACCCGCTGCCCTGCGGAAAATGAAACCGCCGCGTTGCATGGATAGTGCTTGATCCGCGCGGCTCCCTCGCCATCAAAAATCAGCGTCAGGCCGTCCTCAAAAATCCCCGCCACCGTCGCAAACTGATAAGCGGCGGGCGCGGTTTCCGCCGATGCCAGCCTCCGCCGCGTCTGATAATCCATCATCATATCAAAATCGCCCTCCTCGCGCGGTGAAGATACGATCCGCCAAAGCCCAGCCTGAGCGTCCACCCGGTTTCCCGATAGATCGCTCCTTCGAGGGCCACAATCTCCCCCGTCTCGTGGGTCGGGAAAGGCGCCGTCTCAAATTCGGCCGTCTCGGACGCCAGCAGCGATTCGGCCCGCAACCGGTCTGCGAAGGCCTGAAGCTCCTCCCGGGAGGCGATGTCCTCCACGAACTGCACCGGGGCGCAGATTTTTCTCCCCCGGCGCACCGTCGAAACAGGAGACAGCGGACTGTCGTTGACCGAGACGGCCGTCATCGGTGCCGCATCCGGCAGGGAATACACCGCGGTAAAGACGTTGTACGCCTCGTAGGCGTCGGATTCGCGGGTAATCCCCTCGCAGAGCAGCGAATATTCCCCCGCCCGGTAGCTGTGCGAAACATTTCCCGCCGATGCCGCCCTGGCCCTGCCCAATCGGGCCGCTCCGGCGGAATCAAACCAGATTCCCTCATAGTTGACCGCCGCCAGCAGCTCGTTTGCGATGGAAAGATAGCTTGTGCCCGGCTCCCAGTCCTCGCGGTCGGCGGAAAGCGTCAGGGGGCAGGGCTCGGCGACGACCCGCGTAATCCCGCATTCCGCCAGCAGCGACCGGACCGCGCTGAGATAAGGGGTTCCCGCCGCGAAGCGCAGCGCCCCGGCGGCTGTCGTCTGCCGCAGCAGCAGCGTCTGGTCGTAGCACTCCGCTTCCCAGCCGCGGCAGCCGTTCTGCTCCGTCATGGATACGGTGGCGGCAAGAAATTCCCCCAGCGGATATTCCCTGCCGTCGATCACCTGCACCGGGCGCAGCCGGTCGGTAAGCAAGTCCACCTCCGCGTCATACCGGATGCGGCAGGAGAAGGACCGCTTCATTTCGGCCTCCGCCGAACAGGTTACCTTCATCTCATCGGCGTTCAGTTCCTTCAAAACAGCGCCGTTTCGCACTGCAAAGAGCCGCGCCGCAATCTCATACCGCCCGTCCGCCATCATATTCCCTCCAGTCGGTCTCGGTGATGGTGAGCCTCAGATCGGCTGCCCAGTCCTGCTGTCCCGACAGCCCCGAGAGAACCCCGATCAGCCGGACGCCATGCTGGTTTTTATAAATCACCGTCCGGCCCTCCAGTGCCATCAGCCGTTCGAGCTCGCCGCGTTCCTCCGGCCGGAATGAATATTCCAGCGTATGAACCCGGTCGGTAAAGGCCGATATCTCCGCTACAGGGCGGCTCCGCCCGGAAAAATAGCGCAGCCGGACCTGCCGTCCGCTCTCGGTGGAAACCACAGGCGGGCGGGAGCGCCGCAGCCGCAGCAAAATCCAGTCGATCCCGTCCACCGCCGAAAGCACCCCGCACCGGCAGACCGACCATTCCCAAACCTCATTGGAAAGCGCGTAATACTCCCCCGAAACGCCGCGCACCTCATAGCGGTGCCGCCCGTTGGAAAACCAGTCGGTCCAGCTGTCCGCGCCGGTCTCCCCGACGGCCTCGCCGTCGCGGTAAATCAGATAAGTATCAAAGCTCCCCGCCGCCTTCCACGAAAGCCGCGCCCCGTTTTCCACCCCGCGCGCCGTCAGCGCGACGGTGCCCGGCGGGACGTTGGAAACGGTGACCATGACCTCCGACCATTCGCTCCAAAGCCCGAGGGAGGACTGCACCCTCACCCCGAGGGTATGCGCGCCGTCGGTGAGCCAGCATGTGATCCGGTACTCCTTTGCCGTCCCAAAAACCGCGCCGGAGGAAACGCCGTCCGCCCGCACCTCGAACGCCTGCTGCTCGGCGGACTGCCACCGCAGCACCGGCCGGGGGGCCGGGTCAACCGGCAGCAGCGCGGGCGCGGGGGGAGCTGCGTAAACGACGATGGGGGCCGGATCGCTCCATTCCCCTGCCGTACCGTCCGAGTTGCAGGTACGCACCCGCCAGAGCAGCGCCCCGCCCGGCAGAGTATCCGCCGGAATGATCACACTCTGCGCCGCGCCTGTCACAGCGGCAAGGCTCTCCCAGCTTTCCCCCGCGTCGGCGGAATATTGCAGGTCGGCTCTGGTCTGCGCCGTCCCTGTGGCGATGACATGCTCCCACGAAAAGGTGTTTTCCTCGTTGCCGGTCAGGTAAGCGCCGGAGGGCGACACAATCTGCGCGGTGGACAGGCTGTCGATTGTGGTCAGATTGATCCAAAAATCCGCGTCCGCCTCCCAAACCGCGCCGTCGGCCATCGTCACTCTGGAGATCCGCCATTGCAGCGCCGCCGTTGATGCCGGAAAGGTATTGGCCGGAATCACCGCACTCTGCCCGGTGCCGGACACATTGACGCTGTTGACCGTCCCGGAGGAACCGTTCCGCCACTGAAACACCGCCGACGCCTGCGCGACCGGCGTGGATACGGTGTAATCCTTGTTGTACTCGATATTCCACCGGAAGGTATTAGCGGCCCTGTCATCCACAAAAGCGCCGCCCTCCGGCGTCATCCCTACAGTCCGGGGCGGCTTGATGGTGCCGAAATATCCGATCTTGAGGCTGCCGCTGCCGTCGAGCGGGACGGTGACAACGCCGCCCCACCCCGAATAGGTGATGCGGTAATGGACAATCAGCCCGCCGCCCGCTCCCCATCCGTCGTCGTCCGCCGGAAAGGTGTTGGCCGGGACGGTAACCGCCGACCAGGGCGGGGTGCCCTCGCTCGTCGTCACTGGCAGCGACAGGCTTCGCTCCGCCTGAATCACTTCCCCGCCCCGGTAAACGGTGAAATAAAAGGTCGCGTTTCCCGAGGGACGCACATAGCTGTCCCCCTGCCTGATCGCCGCTGCGAAGATCGACGGCTTTGCCTGGTCGAGCACGCCGATCATTCCGCCTGTCGGATAAATTTGAGGGGCGGACATCTCCGCCCTGTATGTGCTCGCCATTTGTCACCTTCCTCCCGCATAGCCCATTCGCATGCTCATCCGCTCCCCCGCCATCAGCTCGGCGAGCCGGTTTATCTGCGCGAGGTTCGACGCGTCGATGGTATTGTGGTTGATCACCTGCACGCTTCCTCCGCTGCCCGCCGCGCCTGCCAGCGCCGCCGACTGGGTTGCGGTATATACCCGTTCCCCGCCGGAAACCCCCACCAACTCCGTGCCGCTCTCCCCAACCCATGCCAGCCCCCGCGACGCTGAAAGGGTGCCGGCGGCGTAGCCGGGAATCGCTCCCACCGGTCCTTCCAGCGCCCTTTGCAGGCGGCGCACCGCCCGCTCCAGCCCCTCGTCGGAGAAGACTGTTTCCCCGTTCATCCGCTTGCTCATTTTCCCACATCCTTTCCCACAATTACAAACGCCCCGGGCGCTCCCCGCAGGGGCCCAGCGCCACCGCCTCCTTCATCCGGCGGTATTTCTCCCGCAGACGGGCGTCTCCGATCTCTGCAGGATCCAGCGATCGAAGCCAAATCCTCCGTTTGATTCCGCTTTCCCGGGGCAGGCTTTCAAACAGTGCCATAAAGCGCCACCAGTGCAGCTGCCCGCGGTCGAGATCGATGCCGGCATAAAGCCTGAAATCGGCCCAGATGCAGAGCCAGTCCTCGTCCCAGTCGAGCAGCCGCTCGCCCGAAGCTTCGCAGAAGGTTTCCCGTCCGCAGCGGTAGAACCAGAGCGCCTCGCGCATCGCTCCCGCGGCATCCGCAGGCAGCGCCCCGAAGGTGTTGATCAGAGCGATGCTCCGCTGTTCGAAGCAGGTCAGCTCCGGTGCGCTCATCACCCGCCAGAAGTGCAGCCACCGGCGGAATCCAGTGTTAATCCGCACCCTTTTTCCGTCCGCCAGCAGGCTTTGTGGGAGTCCTCTTCCCCCGCTGTACGGGTTTATCCCGCAGGACATAGCGGTTCACCACCTTCTCACGGCCCTTGGCCGCCGTCTCATAGATATCGGCACAGAGCCGGATATGCTCGGCACAGTTCGGCCTTCGCCCGCAGAACGCAGCGGCGTAGGCTTCCTTTCCCAGCGTCTTTTCAATGAAGCCGCGCGAAAGCTCCACCAGTCTTTCGCTGCATCGGGCAAGCTGTCGGGAGGTGTTGCGGCATTCCTCGGCGGACAGGGCCGCAGCCCTGTCCGCCGAGAGCTTCTCCCTTGCGCGGGCAAGCTCCTCATACTCCCGCAGGATAGCCGAAAAATCGGTCACCACCGCCTCCAGAAAGCCGACGTCGGAAAGGTCCGCCTCATAGCGCCTGCCGCGGATTTCGAGGGCGGGCCGCTCCTGAAACTGAAACTCCATCGCTCCGCCCTCAGGGTTCGGGGGTCCAGCGGTAGGACCCTCCGACCCGCGTCATAGTGCCGCGCTGCGGGCTGCCGTTTACCACCAGGCAAAAAGCGATGCTCTGCCGTCCGGCCGCGCCGCCGCTGCCGTCGTCCAGAATCCGGATCAGCGCGCGCCCCTTCCATCCGTTCGGCTGCCCGGCGGGAGCTGACCCGTCACAGTCATAGAAGGTCACGCAGCGCCCTTCCGGGCCGCCGGGCGTCTCGCCGAGGATGTAATCCTGAGCCTGATCCCCTTTGACCCGGTGGCCGGAAAAGCGGTGGGAAACCGCCTGTCCGGTCAGCGCCGTCTCCGGAGCGCCCCATGGGTCCATCCGGTAATAGCTTTCGACGCTCTCGCTGACCTGTGTCCCGCGGGAGACGATCCCCGCGGCAACCGGAACGATTCTGGGTGTCCCGGCGCTCCCGATGTCGATCAGGAAAAGCCTGCTGCTGTTTTTCGGCTTTCTCGTATTATCCGCCCCTTTCATATTCAAGCGTCAGTCCGATGCGGTAGCTGCCCTCGCTTCCGGTTTCGTCAAAGGAGTTCAGCGCCCCTTCCCCGCAGGCAATCGACTCCACCGTGGAATCCGGCCCCAAATCGGGATAATCTCCGGCCGCGTCCCTCTCCGCAATCCAGCGGGAAAAATCCTCGAAGAATTCAGCGTTTTCCACCCGTTCGAGGTCGGCCTGCGTAAACCTGCGCGCGGTGAGGAAACATTGATAGCGCATCAGGCGCGTTCCGTCCATATAGCGCGCAAGCTCAACCTGCCCGGAGGGCATCAGCGCATAATCTCCCGCCTCATCGGTCCAGTCCGTTTTGATTCCGCCGGTCAGTGCGCCGAGGCAGGGACACCCGGCAAGATATCCCCGCAGCGCCTGAAGGATGCTCATCATCCACACCTCCCGTCAATACTGGCTGCCGTCGCACCAGACCTTCCAATGCGCCAGCCCTCCGAACGGCAGCGGCCGGATCGAGGTCACGGTGCTCACCCGGCCGAAGGCGTGCAGCTCGGAGGGGGAGCGCAGAATCTCGTAATCAAGCGCTCCCTCCACCACCCGGTCCCCGGCCGCAATCGTCCACCCGGAAGCTTCGCCTCCCGCCGCGCCGTATTCGCCGGGCGGCAGATAGCGGTCCTCGTGCCCGTCAAACGGAATCAGCAAAATCCCGCCCGCATCAGACCGGGAGCCCTTGCCCGAAACGCGTTCTCCCTCGGTCGCGGCAAAAAAGACGCCCTCGATCACCATCCTGACCCAGTGTTCCAACGCTTCGGTATTCTGCGCCGCGCCGGACCGCGGCTCCCCGCACGCCGCTTCGTCCCGGCATGTAGCCGTTCCCTGCGCGGACGGTCCGGCCACCCGGTGGTACACCGTCACCGTCTGCTCAAACATCAGCAACACCCCCGATACAGCAGTCCGGTGCCGTCGAGATAAAGGGAGGCGGCGGTGTACAGCCGCTTCCCCGCGCTGGAATCGTCCAGCCGGTAGGCGCGCGACCAGTTCCCGACCATTTCGCTGCTCACCCGTCCCACGCAGCAGCTCGCCATTTCGTCGGCAACTGCGCAGCAGGCGAGCATCACCGAGTCAGACTCGGCTCTCTCCCTTGCCCGGTCGAAGGTGATGCGGTCAAGATAGGCGCTTGCGGCTCCGGCATAGCGGGGGAAGCTCTTTTCATCCAGCCGCTCCCCATAATACTGTTCCCTGTAGTAGCTGTAATCCGCGTAGGCCATCGGCGCTTACTCCAGCTCGGTCAGCGAGAGGGTCTTGGCGACCGCCGCGCTGCCGACCGACACCAGGCTGCTCTCCGGGCTGTACCCCTCCAGCCGCGCCTTGACGGTATAGGTGCCGGGGAAGAGCTGGAACTCCGCGACGCCGCTGGAATTGCTCTTGGCCCTCACCCCGTTGACCTCGACCGCCGCGCCCGGAAGAGCTGTGCTGCCGTCGTTGACCGTCACAGTCAGCTTCTGGGTAGCGGCGGCGGCCGCAGGCTCGAGGTAGGCGAACGGGCAGCCCAGCCGCTCGCCGTCCATGCGGGTGGCAGGATTCGGCAGCGCCCAGCCCATGCGGAACACAACCCGCAGGGCGACCATATCCTGCTGCGCGAGATTGTAGACGATCTCCTTGGTCGAAGGGTCCTGAATGACCCCCTGGTCGAGAATTTTCACTGTGATATCCTGCCGGACGGCGTAAACCGCCTGCGAAAAATCACCCACGATGAGCTGCGCCACCGAGGAATCAAAGCTTCCGTTCACCGGGAAATACATCGGCGCGCCGTCGAGCGCATATTGAGTAGCGCCCTGCATGTCCGCCTTGAAGATCGGTGCCCCGTCGCTGGATTTGATACCCCGCAGCTTGGCACGCATCCCCATCGAGGCTACGGCGCCGGTTGACATGTAGCCGTACCGCTCGATTTTGGCGAGCAGCCCTTCCTCTCCCATGATGAGGTCGTAGTAATCCGGAGAAGCGCCGGGCGCGACATTGTTGCCTGCCTGACGGGCGTGGGTAATGAGATCGGCATTCCATTCGCTCGGACGGTTAACGCCGAACATCACCGCCGCGTCAACCCGCTGTCCGATCGCCTCTGCCACGCGCGGGGTCACCTCGCCGATGATGTCGAAGGAGGCGTCGTCAAGCACCGCCTCGGGGATCGGCACAATGACCGCCAGTTCGGCGGCGGTCAGATAGACGTTGTCCCATCCCTGCCGGGAAACCTGCTTAAATCCGGTGTCGCCGTTGACCCAATAGGCCATCGGCAGCATGTCGAGCACCGGCACCCTGGCCTGCTGCCCGGTCATGTTGGGCAGCCTGCGCGCGAGGCTCATAAACACCGAGGATTTCGGCGTGTCCTGCAGCACAGTGGAAATCACCTGCTCCTGAAACAGCGCCTCCGCCGCCTGTCTTGAAATCATGGTCATCTTCTTTCTCCTTTCGTCATTCGGGATCTTCCCTGCGGAAGATCAGTTTTTTTGCAGCAGCACCCGCAGCGCGTCGTTAGCCTGCGCGTGCCGGTTTGACACGGGGAATCCCGTCCCCGGGGTGGAAGCGACAAAGCGCGGCGCCGGGCACAGCTCTTCAAACGCCCCCGGATCTCCGTCCCGATACCCCTCCAGGAACATCTGATACTCCGCCTTTGAGAATTCCTCTCCCTCCAGCGGAAGCTGCCGTTCATCCAGCGCGGCCAGAAACGCCTGCCGCGCCCCCTTTGAGCTGAAGCGCAGCGCACCGGCCGCCGATTCGGCGGCGCGGCGGTATTCCCGCCGCGCCGTCTCGGCCTCCAGTATCTCAAATCGCTCCCGCCAGCTCTCGGCCTCACCCTGCGCGCCCTCGAGCGCGCCGAGGCGCTCCTCCGCCTCGGCCAGCCGCGACCGCAGCCTGGAGGCCTCGTTTTTATGCCGTTCAATATCGGCGCCGTGCAGCGCCATCACCCGGCCGATCAGCTCTTCTCCCAGCCCGAGCGATGACAGTTCCTCCCGTTTCATGCCACCCTTCCTTTCCTTTCATTTCTTCGCCGCAAGCCTCTCATGGTTTGCGGCGCCTGCGAACCGCTACGCTTTTGCGGAGAAAACGCACGGACCTTCCGTGCGCTCCTTACGGGGTCGCATCCCGTGCGGCGGGCCTTTTTACGCCATGCCCGGGGCAATTTTCCGGCGGCGGTCAGCTTTTTTCAGGGAAGCTCAATCCTTTTCCCCCACAGCCCGTCTGGCCGTTGCCTCATCCTCACCCCGCCATTTGGCGCGGTACTCCCATTTGCGCATCAGCCCCGCGCCGACCTCAGCGAGGTCCCTGGCCCGCTCGGTGCCGGCGTCGGTCACGATGCTGTCGTCCCAGCAGAAACTCAGGGTGTAACGGCCGGGCGGCGCGAGCCGGGCAAGACCGGCCCACACATCCATCGCGCGCACCGTATCGGTCAGCGCCGCCTGCAGCGCCCGCTGCAGCTCGGACACCGTCGCATAGCTGCGCTGCTTGCCGGCCTTGATCTCCTCGGCAGTCTTTTCGACAAGCTGCGGGTCGGAGATGGTGCCGTAAGCCAGTCCGCAGTTAAACTCAATCCGCTTGAGGATATTGTTGAGCCCGTTGAAAAGCGAGGAATCCCGCAGCGCCGGGGAGAAGGTCTCGAGGAAATTCCCGCGTGCCTCCATCACCGAAACGTCATGTACCCGGAACAGCCGCTCCTTTCCCTTGGGCAGCCGGCAGCGCCCGTTTTCGGTCATCCGGAAGAGGTCGGAGGAAGCGTCCACCGCCAGTTCCCCACCCTCATATTCCCAGAGGATTCTCTCCCACTGCTCGTCCGCCTGCCGGATCAGCTCCACCGCCCGGGAATAAACCGACACGCCGAGCGGTGAGCAGGGATCGACCCAGTTGGCCTGCGGCACCCGAAAGAAGCCGAAGAGCGGCCCCGGCACCCCCTCAAGGCAGACCTGTTCCGAAAGCCCTGCCCAGCAGGAGACGCTGTGCAGCGGAACCGGCGTACCTGGTCCTCCCCTGCCGTCCTGCCGGAACGCGGCGTTGCGCACAGTATACACCCCATCCCGCCAGAGATGAGCCTCACAGCGGAGGTAGCGTTCTCCTCCTTCGGCGGCCGTTTCGGCAAAGACCGCTCCGGTCAGCCTGCCCCGGCTGTCAAATCCGGTGGGCAAAAAGCGGTCCGCTCCGACAAAGTCCACCGCGATGCCGCCCTGTCCGTCCGGATAGGGCTTCATGACCAGCCCTCCGGTGGCGCATCCCAGTTCAAAGGCGGGCCGCAGCCGCGTCAGCGCCGCTTGATACTGCCCGTCCAGAAACCGCGCCCGCTCCGATCCGTCCACCCTGCTTTCCAGCTCCAGCGTTGTCTGACGCGCCAGTTCACAGGCAATCGCGGCGGGCAGCTCCAGTCCGCCGCCCTTCGCGAGCCAGGGAGCCTGTCCCCGGTAAAGTCCGCCCCAAAGGGCGACCGCCTCGGCCATCCGGTCCTCCGCCACAGGAGATGCCGCCGCGGACGTCTGTCCTCTGATCTGTGCCAGCCATCTTTCAAACATCTTCTTTTTCCTCCTCCCGTCTCCACGGCTCCCGCCGCAGCACCGTATAGCAAAAATACCGCATGTCGTCCATCGCGTGGTCGTTTTCCTTGACCACCTGGTCCTCCCCGCCGTCCGCCCAGCGGTAGGAGCGCATCTCCCGGATGCAGTCGGCGCAGGAAGGATCGATCGCCAGCCGCCCGGCCTCAAGCATCGAGCCCACTGTGCGGATGCCGGGGATCACTGCATTCTGGGCGCCGCGCACCCGGAACCGCCCGTGCCGCCGGATGCACTCGATGAAGGACGCAGCCGACGGATCGACGATCACATACCGGATCGGGCGCCGTCCGGCCAGCCGTTCGAGGGCTGTGTAATATTCCTCGTCCGTCATCGAATGCCTTGTCCGCCGGCCGTCGTGATACCATTCGGCCGCGCGCAGCGCCCGGCCCCGCTCCACCGCCCAGAGCCCCATCGAACAGGGATTCATCGTTCCATAGTCAACCGAAAGGTACCATTCGGCCTGCGGCCCGGGGCGGCGGACCGCCACATGCCGCGCGGGATCGAACATCGGATAGACCAGGCCCTCGGCGGCGCACCGCTCCCCTAGAATGTCCCTCCGGTACCAGACGCTTTCCCGGTCATACTGCGCCTCGATCTCCCCGATCCGTCCGGGAGGCAGGGCGGCGTTGTCCCGGATGGTGAAATGCCCGTAGCAATAACCTCCGGGGAACTCTCCCTTCGCCTGCATCGCCGCATAGCGGTCGAGGTACTCGGTATAGATTGCAGCGCCCGGACCCTCGGGGTTCAGGTCCCAGAAAACCCGCCGGCGCTTTGCCGCGAGCTGCCGGTTAAACGCCTCACGAATCATGCTGTCATGATGAAGATTGATCTCGGTGGCAATCCACATCCCGTAGGAATTCCCTCTGATCTTTCGAAAACTGTCGGCTTTTCCGCCGCCAGCGAAGATGATGATTTTTTCTCCTGTCGCCGTGCGCACCCGAAGGCACTCATTGTCCTGAAACTTTCCCCAGCGGCACCGCCCCCGGAACAGCGCCTCCAGTCCGAAGCCGTTGCAGCTCCCGATATTGAGCCGCGCGTTCGCAAGGGTCGGCCCGGTGGCCAGGTGCAGCCGGTCGGGCGCGTCCTCGAGCAGTTTTGCGAAAACGAACACGTGATCCACCGTCTTGCCGGAGCGCACCGCTCCCTCTGCCACACAGACCGAGGCGCCGAGACACCGGCGCATATAGTCCCGGTGCTTTTCTCCAAAGCAAAAGGGGATGCTATTCATCCGCCGCTCCTTCATCCCCAAACACCTCCGCCCTTGCCGCTTCCAGATCCTCAATCCCCGTTTCCGGCGCAAATGCGCCGAGATACCGTCCAAGCATCTGCAAGGCCTGCATTTTGTTGGCCAGCTTGATTTCCACCCCGCCCGAAGCCGCCCGGATTCCGATCATCGCCGCGCGTTTTCTTTTCGGAATCCGAGCCGTCGGCTTGACCTGCACCCTCCCTTCACCGGTGATTTCCACAAAGTCGGCGGCATTGGCAAACGCCACAGATGAAAGCTCGTCAAGCACCTGCTCCGCGGTCAGCTCCTTTTTTCTTTCGATGGCTTTTCTCTCCCTTCTCTTTTGTTGCTGGTTAAGATATCATTTCGCTTTTTAAGTAACTTTTTGAAGAAAGGAAAAACCCCGCGTCCGGCGTCAAACGCGCCGTGCGGGGCTTTCCCCTCATCTTTGATTATTTTCCTTCCCTTTCCTTCAGAAGGTCGCGGATCTCGGTCAGCAGCACAATGTCGGCCGGCGGAGCCGCGGGGGCCGCAGGCGCCTCCTCCTTCTTGCGGTGGAACCGGTTGAGCATCCGGACCATCACAAACACGACGAAAGCCAGGATCAAAAAGTTCACGATCTGATTGAGGAAGGTCCCATAGAGAACCGCCACCTCCGGTGTCTCTCCCACCGCAGGGGCAAGGACTATCTTGAGGTCGGCAAAATCGACCCCGCCGATCAGGAATCCGATCGCCGGCATCATGACATCTTTGACAAGCGAATTGACAATTCCGGTAAATGCACTGCCCACGACAACGCCAACCGCCATATCGACGACATTTCCGCGTGAAATAAACTCCTTGAATTCAGCCAAAAATCCCTTTCCTGATCCTGCCATGTTTTTCACTCCCGTTTATCATTCCCGCTGGCTGCGGATTTTTATGCGGCGGGCGCCCTCACGGCTTTCCGCCCGAACCTCAGGATTAGTATAGCACGTAATTACGCCGCCGCGCTACCCCTTTCCTGTAAAAATCCCGCCGAATCCGAAAGGGGATGCGCCCGTTGAACGCACCCCCTCTTCCGCAGCCGGAATCCATCCGAAAGCACTGCTATTCCATCGCCTGCTGCTGAACGAAATCCGCCGCCACCTCCCAGAGCTGACAGGGATCCAAACCACCGTGGTTGCATCGGGCGGCCAGTGCCTCGACCGCTTTGCGGTCGTCTGAAAGATCTTCCACCAAAACTCCGCAGCCCTCGATGCCATAGACGCTTTTGCCTTCTGCTGCACTTTCAACGACCTGATACAAGTATAAACAACTCCTGTCTGTTTTTACTTTTCAAATATATTCTTACATATTTTAATATAATTGTAAATTATTGTAATTCACAAAAACAGGCCGTTGCTTTTGGAGTTCTTTTCCCGATTTTGAAAAGTCTGTCGAAATCTGTCAGCTGTTTACGATGATTCGAATCTGATCGTACTTTTCCGCCTTCGGGCGCAGCAGGTCAATCTCCCGCGCCGCCTCTTTATAAAGCATTTCATAATTCGTTTCCGGCACGCTCCCAAGCCGGTTCAGCCCGGCCTCGCGGATGATTCCGGGGTAATCCCGATAGGAAAAATCCACATCGCAGTTGGCCGCGACCCCCTGCACCTGTCCGGCGATGGTGTAATCCTGCCCCTTGACCCCCTCCTCTCCCATCACGCCGTACTGCCAGATGCCGAATTCCCCCTGATAGGTGCAGGCATCGGCGTACTGGGCCACCCATTTGTCATAATCGGTAAGCTGTTCGTCGAACACCCAGTGCTCCAGCCAGTCCTTACTCGCATAAAGCATGGCGTAGTAGCGCGATTTCTGCACCGTCTCAAGAAACGCGGCGCAAATTTCGGTGCGCTGTGTGCGGGAAAGCGCCATCAGCACCTCCTCATATTCCTGATCGTAGCAAACCGGATATTCAAGCCGGTAAGGCTTCACCGCCTCAATCACCTGTGCGGCACTGATCCGGGCCGCACCGGGAGAAAGATCGTAGCCGTAAGCATAGACCCCCGCCGGAATACCGGCCGCGTTCGCCCCCTCAATGTTTTGAACAAACCGGTCATCCAGCGTCAGGCCGCCCTCGTAATGGGTCCAGCCGACGCGGATCATGGCAAAACCAATACCGCCCGCCTTGACGGCGGGCCAGTCAATCTGACCCTGATAGTGTGACACATCGATTCCTTTTTTCATGATATCCCCCCTTTTGGCGGAGTCCGATCCAAATTTGGGCCCCGCTCCATGTTATGTCCGACGCAACGGCAAAGTCCCCGCACGCAAAAGGGAACGGACTCCCTGTTTGGAGATCCCGTTCCCTTTTTGACAAATACAGAATATCACAGGAAAACTATGAAATTCCATGCAATCCCGCCGCCGCGGCATTTCGCACCGCAGGGGTCGAAAATGGTGGAAAATATGGTATACTTTACAAAAAGCATCCGTCTGTCGAACCATGAAAAGAGGGAGGAAACAGATCTTGCGCGGAAACATCGATTTTACACAGGGCGGCATCACAAGCCAACTGATTCTTTTTTCCATTCCGATTATTCTGGGCGAGCTCTTCCAGAACCTTTACAACAGCGTGGATTCGTTGGTTGCAGGGAATTTTGTGGGCAGTCACGCCCTCGCCGCCGTCAGCATATGCTCGACCCTGTCGAATCTGCTGGTCGGCTTCTTCACCGGAATGTCAGCCGGCGCGTCGGTCGTCGTTTCCCGTACGTTCGGCGGGGGCGATCACAAAGAGTTAAGCTCCTCGATTCGGGTTTCCTTCACCTTTTCGGTTGTGCTGGGGATGGGCCTGTCGGTTTTGGGCATCCTGCTGACGCCGCAGCTCGTCCGCCTGTCGGCGGCCCCGCCGGAGGTTTACGCCGAAGCGGTCGTCTATCTCAGGATCTACCTCGCCGGACTGATGCTCACTGTCATCTACAACATCGGCGCGGGCATTCTGCAGCGGTCGGGGATTCCCGCCATCCTTTCCTGATTCTTCTGGTATCCTGCTGCATCAACATCGTCCTCGATCTTCTGTTTGTCGTCCGCCCCCCGCTCGGAGTAGCCGGGGTGGGAATCGCCACTGTCATTTCCCAATGCGTCTCGGTCCTGCTCGTCTGCCTCCGCATTTTCCGGTACGACTGGAGCTTCCGCCTTGACTTCGGGGAGCTTGTCCGCTGCCGGGGCATCATTGCCGATGTGACGGGCATCGGGATGCCTCCGGGCCTGCGAAGCGCGCTGATCTCCTTCTCGAAGCTCTTTGTATGGCGGTATATCGGCGGCTTCGGACCCGCTGCCATGGCGGGGGTCGGGGTCGCGCAGAGGCTGGACAAGTTTGTTTCAATGCCCTGCAAATCCTTCGGCCTGACCATCACGACCTTTGTCAGTCAAAATACCGGCGCCGGAAACTGCGCCCGGGCCGCCGCGGCGTCCAAAGCTGCCTGCTGCTCGGGCTGGGCGTCACTTGGGGATTGGGCTTCCTCGTCTACTGGTTCGCCGTCCCCTGCGTATCCCTCTTCAGCTCCGACCCACAGGTGGTGGAGGTCGGGGCGGCAATGATGCGTACCATCGTCCCTCTCTACTTTTTCCTCTCCATCCGCGAGGTGTATCTCGGAGTTCTGCGCGGCTACGGCAATACCCGCATGCCGATGCTTCTCTCCCTGATCGGCATGATGGGACTGCGGCAGGTATTCCTTGCCGTCAGCATGCGCCTGCGTCCGGGTCTTTTCAATATCTACATCTGCTGCCCGCTTGCCTGGGGAACAACGGCGGCCATGATCGCCGCCTACTATCTGCTGACCCGCCGCCGGTACGAACCGGACGGCCAAAACGTCTGACAGTGTACCCCACCCGCACAGAACCGCCGCAGCCATACCGCCAAAGCCCCCGGACCGGGCAAACCCGGAGCAGAACCGCCGCAGAGCGGCTGGCTGAAACTCCGGCAGAGCGGCTGGCTGAAACTCCGGCAGAGCGGCAAGCGGTCCGTTCCTTTCGGGACGGACCGCTTGATTCCAAAAGAGCTTAGGCCTTTCCCGCACAGCCGAGGACATGCACCATCTTGTGGGCAACGACCTCCTTGACCGCGTCGCGGGCATCGGCAAGGTACTGTCTGGGGTCGAAGTGATCGGGATGCTCGACCAGATGCCTGCGGATCGCCGCCGTCATCGCCAGACGGATATCCGAGTCGATGTTGATCTTGCAGACCGCCATCTTGGCCGCCTCGCGGAGCATCTCCTCGGGGATGCCGATGGCGCCGGGCATCTGTCCGCCGTACTGGTTGACCATCTGCACATACTCCTGCATCACCGACGAAGCTCCGTGCAAAACGATCGGGAAGCCGGGCAGGCGGCGTTCTACCTCTTCGAGGATATCGAAGCGAAGCTGCGGCTTCTGGCCGGGCTTGAACTTATAGGCGCCGTGGCTGGTGCCGATGGCAATGGCGAGTGAATCGACGCCGGTGCGGGTGACAAACTCCTCGACCTGAGCCGGATCGGTGTAGGAGGAATCGGCCTCCGAAACGTTGACCGCATCCTCAATTCCGGCGAGCCGGCCCAGCTCGGCCTCGACGACAACGCCGCGGTCGTGGGCATACTCGACCACTCTGCGGGTGACGGCGATGTTGTCCTCGAAGCTGTGGTGGCTTCCGTCAATCATCACCGAAGTGAAGCCTCCGTCGATGCAGGACTTGCAGATCTCAAAATCCGCGCCATGATCAAGGTGCAGCGCGAGATCGACGCCGGTCTCCTCGATGGCGGCCTCAACGAGCTTGACAAGGTAGCTGTGCTTGGCATACTTGCGCGCGCCGGCCGAAACCTGAAGGATGACGGGGGCTTTCTGCTCCTGCGCAGCCTCGGTGATCCCCTGAACGATTTCCATGTTGTTGACGTTGAAAGCGCCGATGGCGTATCCGCCCTCGTAGGCCTTCTTGAACATTTCCTTAGTGGTAACCAGTGCCATTGGAAACATCTCCTTTTCTTGACTATCTATACGATCGGTTTTGGCCGTCATGGCCGTCCCCAAACCATCGGGTTACTTCCGGCGCAGCAGCGCCGCCTTCATGATTCCGATCTGGGTCTTGGAGTCGGGCAGCTCCCCGGCGAGAACCCGGCTGAGCGCCTCGTCGAAATCGACATGCAGTACATCGAGGAATTCGTCCGGATCGAGGTGCTGCGCCCCGCGGGTAAGGCCCTTCGCCAGATAAAGATGCACTACCTCACAGCAGTAGGCGGCGATGGGATAGATATCCCCGAGAAATTCAAGCTCCGAAGCGCGATATCCTGTTTCCTCCTCCAGCTCGCGGGCGGCACACGCATCCGGCGTCTCGCCGGGGTCGATCTTCCCCGCGGGAAGCTCCAGCAGCTCGCAGGCCATGGGATAGCGGTACTGCCGCACCATCAGAAGCTTGCCTTCCTCGTCGAAGGCCACGATTCCGCAGGCGCCGTGATGCTCGATCACCTCGCGGGTCACGGTTTTGCCGTTGGGAAGGATCGCCTCGTCCACCCGGACATTGAGGATTCTGCCGTCGTAAACCCGGCGCTGGGAAAGGGTCCTTTCTATCGCCATCGGAATTCTCCTTCTGTCAAAGCATCACACCGCCGCGGCCGTTTTGCAGGAAAGAGCCGCGGAGTGCTGCCAGAGGTCATGATGATTTCCTGATTATTATACCCTCTTCTGACGTAAAATTCAATTCCTCGTGGTAATCTTTCCCGATATCGATTATAATAGGGGCAGCCAAACAAAAGGAGGACGATCAAATGCCGGATGTCATCATCATCGGACTTGGCCCTGCCGGGGCAAGCGCCGCCATCTATCTCTGCCGTGCCAACCGCCGCGCCCTGCTGGTGGGCAAGGACTTCGGTGCGCTGCAAAAGGCCGAAAAGATTGAAAATTACTTTGGCCTTGAAGAGCCGATCAGCGGCGAGGCGCTGGCCCACCGCGGCCTCGAGCAAGCCCGGTCGCTCGGCGCGGAGATTCTTTTCTCGGAGGCGCTCGACCTCTCCTGGGAGCCGGAGGGCTTCCGCCTGCTGACCGGAGAGGGGGAGGCTTCGGCCCCCTGCGTCATTCTTGCAACCGGCGCCTCCCGGCGGACGCTTCCGATCCCTGGGCTTGCCGCGCTCGAGGGGCATGGTGTCAGCTACTGCGCGGTCTGCGACGCCTTCTTTTACCGCGGCCGCTCCGTCGGGGTGCTCGGCGCGGGAGACTACGCGCTGCATGAGGCCGCCCACCTGCTTCCGGTGGCGGGCGGCGTGACCCTCTTCACCAATGGGGCGCCGGTCCCGGAAGGGATGGACCCCCGCCTTTCGGCCGTCACCGATCCTCTCGCCGCCCTCGTGGGGGACGAACAGCTCTCCGCCGTACGGCTGGCGGGCGGGCGCGAAGTGCCGGTCGAGGGCCTTTTCGTGGCACTCGGCTCAGCGAGTGCGGGGGATTTTGCCCGCAAGCTCGGAGCCGAGGTCAAAAACGGCTCGATCGTCGTTGACGATTCGATGCAGACCGCTGTGCCGGGGCTTTTCGCCGCGGGGGACTGCACCGGCGGACTTCTTCAGGTTTCGACCGCTGTGGGAGACGGAGCCCGGGCGGCAATGGGGGTGCTGCGCTACCTGCGGGAATCGGGCAAATAATCCGCCAGCACATCGGACGGCCAAGCCGTGTACCGAGGCGCTGCCCACAAAGAATCGGCAAACGGCCGCAGCAGATCCCCGGCACGGATGCCGGCGCGCATGTGTTCTGCCACAGGAAGCGGGAAAATAATCCGGGCCCGCAACTCCCGGGCCTGTAAGGAGCTGGACATTATCAAAACAGTACTGATCACCGGCGGCTCGCGCGGCATCGGGCGCGCCGCCGTCGAACGCTTTTTCCGGGAAGGCTGGGCCGTGGCCTTCGGCTGGCTGCATGCCGAAGAGGAGATGCGCCGGCTCTGCGCCCGCCTGCCGGGAATCACCGCCATCCGCGCCGACCTGGCTGACCCTGCCGGGTGTGAATCGCTCGTCCGGTCTGCCGAGCAGGCCCTCGGCCATCTCGACGGGCTGGTGCTCAACGCCGGGACCGCCCTGCCGCAGGGACTGCTGACCGACCTTTCCCTCGAGGACTGGGACCGTCTCTTTGCAGTCAATGTCCGTTCGGCTTTCCTCTGCTGCCGCGCCGCCCTTCCCGGCATGATCCGGCGGCATCAGGGCAGCATCGTAACCCTCTCCTCGATGTGGGGGCAGACGGGCGGCTCCTGCGAGGCGGCCTATTCGGCGAGCAAAGCGGCGGTCATCGGCCTGACGCGTGCCCTCGCCAAAGAGGTCGGCCCCTCCGGTGTGCGGGTCAACTGCGTCGCGCCGGGCGTTATATCCACCGACATGAACCGAAGCCTGAGCGAAGCGGATTTCGCCGCCCTGCGGGAGGAAACTCCGCTCGGCGTAATCGGCTCCCCCGAAGAAACCGCGGATGCGATCTGGTATTTTACCGCCTGTGCCTCCTTTGTCACCGGTCAGGTGCTGGGGGTCAACGGCGGAATGGTCATTTAAGAAAGCCGCAGTGATCGACTGGCCGTCAAAAGCGTTTTTCTGTGCAGACAATCCGCGGAAAATTTGCCCGGTCAATTTTGCAAATTCCAAAGACCTGTGCCGAAATTCTGCCCCCTGAATAAAGTTTCATTGGGAGCTTCACTCAAATTCAGGAATTTATGAAGGAAAAATCTCTCTGGCCAAACTCCCGAGCAGCGATCGACCGGCTGCCAAAGGTGTTTTCTCTGCCCCTACAATCCGCAGGAAATTTACCCGGTCAATTTTGCAAAATCCAAAGGCTGTTCCGGAATTTTGCCCATGAATGAAGTTTCTTTGGAAGCATCACTCAAGTTCAAAATTTGTCAGGGGCGCCCATCTCCCGGCCGGATTGCCGAAAGATTTTTCGGCGTTCCCAACAGAAAGGAGTGCGACAACATGAACAACCACCTGCCCGCTGCCTGTGACGCCTGTGCAGCCAAGCCATGCCGCAGCGGAGATCTCTCCACCGCGCCGAAGAACTGTCCCAGTTTGGGCGTCTCTCCGGAGGAGAGCCTCGCCCGCTACAGCCAAGAGGACAGGCGCACCGCCTGTATTGCGGCCGAAGTCGAATGCGACGGATATTGCCGCCTGACCCGGGTGGAGGAAATTATGGAATACACCCGGCGCTGCGGCTACCGGAAGCTGGGTCTTGCCTTCTGCGCCGGCCTCTCGAAGGAGGCCGGCATCCTCGCCCGGATTCTGCGCGGCAACGGCTTTGAAGTCGTCTCGGTCTGCTGCAAAAACGGCTCGGTGTCAAAGGATCAGCTCGGTATTCCGAAGGAAAAGCAGCTCAAGCGCGGCGAAGCCTTTGAGGCGATGTGCAACCCCGCCGGACAGGCGGCGGTGCTCAACGAAGCCGGCTGCGAGCTGGATCTTCTGCTCGGCCTCTGCGTCGGACATGACACCCTCTTCATCAAAAACGCCGGGGCTCCGATCACCGTTGTCGCGGTAAAGGACCGGGTCACCGGACATAACCCGCTGGCGCCGATTTACACCTTTGATTCCTACGGCAAGCGGCTTCTGCCCTATCGCTTTGTCGGCGAGTAAGCATTGCCACATGAGTCCCTGCCGTTTCTCCGCTGCCTTGTCCCGGTCAGTGCGGCAGTCATCTCCGCACAAGCCCCTGCCGTTTCTCCGCCGCCTTACCCTCAGCCAGCGCGAACGCATCTGCACATGAGGCCCCCTGTCGCTGACAGGGGGCCTCATTCCCATACAAAGGATTTACTTTATCGTGACCAGCTCATAGCGGCGGGTGCCGATTCCGAGCTTCTCGGCGTGAGCGAGACAAACCTCCCAGTCGGTATTGGGTGAGATGGTGTGGAAATGATCGCCGCCCCGGCATGTCTCGTCGTGCAGGTGCTCATCGAGCAGGCTTCCTGGGATGACAGGCATTGCGTTGCAGGCGTCGGCGCAGGCCTGATCGAGGGCCACCGGGTCGGCGGAAGCAAACATCCCCACGTTGGGAATTACCGCCAGATCGTTTTCTCCGTGGCAGTCGCAGTAGGGGGAAACGTCGACCACCAGACTGATGTGCAGCTGGGGCCTCCCGTCAAGCACCGCCTTGGCGTACTCGGCCATCCGCTTGCAAAGCTCGGCGGGCGCGGCGTCATTGCGCGGAGAAACAGCGTTATGAGCACAGACCCCGATGCAGCGGCCGCAGCCGACGCATCGGCTCTCGTCGATCGAGGCCTTATGATCCTCCCCGAAGCGGATCGCCCCGTGGGCGCACTGTTTGGCGCAGAAGCGGCAGCCAACACATTTGTCCGTTTTGATGTACGGCTTGCCGCAGCTGTGCTGCTCCATCTTTCCGGCGCGGGAACCGCATCCCATGCCGATGTTCTTGATCGCGCCGCCGAAGCCGGTCTGTTCATGCCCCTTGAAGTGGTTGAGCGAAATGATCACATCGGCGTCCATGATGGCGCGGCCGATCTTGGCATTTTTGACATATTCGCCGCCCGCAACCGGCACCTCAACATCGTCGGTACCCTTGAGCCCGTCTGCAATGATGACATGACATCCGCAGGAATAAGGGGTATAGCCGTTCTCGAAGGCGCTGTCGATATGCTCGAGAGCATCCTTGCGCCGTCCGGCATAGAGGGTGTTGCAGTCGGTGACAAAGGGCTTTCCGCCCCGTTCGCGGATCGCATCCGCAAGCACCTTGGCGTAGTTTGGCCGCAGGTAGGAGAGGTTGCCCGGCTCCCCGAAGTGGATTTTAATCGCCGCAAAGCGTTTGTCGAGCGGCAGATTGTCGAGCCCCGCCGCGACGGCGAGCTTTTGCAGCTTGATGAGCAGGTTGGTTCCGGGCAGCGCCCGCAGGTCGCTGAAATATACCTTGGAGGGTTCCATTCTTGTTCCTTCCTTTCAGACAGTTTCTTTTATTGTAACGGGAAACGAAAAAAAGGGCAAGGGAAAAGCGCGCCATTTTCCGATTTTCCGCCTTTTCCCTCATGAAGCCCGCACGGCTGTGCACACAGCCCTCTCCGTCCGCGGGAGGCTGTCCCCGAATCAGCTGCATGGCCCTACCGCTTGCAGACAGGCAATGCGCCGCCCGGGGGATCGGCCGCGTGGCGGGAGTAAAAGCCCGCCGCTTGCGAGCGGCCAATGCGCCGTCTGCGCTGTCCGGCCAAACCGGGATAGACGCGCGGCCCGCCGTCCGAGGGAGCCTCTCCCCGCATCCGGCTCTGCGGCCTTTTCCGATACCCAAAAGGGAACAGTCGTCCGCCCCTTCAAGGCTTGGCGCTTCTTCTTCGGCTTTACAGGGCGGCTTTCCGGCGGCAGGCGGGAGCTTTACGAGTCGCTGCGCAGCCTGCAAAGCGTCCCGGACGCCATCGAGCTGGAGCTTGCCTTCTCCGAAGGCCTTCACCTCGGGATGCGTCTGGCGCTCGAAATTTTTCCGCAGGGGCGCTAAACCTCCGAATCCCTTTGAATTCCGGGCCTTCCTGTGCTATGATAGGGAAAAAGCACAGGAGGCCTCCCATGATGCAGAACAAACGGTTTACCGCCCTTCTCCCGGCCCTTCTGGCGGCGCTCTGTCTCGCCGCCTGCTCCCGGGACCCTTCCGTTTTTTCCTCGTCGTCCCCCTCCTCCGGCGGGCCGACGGCCGTCTCCGCAGCCGATCCCGCCGGGGAATCGCAGGCGCAGAGCGAGCCGGAGGAGGATCCTCTCCTCTCTGAATCCATCGCCAAGCAGCTCATGGGCGGCGCCTACTATATCGACGGCACCTCGGTCATCGAAATTGAGGGGTTCCGGCTGGAAAACGCCGTCACCATCGCGGTGGACAAGGGAAATTCGGCGGTCAAAACGACCAGCGAGATGTCGGGTGCGCTGACCACCATGCGGGTCGTGACTCTGGACGGAACGACCTGGCTGGTCAACGACACCTCCAAAACCTGCACCAAGGTCGATCCGGCCGAGATGTCGGGCGGCTTCGACACCGATTTTTCCTGTCTCTCCTTTGAGGAGCGGGGAGAAGGCTTCTTTGACGGCGAGACGCTGCGCTATGAGCAGTATGATCAGCAGGGGGATACCGTCCGCTTTTTCTTTGACGCAGAGGGGAGGCTGGCGGGAATGACCCGCACCCTCAAGGATGAGCAGCTCGCTGAGATGATTCTGAAAATCAAAGCCATCTCTGGCAATATCCCCGCCAAAACCATTGCACTGCCCGAGGGCTATTCCATTTTGCAATAAGAATCAGGAGGAATGCAGTATGGATCATGTCGAAGCACGGATTCTGGAACAGATTGACGCAAAGCGCGGGGCGCTTCTCTCCTTCGGGGAGGAAACCTACCGTTCGGCTGAAACCGGCTATGAGGAATTCAACACCGCGCGGCGCGCGGCCCAATGGCTGCGCGGCCTAGGCTACACCGTCCGGGAGGGACTCGCCGTCACCGGCCTGCGGGCCGAAATCGGGAACGGAGATGGCCCGGCAGTCGCCGTAATCGGCGAGCTTGACGGAATCCTCTGCCCAACCCACCCGCAGGCCAATGCCGCGGCTGGCGGAATTTCTCACGCCTGCGGCCACCACGCCCAGCTCAACGCGGTGCTCGGCGCAGCGGCGGCCTTTGCCGACCCCGAGGTAGCGCGCTCCATCCAGGGGCGGGTGGTGTTTTTCCTTGTCCCCGCCGAGGAATATGTCCCGATCGAGCGCCGGGTGCGGCTCGCTGCCGAGGGGAAGATCAGCCGCTGCTCCGGCAAGTCGGAGCTGATCTGTCTCGGAGAATTCGACGACATCGATCTTGCCCTGACCACCCATGTCCACATGGTCGATTCCGCAGCCGACCTGCTGGTCGGCAACAACTGTTCGACCGGTTCCTTCACCAAAACGGTCCGGCTGGTGGGCAAAGCGGCCCACGCCGCAGCCGCGCCTCACAACGGCGTCAACGCCCTCTCGGCCGCGGCCCTCGGTCTTTCGGCGATCGGGCTGATCCGCGAGGGGTTCCGAGAGCGCGACTGCGTGCGGGTTCACACCAACATCACCCATGGAGGAGACGCAATCAACGTCGTTCCGGCCAATGTCACTGTCGAAGGGATGGTGCGCGCCGCCAACCTCGATGCGCTCGAGGCGGTTTCCGCCAAATTCGACCGCGCTTTCGAGGGGACCGCCTATGCCGTCGGCGCAAAGGCCGAGACAGAAACCTGGCAGGGTTACCTGCCCGGACCCTTCATCCCTGCCGATCCGGCGCAGCTGCTGGCCGCCGAAACGGTCCGCGCCGCTTTCGGGCCGGAGTTCTCGGTTGAGAAAGCGGATGCCGGGGTGCAGAACTACGCCTCAACCGATGTGGGAGATCTCGCACAGGTGATGCCGGTTCTCAACTTTACCCACAGCGGGACGCAGGGGAGCCTGCACAGCAGCGACTTTGCGGTGGTTGATCCCGAAAAGGCGCTGGTCATGCCCTCAAAGATGATGGCGCTGACCGCCTACCATCTGCTGAAGGAAAACGCCGCGCTGGCCCGCGGGGCGATCAGCCGTTATACGCCCCCTTTTACCCGCGACGAATACCGCAGCTATATCCGGCGGTTCAAATAAGGAGGCGCTCTGACGATGGACCTCATTCAATTAACCGAACAGGCGCGCGCTGCCGTCACCGAGCTGCTCGGTGCGGCGAAGCTTTCCCCCGGCGATCTCTTTGTGGTTGGCTGCTCCTCGAGCGAGGTCGGCGGCGAAAAGATCGGCTCCCACTCCAGTCCTGAAATTGCCAAGGCGGTGCTCGACGGGATTCTGCCGGTGCTGCGCGATGCGGATCTCTTTCTCGCGGCCCAGTGCTGTGAGCACCTCAACCGGGCGCTGATCGTGGAGGAGGAGGCCCTGCGCGCCTACCGGCTCGACCGGGTCAACGTCGTGCCGCAGCCCAAGGCAGGGGGCTCCTTTGCCACCGCGGCCTGGGCGGCCTTCTCGCATCCGGCGGCGGTCGAACGAATCGGCTGCGCCGCAGCGGGAATCGACATCGGGCAGACGCTGATCGGAATGCACCTGCGTCCGGTGGCGGTGCCGGTGCGGCTTTCGGTGCGCAAAATCGGAGAGGCCTGCATCTCCTGCGCCCGCACCCGTCCCAAATTCGTCGGCGGCTCGCGCGCCGTCTACGACCCCGCCCTGCTGTAACGGCTCTGCATCACCGGGTCCGGTGCCCTTCCTCCCGCCCTCGGGCAGGCCATAATCTGGAACCCGTCCCGGCTTATTTCAAGGCGGCTGCCTTTTCCCGCCCTCGGGCGGGCAGTAGCCTCAATTCCACCCCGGCCTTTTCTGGGGTGACCGCCCTTTTCCCGCCCTCGGGCAGGCCATAATCTGGAACCCGTCCCGGCTTATTTCAAGGCGGCTGCCTTTTCCCGCCCTCGGGCGGGCAGTAGTCTGATCCCGCCCTGCCTCTTTTTCAAAACGAGTGCCCTTTCTTCTGCCGCCGTGCGGGAGAAAGGGCACTTTCGCGGCGCGGATTTTGCGGTGCACTGATCTTTTTCTGGACTTTCCACCGGCGAAGGGGTATAATAGATGCCGTTGCACCAACGTTTAAGGAGGAAGTTAATCATGAACACCAAACGCTTTGCGGCGCTTGTACTGGCTGCGGCGCTGGCGGTCTGCTCGGTTTCGGGCTGTACCTTCGGCGAAAAGACCCGTATCGCCGCGACCTATTCCGGCGGGGAGGTTCCCGCGGGGGTCTATATTGCCCATCAGCTCACCGCGCTCAACGAAGCCTATTACAAGGTGCCCGACATGTCGAAGAATGTTTTGGAGCAGGAAATCGACGGGGCCAAGGCCGCCGACTGGATCAACAACCGCGCGGCCGAGTTGACCCGCACCTTTGTCGCGGTTGAGAGCGAGTTTGACCGCCTCGGCCTCACCCTTGACCCGGAGACTGCGGCTGCCGCGACGCAGGGGCTGCGCCAGTCCTGGGAAAGCGAAAGCGACCGCATGGAAAAGGCGGGCATCGGCTATTCCTCGGTCGAAGCGATCAACCTCAACGCCGCCAAATCCCAGCTTGTTTTTTCGGCCTACTATGGCGAGGGCGGGGAATTTGCCGTCAGCGAAGAGGATTACCGCGCTTTCTATGAGGAAAATTACCGCCGCGTCCTGATGCTGGTCCTCTCCAAGACCTACGATCAGGCGACCGGCACCGCCTTTGACGAGGCGGGCGCCGCCGCGCAGCAGGAGCTGATCGAATCCTATTTTGAACGTTCCAGGGCGGGGGAACCGCTCTTCGACCTGATTGTGGCCCGGGATGAAGCGATTCACAGCACCCTCGACAGCGGAAACGCCCACACCCACGGCCCGCTTGTCGAAGCGGAGCAGATTTCCCTGGTCTACCGCGAGAACACCAACTATCCGCAGGCGCTGCGCGACCAGATCTTTGCCAACGACACGATGAACGTGCCCGAAACCTATGAGGACGACAACTACGGCATCCTGTTTGAGCGCCGCAGCCTGATGGAGGACGAAAGCGCCTATCAGTCGGCTAAGCTCTCGATGCTCCCGCTGATGAAGCAGGATGAATACAACGAAAAGCTGCTGGCCGCGGCCGACAGCCTCGGAATTTCCTTCAACCAGGACGCCCTCAAGGCCTTCAAACTGGACAAATTGATGACCGCTTAATTCGGATTTCCGGAGGCGTGCCGCGGATGCGGCGCGCCTCTTTCCTTTTTTCGGAACCTTTTATGGCTCTCTTTCCCGGAATTTTCGGAATTGGTTACGAAATTGGTACCGTTTTCTCTCCGAATTGTCAATTTTCATACCTTTTTTCATGAGTTTCTTGCATTTTCGCTACGATATGGTACAATGTCCTTATTCTAACCCGAATGGGGCGGCCCCGCCGGGGACGCGATCAAACTCAGGAAGGAGTATCCTCATGAAACGTATTCTCGCAGGATTGCTGGCGCTGGCAATGATGGCTTCCACCGCGGTCTTTGCCTCTGCGGAAGGAGAAAACGCAATCACCGGCATTTCAGACAGCTTTTATCTGGTGGATGACGACGGCTACGTCGATCTGACCCGCGCGGCCGACAACGTGCCCTACGGCGAAACCGCCTATTTCCCGCTGAAAGAGAACAGCAGACATGTCGCGGACTCCAAGAAGGTGGAAAAGATCAAGGTCAGCGACAAGTGGGAGGAAAATGGCACCTACGTCAAGGATGTGTCGATTCTCCGCAAGCGCGTTTCCGCAGACAGCGAAAAATATCTTTCGGGCGTCGGCGGCAACCGGCTGATCTATTTTCTCGCCATCGAGACCGCGCAGAAGAGCGCCACCAAGGATCAGGATCTCTTCGGCCGGGTAACCCTCAAGCAGACGACCGGCGACAAGGAGTACCGCTTCGGCGAAATCGCCTTTGACGTTGCGATTGAACTCGGCTATGTTTCCGCGAGCAAGAGCGAGGGCGAGGGAATTATCCCGATCAAGCCCGCCTCCTTCTCGAAACGCGACGGCTTTGAAGAGGAATCCGACTACACCTTTGAATTTGCGGCCGAGTCCAACGCTTCCTTCGTGGTCAACACCAACGGCCAGGGAACGATCGTCCTCGGCATGGATATCGACTTCGACGACGACATCGGCGACGAATATCCCACCGCCGACCTCTATTTCTACAATGGCAACTACGCCCAGTTCAACCGCACCGGCACCCTCTATCTGCCGGGCCCCTCGGGCGACGAAGGCGATTATTATGTCTACGCCATCGACAGCAAGGGCAGGCTCTCGCGGGTGGATGCCGAGTGGGACGAATATGAGGAATGCTATGCCATCCGCACCAATATCCTCGGGCGCTACGTCCTCTCGGACGAAAAGCTGAGCACCAAGAGCAGCTCTTCGGGCAGCTCGTCCGCTTCCTCGTCGTCCGGCTCTGCGGGCGGCTCCGGAGAGCTGGTGGTTGTTCCTCCGCCCTCCTCTTCCACCGCGCCCGCTTCCAGCACCACCCAGCCCGTTTCGTCGAGCACCGCGCCACGCCCCTCCTCCTCCACACCGCCCCCTTCCTCCTCGACGCCCTCCTCCTCTGAGCCGGAAAGCAGCTCTGAACCTGAGGAAGAAAGCTCCGAGCCGGAATCCGAGCCGGAGAAACCGGAATCTGAACCGGAGGAAATTATTGACGTCGATACCGAACCGGACGATTCCGACGCTCCTGAGAAGAGCGGCCTCGGTGCCTTTATCTGGGTGCTGATCATTGTCGCTCTGCTCGCCGTCGCTGCCGCGGCCGGCTTCGTTCTCTATGCTTCGCGCGCAGGCTCCTCGAAGAAGCGCCGGCGTTCGGCGCCCCGTTCGAGCCGCTCCCGCCGTCGTGACGACGATTACGACGACTACGATGAGGAAGATTACGACGAGGACGACGATTACGACGACCGGGATTTCCGCCGTTAATCTCCAGCCCCTGACATTTTTCGCCCTGCCGGGAAGCACCCCTGCTTCCCGGCAGGGGCTTTTTATAGAAAAATTTTCAGCACAGGCAAGAAAAGCCTCCCTCAGATGACACCTTATGGATAGGAATGCCGGACCCCTGTTTCGCATAAAATTCACTTTTTGCTTCTAGGCGAAGAGGACAGAATGTGATACAATGGAGAATATTGGTGAGCCCCGCGTCCTAAGGAATTCCCGGCAGGGACGCTTTGATCCGCCATGGGGCGGGATGATATCGATTACAGGAGGGAATTTGTATGAAACGTTTCTTTGCATTGCTGCTCTCTGCCGCCATGCTCTCCGCTCTGGCTGTTCCGGTTTCGGCGGCGGAGGCCACCTACAAGGTTGCCGACGTCTCGCAGGTCGCCTACATCGAGGACGACGACGGCCGCCTTGATCTGTCCGGCTCGGTCAGCCGCGTCCCCTATGGGGAGACGATGTATTTTCCGCTCTTAAACGGCGGGGCAAGCGGAATCGATGACGCCTATACCGCCTACGCCGCAGCCGACAAAGCCTATGGTACGGCGCAGGAAGCCACAAAGAAGGCAAAGACCGCCCAGGAACAGAAGCAGACGGCATATAATACCGCCAAGGCCGCCTATGAGGCCGCCAACGGGGATACCACCGCGCTGCAGAAGGCGGTAACCGACGCGCAGAACAAGGTGACCGAGGCTGAAGCCGCCAAAACCAAGGCCGACGGGGAGCTGACCGCCGCGAAAACCGAGCAGACCAACGCGGCGGCCGCCCTGACCGACGCAAAGGCGAAGCAGACGGCGAACGCGGTCCCGCAGGCGACCCTTGACAGCCTGAAATCAGCGCAGGACACGGCCAAGGGCCAGTTTGATACGGCCTCTGCCGAGCTGACCCGTCTGGAGGGGCTGGTCACCAGCGCCAAGGCCGCTTACGACGCTTACCCGGAGACCGACACCGGCGAAGCAAAAAAGATGGCCTATGACGCCTGGCAGAAGGCGATCGGCGACCGTGACACCTATAAGAACGGCACCTACGCCTCGAAGGAAAGCGCCTATACCACCGCGCAGAAGGCCTATGCCGATGCGCAGAAGGCCAACAGCGATCTTGCTCAGGCAGTAACCAACGCACAAAGCCGCAAGGACAAGGCCGACACTGCCGTTTCCAGCAAACAGCAGGCGGTGACAACCGCTGCGGACAACGTCACAAAAGCGAAGGAAGCGCTGAAAAAGGCTCAGGACAACCTGAACAACGCCGCCAGTGCAACCGAAGCAAAGGCCAAAATGGATGCCGCCCAGAAGGAACTGGAAGCGGCCAAAAAGACCTACACCGATGCGCAGACAGCGGAATCCGCCGCGAAGACAAAGATGGAAACCGCCAAGAAGGCATATGACGACCTGAAAAACAACCGCTACCGCTACGTCTATGAGTCGTCCGCCGCGGGCGACGCCTCCGCCAAGGCAAGCTGGGAAGAGAACAGCGGCCGCTATCTCGGGAACCCCACGATTAAAAAAATCCGCGTGGCCGACGCCCCGACCGGCGCAACCAGCAGCGCCATGAGCTATATTTACTGCGTGGCGATCAAGGTCAACGACCGCTCGTCCACCGATTCCCGCGACGTATTCGGCGAGATCACCGTCAAGCAGACCAGGGGCGACCGCGAGAACCGTTTTGAAAATGTGGTGCTCGACCTCGCCATCGAAATCGGTTATAAGTCCTCGAGCGACACCGACGTGGGCGAGGGGGTCATCCCCGAAAAGGCCGCCATCTTCAAGAAGGGCGACGGCTTTGAACAGGACAGCGAATTCATCTTCGAATTCGAGGCCGACCCCGACAGCTCCTTTGTCGTCAACACCGTCGGACAGGGAAGCATTACGCTGGGCATGACCACCGACCCAGACGAGGATCTCTATGACGATATTCTGGATGAATACCCCGACGCCTATGTGGATTTCTTTAACGGCAACTATGCCACCTTCAACCGCACAGGCACCCTTTATCTCGCTCCCTCGGACGGCGAGGACAACTACTATGTCTATTCGATCGATGAGAGAGGCAACGTTGCGCGTGTCAGCGCAGAGTGGGACAGCTCCGAGGATGCCTACGCAATCAAGACCCGCACCCTCGGCCGCTATTTCCTCTCAAGCGAACGGCTGAGCAACAGCTTCCTCTCGTCGATCAACGGCACTTCGCCGAGCCGTCCATCCTCCGGTTCGGGCAGCTCCTCGAGCAGCACCGGTTCCGGTGATCTGGTGGTGGTCCCCGCACCGACGATCCCCAGCAGCCCCTCCTCCACTCCCACCTATAATCCGCCTTCCAGTTCGTCGCAGGCGAGCTCCTCTTCTTCCAGCCAGTCCTCCTCGTCCTCTTCCTCTGAAGAAGCGAGCGAACCGGAGGAAGAATCCAGCGCGCCGGAGGAGGACCCCTCGAGCGAGCCGGAAGAGGTGGTCGACGTCGATACCAACGCGGATGACACCGACGGCCCGAAAAAGGGCGGCTCGACTCTGGTATGGGTGCTCATCATCGTCGGCCTGCTTGCGGCAGGCGGCGCGGTCGGCTTTGTGCTCTATCAGAACAAGGTGAAGCGGCAGGATGACGGCTACAGCCAGTACGATGAGTACGACGATGACAACGACTTCCCGGATGACGACGACCGGCACTAAATCACACGAAATTTCCCGCGCGGCTGAGATCCCGGTCCGCCCTGTCACGGCGGGCCGGGATCAAAGCGGTTTTTCCGCCGCACGCGGGGGACGGTAAGGAGCACAGGAATGGCAAGTAAATGCAACGAAATTCTCCGGCAGGTCCAGACGGTGATCATCGGCAAGGACGAAATCCTTGCCAAGGTGCTGATGGCGATCCTCTCGGGAGGACACATTCTGCTTGAGGACGTCCCCGGCGTGGGCAAGACCACCCTTGCGCTGGCCTTCGCCAAGACGCTGGGCATCCACTCGAAGCGGATGCAGTTTACCTCGGACAGCATGCCCTCAGACGTGATCGGCTTTTCGGTCTACGACAAGGCGGGCGGGGCGCTCGCCTACAAGCCGGGAGCGGCAATGACCAATCTGCTGCTGGCGGATGAAATCAACCGCACCTCAAGCAAAACCCAGTCGGCGCTGCTGGAGGTGATGGAGGAAGGGCACATCACCCTCGACGGAGTCACCCGCCCGGTGCCGCAGCCCTTCATTGTCATTGCAACCCAGAATCCGGTGGGATCGGCGGGTACACAGGTGCTTCCTCCCGCCCAGCTTGACCGCTTCATGATCCGGCTGACGATGGGCTACCCCGATTTTGAAAGCCAGGTCAACATCCTGCGGGACCGGCAGACCGCAAACCCGCTTGACACCCTCCATCCGGTGACCAACGCCGCCGAGCTGACTGCCATGAAGCGCCAGACCGACGAAATTTTTGTGGCCGACTCCATCTATGAATATATCACCCGGCTCGCGCAGGCCTCGCGCAGCCACCCGGCGATTCAGCTCGGACTTTCCCCCCGCGCGGCGCTCGCCGTCTGCCGGATGGCCAAGGCCCGCGCCTTTGTCATGGGCCGGGATTATGTCGTGCCGGAAGATGTCTCCTATGTCTTTCCGGAGGTTGGCTCCCACCGGCTGCTGCTCAGCTCCAAGGCCCGGCTTGCCGAACGGTCGGCCGCCGACCTGCTCGCTGAAATCCTTGAAAGGACCGCCGCCCCCGTCTCGGGATCGTCGGGCAGAGGCTCGCGCCGATGATTTCACCTCTCTGGCTCTGGCCGATTTGGCTCGTCTCGATTCTGCTGCTCTGTCTCTTCGGTGGTTCCACGGCGCTGCGCGCCCTGCTGGTGCTGCTGCCGCTGCTGCTCGCAGCCTCGGCGGCGGTGAGCTGCCTTGCCTCCCGGCGGATCAGCCTTCGTCTTTCCTCCCGGGAGCTTGCGCCCAAGCGCCGCGGCGTTTCGGCGGAGCTTTCTGTCAAAAACGACAGCCCCTTCCCGCTGATGCAGCTGCGCTGCCGCATGACCCTCGAAAACCGGCTGACCGGCGAGCAGTTTACCCGACTGGTCGCCGTTTCGCTGCCCCCTTTTTCCTCCAGGCAGGTAAGCCTCTCAATCGGCTCGCGCCACTGCGGGCAGATTCTGCTTTCAACCGGACGGGTGCGGGCGGCCGATTTTTTCGGGCTGATCTCCTTCCCGGTCGCGGCAAAAGGACGAGCCATCACAACGGTGCTGCCCAACACCTTCCCGCTGCGGCTGCTGACCGGCTTTCTGAACCTCTCCCTTGAGGAGAGCGAGGAATATGATCCCGCCCGCGCGGGTGAAGATGTCAGCGAGGTCCACCAGATCCGGGAATACCGTGAAGGGGACGCGCTGCGTCAGATCCACTGGAAGCTGACCACCAAATATGACAACCTGATGATCCGGGAGCCGGGACGCCCCATCAAGCGTTCGCTGCTTCTGCTGTTCGACCTGCGCCGTCCCGCGGGCAGCTCCCCTCATCCCGCCTGCTTCGACGCCGCCGCCGAAGCGGCGGTTTCCCTCTCGCAGGCGCTGCTCGACGAGGGGATCGTCCATACCGTCGCGTGGGAGACGGGCGACGGTCCGATCGAACGGCGGACGGTGCAGAACATCGACGACCTGACAATGTCGCTGCCGGGCGCCCTCTCGGGACATGGCGAACGAATTCCCGGCACCGAGCAGGCGGGGGAGCTTTTCCTTGCGCCCGAATATTCCCGCATCTTCGCGGTCTGCGTCGGCCGCCCGCTCTCCCCGCCTCCCGGGGACCAGCGGACGACCGTCCTTTGCTGCACCGACCGTCCCAAGGGGAAGGACGATGCTCCCAGCGACACCCTGATCTGGTTTCATCCGAAGACCTATCCCGACGAGCTCGGGAATCTCATAGTCTGATCAGAAAGGAGGGACACGGCCATGAAGCTGTCCTTCCCGGCGCGGTTTCCGCGCAGGCCCCGCGGCAATTCCCAGCCTAAGCCCCAAAACAGCCGGTCCATCCAGCTCAAGGTCGTGCCGCCCAAAAGCGCTCCCGTTCCGGGGCTGCTGGATGCGGCGGGCTGCGCGCTGCTTTCGGTGCTGCTCTTTCTCGGCTGCGGCGGCTCCTTTCTGCGGCTTTTCGCGCTTCCCGCGTCGGGCGCGCTGATGGCGGCGGTCGGTCTGGCGGCGATCGCCGCCTTCCATTTTGTCCTGCCGCTGCCGCAGGTTACTAAAAAAATGAAATATGCCACAGCCGGCGGCCTGGGCGCCGGTTCGGTGCTGCTCTGGGCTTTTACCGCCGAGCGTTCCCGCAACGGTCTGGTGATCGCGGTCAACCAGATCCAGCAGCTCTTTGCCGCGGAATTCTCCCGCATTGAGCCGCGTTATGTTGTAACCGTTAAGCCGGAGGAATTTCTCGTCTGCACCACTCTTTTTCTGATTCCCTTCGCGCTGCTTCTTTCTCTGCTCTGCTGCATGATGGTGCGCCGCGCCCTCTGGCAGCCGGCCGCTCTGCTGCTGGTGCTGGCCGCGGTGCTCGGCCCGCTTGAGGTCACCGATACCGGAGGCATCTGGACGCTGCTGTTCTGCCTTGCGTCCATGCTGCTTGTCTGCCGCGCTCTTTCGGCCAAGGGCGGCGCACCCGACCGCGGCGTCATTCTGCTGCCTGCGGCCGGGGTGATGGCCTTTGCGCTGCTGGCCGGCTCCCTGCTGCTGGTATCTCTCGGCTCCCCGCAGGAAAAGCTCGACAGCTTCTTTTCCCGGGGCGGCGGAGCGGTCCGCTCGGCCATTCACACGTTGCGCTACGAGGGGGAGATGCTGCCCGGCCTTCCGGAAGGCGATCTGAGCCGGCCCGGCGACCGCCTCTCGATGAAGGACGCGCTCGAGGTCACCTTTGAAGCGCCCTATCCGATGCACCTGCGCGGCTATGTTGGCCAGCGCTTTACCGGCTCCGGGTGGGAGGCGCTCGAACGCAATACCGTCGCCGGATACAACAGTCTTTTTTACCGGCTCCACCAGAATGGCTTTTATCCCCAAACCCAGCTCGGTTCTCTGGCGGAGGCGCTCGGCTATTACGATGAAGGACGCGCCAACCGGATGACCGTCAAAAACATCTCGGCCTGCCGGTCGGCGGTCTATGCCCCCTACGGCCTGGCCGACGTCAAAACCGACGGCCTGCTCGATGCGGACCGCACCACCGAGGCTTCGCTTTGCAGCCCCGGCTGGAGCGGGCAGGCTGAATACGAGTTTTCCATCCTCCCCGAGGATTTTTCCAAGGCCGACGCGGTTGTCTCCCTGTTCGACCAGCAGAAGGACGCCCCCTCCGCCGCTCTTTCGAAGTATCTGACCGAGGAAGCGCGCTACCGCCATTTTGTTTATGAAAATTACACCGAAATTCCCGACATCGAGCGCGGGCAGCTTGCCCCCGATCTCGGGGAAGCCGGCGTCCCCGGACAAACCCACCGCGGCTACACCGACGCAAAATCGACCATCTTCTCGGTGCTGAACTCGAAGCTCAGCTTTTCGACCCGCGCCAAGGGCTTTGACGGAGAAGGCAGCCTGATCCAAACCCTTTATGAGAGGCAGAGCGCCAACGCGGCGCAGTATGCTTCGGCCGCGGTGCTGATGCTGCGCTACTGCGGCATTCCCGCCCGCTATGTCGAGGGCTACCTTGTCACCTCGGTGGACCTCGAGGGAGTGGAGCCGGGCGATGTCGTATATGTTCCCTCCGGCAACGCCTCGGCATGGGCCGAATACTACCACGACGGGGTGGGCTGGCTTCCCTTTGACGTAATTCCCGGCTACCAGCAGGCGGTAAGCAGCGGCATTCCGCCCGAAGCCTCCGCCGGAGGCGGGCAGGATGAGCCTCCGCCCCCCGAGGAGGAGGACCCGCCCGCCGATCCGCCGGCCGGGCAGACCAATCCGCTGGCCGCCGTCCTTTTCTGGCTTCTCCCGCTTTGGGTGCTGCTGCTCGCCCTCTTCCTCTGGCTGGCGCGCCGCTATTGGCTGATTTCCCGCCGGGAACGCTCCTTTGCGGTCGAGGACCCGAATCAGGCCGTCTGCAATATGACCTCGTTTCTGCTGAAGCTGCTCCCGGCCGTCGGCCTGCCTGACCCCGGCGGATCGATCCGGAAGCTCACCGCACCTGCCGCTGAAAAATGGGGCGCCCAATGGGGTGATTCCCTCGTCCGGATGACCGAGCTCTTTGAAAAGGCCGCCTTCAGCCCCCACTGGCTGACCGGCGAGGAACGGGCGGAGGCGGAGACGCTGGTCGATGATCTGCTTGACCAGATCGACCGCACCGAGAGCAAAAAGAACCGCTTTGTGCTGCGATGGGTGAAGTGTCTGTACTAAAAGGGGTATTAAAATGTTTGACCTGTTCGGCAATCGTCCTTATCACTGCAAGCTGTGCGGAAAGGGGCTGAAGGAACTCCCCTGCCCGCCAAGTGAACTGTGCAGGAACTGTTATCGGCAGGCCCTGACATATCGCGATTCCGCTCTTGCTTCAATCGGAATGTTGGAACAAAAAGCCAATGCCGCCGGACGGGCCAACGATTCTTCAAGTCAGGCGAGGTATCTGGATCAGCTTCTTTCCCTGCTTTTGGATTATCAGTCCTCATATGTCAGAAAAGGAATTCCCCTCTTTCATCTGGATCTCGAACAGACGATTGACATGGTATCCGAGTCCCTCGAAATTGCGAGAGCCGAGGCAAGGGGGGAGCGGCTTTCCTGTACAGACGGCCGTTATTCTGCGGTTTTGATTTCTTTGCAGCAGGGCTCCCCGGATTATGAAGAAATCCAAAACATGCTCCGGCAAAGGATGATTGAGCTGTTTGTCTTTTATTTGGATTACGGCCCCAGCACCACCAAAACGAAATATTCCCTGTTCGACTGCTACCAACTGTATCTCGGGGGATTGACCACAAAAATTCTGGGAACTGAAAAGAATTTTACCCCGAAACAAAAGCTGCTTTTGAGCGCGTATGCGGGAGCTCTCCGGCCGGACGAATTTGCAAAGAATGTCGAAGAATTTGTTTGGAAACATCCAAAATTTTTAACAACTCTTCCATTGTGGATCAGCTGCTGCGCGGTACTCGACAAAAAGGGCGGATACGACAAAACGTCCGCCGGCAATAGCACCCATTGTGTTGACATCGCATGCGCCGCCTGCTGTACGCTGCTCCGGGAACTGCGAAGGGAAAACGACCGCGCCCTGATTACGGATCTGTACCGCCACTTTGATATGCTGAACCGTTATCTGGGCAGCCAAGGACTCGTCACCGCTGATCTGTCTGAATTCGCTGTTACCCGTATGGCAAAGGAAGACCGTTAAAAATCCGCCCCGGTATCTCCGAGGCGGATTTTTCTTATAAAATATTACTCTTTGTAGGCGACCGCTTCAATTTCGACGAGCGCGCCCTTGGGCAGCGCACCAACTTCAAAGGCGGCGCGGGCCGGGCAGTCGGTTTCAAAAAACTTGGCATACTCGCGGTTCATCTCGACAAAATCCCCGATGTTTTGGAGCAGAACGGTGGTTTTGACCACGTCGCCGTAATCCATGCCGGCGGCCTTGAGAATTTCCCCGATGTTTTTCAGGGACTGGCGGGTCTGAGTGACAATGTCACTCCCGGCAAACTCACCGGTGGCGGGGTCGATCGGAATCTGACCCGAAATATACAGGGAATTTCCCGCCCTGACAGCCTGAGAATACGGGCCGATTGCACCGGGCGCACTGCTGGATGCGATGATTTGTTTCATTTTAATTTCTCCTTTTTGTAATTTACTGTATAAAAATTGCAATTCGCAATGAGTTTTGCTAAATCAGAGTGTCCAGCTCGACGAGAGCCGCGACATAGATCTTCACCGCCTGCACCAGCTCGTCGATCGACATCGATTCGTCCGCCTGATGGATTCCCCCCTTTCCGACCGGAAAGGCCGGGGCATCCTGATCCATCTCAGGTCCGAACGGGATTGAATTGGGGATATCGCGGCAATAGGTCGCCCCATTCATCAGATAGGGCACACGCTGTTCACCGGTCAGCTCGTTGGCGAGAGCGGTCAGAGCGGTCACAAGCGGGTGATCGGGACTCATGCAGAAGCCGTCAACCCCCTCCTCCACGGTGAGGGAGAGGCCGTGCGCCCCGCACACCGCACTAAGCTGCGGAACGATCCGTTCACAGGAATCCCCTGCGGGATAGCGGCAGTTGAAGCCAAACCGGAAGCAGCCGTCCTCCAGCGCGGCGGTGCCGCCGATGATGGTCAGCTCCCCGTATTCTCCCCGGTCCAGCGCGATTCCCAGCTCCCCGCCGTAAAAATCGTGCAGGCACTTGGCCCAGAAGGAGATCAGCCCGCGTTCCTCCCCGCGGAGGATACCGGCAGCGAGCAGCACATCAAAGGCGAGGGCGATGGCATTGACCGACTGCTGCGGCCGGGAGGCATGGGCCGCCAGGCCGGAAGCCCGCACCACCGTTTCCTTGTTTTCAAAGGTCACCCGGACCCGCTCAGTCCGGCAGGCGTGCACTGCCGCAAAGTGCTCGGGCGCGAGGGTCAGCACGCAGTCTCCTGCCACCGCGTTGGTGACGGTCCCCGCCCGAAGAGAGCGGATCTCCCGCGCAACGGGGCCGGAGGTGAGATACCCGGCGCAGATGCCCTTCTCGGCAAAGGCGGCCGGGAACACCGCGTCCGGAATCAGAGAAAATTTCGGCCAGCCGACCTTCTCCCCATAGTAGAGGACATCGTTCATCATGTCCTCCTCGCTGCATCCGTAAAAAAGCCGAACCGCATGCCGCAGCCGGATTCCCAGCGCCCTCAGGCACTCGACGGCGTAAAGGCCGGCCACCGCGCCCGCCTTGTTGTCGATCGCGCCGCGTCCGCGGACAAAGCCGTTCTCCACCACCGGAAGAAAGGGATCTCCCGTCCAGCCGGTTCCGGCGGGGACCACGTCGAGATGCGAAAAAATACCCAGTTCTTCCTCTCCGTCCCCATAGCGGACGCTGCCGCAGTAATTCTCGTGATTGACCATCACGAGGCCCTTTTCGGCGCAGATCTTCTGCATCTCATCGAGGGCGGCGCGGCATCCGGGACCGAAGGGATGCGCGGGATCGGGGTCGTTGCGGCTCACGCTCGGAATCGAGACAAGGCGGCAGAGGGTGTCAACCATATCGCCGCGGCGTTCGTTCAGATAGCCCTCGACCCGGGCAAGCTCGGCAGGTGAAAGTTTCATGCGCATTCCCTCCCCGTTGGATTACGGCTTTATTATAAGCCATCCGGGCGCCCCGCGCAAGGGAAATACACACAGCTTTTCTCCGGCGCGGTAGGGAGACAGAAGGATTTTCCCCAACTTTTGCAGGGAAAATCCCCGATTCCACTTGCTTTGGCCTGCGGATTGCCGTATATTGAATAGGGATAAGATGGCGGCGCACCGCCGCATTGCTTGAAGGAGGAACTATCATGAACCAGTATGGCCGAGTTTATAACTTTTCGGCAGGCCCCTCGATGCTGCCCGTCCCGGTGCTGGAACGCTGCCGCGATGAGATGCTCAATTACAACGGCACCGGCATGAGCGTGATGGAGATGAGCCACCGTTCCAAGCCCTTTATTGCAATTTCCAAACGGGCAGAGACCCTGCTGCGCGAGGTCATGGGGATTCCGGAGAACTACAAGGTGCTCTTTATGCAGGGCGGCGCCTCGCTTCAGTTTGCCGCTCTGCCAATCAACCTGCGCTGCAACGGGACGGCCGATTACGTTCGTTCCGGCAATTTTTCCACCATCGCTTCCAAGGAGGCCGCAAAGTTCATCAAGGTGAACATTGCCGGCAGCAGCGAAGCGACCGCCTTTGATCACACCCCCCTGCAGGAGGAGCTGACCCTTGATCCGCAGGCGGACTATGTTCATATCTGCATGAACAACACCATTTACGGCACCAAATTTCCTTACATCCCCAAAACGGGAAAGGTGCCGCTGGTAGCTGATATCTCGAGCTGCATCCTCTCGGAGCCGATCGACGTCTCCAAGTTCGGGGTGCTCTATGCCGGTGTGCAGAAAAACCTTGCTCCCGCAGGCATGGCGATCGTAATCATCCGCGACGACCTTCTCCATGAGCCGGCCGCGGAGACCCCTCTCATGCTCAATTACAAGCTGATGGCCGACAAGGATTCGATGTACAACACCCCCAACTGCTGGAGCATCTATGTCACCATGCTGGTCCTTGAATATCTCCAGTCGATCGGCGGCGTTGACGAAATGGCCCGCCGCAACAAAAAGAAGGCGGACCTGCTCTACGGCTTCCTCGATGAGAGCGCCTTCTACATTGCGGGCGCGCGCCCGGACTGCCGTTCGATGATGAACGTGATTTTCCGCACCGATTCCCCCGATCTCGACGCCAAGTTTGTGGCCGGCGCCGCCGAACGCGGACTGCTGACCCTCAAGGGCCACCGGGTGCTCGGCGGAATGCGCGCTTCGATCTATAACAATATGCCCTATGAGGGCGTGGAGCTGCTTGTTGACTATATGCGCGCCTTCGAGAAGGAAAACGGCTGACACATTTGAAGCCGGTCCGCGCACAACCTGTTGCCAAACCGCGGCGTCCCCCTGCCGGAATCGGCGGGGACGCCGCGGTTTTATTTCGAAACGGCCTTTCTGTAAACTGACGTGCTTCCTGAATTGAGGATATGTTTTGCAGGACTTTATATAAAATATTGCAAATGAATATTATATTTTTATAATCATTCACATTTTTCTCAGAATTCTCCGTCCTTCACTTTTTTCATTTCTACAATTTTGAATTATAAATATTTACATAATTCAAAATTTGTGCTAATATTCCCTTCAATAAGCCGAAATTCAGCAGAAGGGAAGGGAAATAATGGAGATCAAAAACAATTATCTTGCAAATTTGTTTGAAAACGTATGTCGCACAAACACAAATGAAATTGAATTTTTGCAATCAGTCAAGGAGATTCTTTCTTCTTTAGAGCCGGTCGTTGAGCGCAGGCCGGACCTCGCCGCCGCCGGCGTCATCGAGCGGCTGGTGGAGCCGGAACGGCTCATTCAGTTTCGGGTAAGCTGGACCGACGACACAGGACGGGTACGGGTCAACCGCGGCTATCGGGTGCAGTTCAACTCAGCCATCGGTCCTTACAAAGGCGGGCTTCGGCTGCATCCCTCGGTCAACGCTTCGATTTTGAAATTTCTCGGATTTGAGCAGGTGTTCAAGAATGCCCTGACTGGTCTGCCGATCGGCGGAGCCAAGGGCGGCTCGAACTTTGACCCAAAGGGCAAAAGCGACGGGGAAATCATGCGGTTCTGCCAATCGTTTATGACCGAGCTTGCCCGTCACGTCGGCGCGGACACCGATGTTCCTGCCGGAGATATCGGGGTCGGAGGCCGGGAAATCGGCTATATGTTCGGTCAGTATAAGCGCATCCGAAACGAGTTTACGGGGGTGCTTACCGGCAAGGGACTCACCTTCGGCGGTTCTCTGGTCCGCACCGAGGCCACGGGTTACGGACTCTGCTACTTCACTCAGGAGATGCTTTCCGCACGCGGCCTCGGCTTTGCAGGCAGCCGGATCGTCATCTCCGGCTCCGGCAACGTCGCGATCTACGCCGCTGAAAAGGCGGCCCAGCTGGGCGGGAGGGTGATCGCCATGAGCGATTCGAACGGCTATATCCACGATCCCGAGGGAATCGACCTCGCGGTGATCAAGCAGATCAAGGAGGTCGAGCGCGGGCGGATTTCAGAGTACGCCCGGCGGGTGCCGCGCGCCGCTTATACCGAAGGCCCCGGCGTCTGGTCGGTCCCCTGTGAAATTGCGCTGCCCTGTGCGACCCAGAACGATCTGGCCCTCGAGGACGCCAAGCGCCTCTGCCGCAACGGATGCTTCGCGGTGGCCGAGGGCGCGAACATGCCCTGCACCGCCGAGGCCATTGCGCTCTTCCAGCACAGCGGCGTGCTCTTTGCTCCGGCCAAGGCGGCAAACGCGGGAGGAGTGGCCGTTTCGGCGCTCGAGATGTCGCAGAACAGCCTGCGGATGGCCTGGAGCTTTGAAGAGGTCGATTCCCGCCTTCAGGAGATCATGGCAGGCATCTACCGCAAGGCCTGCGCCGCCGCATCCGAATACGGCCGTCCGGGGGACCTGATCTGCGGAGCGAATATCGCCGCCTTTCTCAAGGTGGCCGAGGCGATGCTCTGGCAGGGGGTCGCCTGAGAAAGAGAAGAATTTTTGCCTCACATCCGGCAATCCCCCTTGTAAACGCGCCCGGAAAGGGGTATAATAAGCGAGTATTCCAACAGAATATCAGGTTGGCAGTGAAGAAAGAAGCGGTCTGCCCGGACCATTTTCAGAGAGCCGGTGTGTGGTGGAAACCGGCGTGGGGGACTTTCCGTTCCGCTTTCGGAGCCACCGGCGAAGAGCCGGCGGGCCGCGCCCGTTACCACGCGTTCGAGAGGCTTGGGGGAGTTCCCCGGCAATTTGGGTGGCAACGCGGAATCCTTCCGTCCCATGACGCATGGGACGGGGGGATTTTCTTTTGCCGTCCGCGATCTTTCCGCAGCGATAAAAAGGAGGATGTGCCATGTTAGACATCAAACTGCTGAGAACCAATCCCGATCTGGTCAAGGAGAACATCAAAAAGAAATTCCAGGATCAGAAGCTTGTCCTTGTCGATGAGGTTGTCGAGAAGGACAAGCAGTACCGCGACGCCAAGACCCGCTGCGACGAGCTGCGCGGCCAGCGCAATTCGATCAGCAAGCAGATCGGCGGACTGATGGCCAAGGGCCAGAAGGAGGAGGCCGAGCGCACCAAAGCGCAGGTGGCCGCCATCAACCGGGAGCTTGAGGAGCTGGAGTCCCTCGAGGAAAAGCTCGAAGGGGAAATCCGCGAGCGGATGCTGGTGATCCCCAATCTCATTGACCCCTCGGTTCCGATCGGCAGGGATGACAGCGAAAATGTGGAGATCGAGCGCTTCGGCGAGCCGGCGGTCCCCGACTTCGAGGTACCCTACCACGTCGATATTATGGAGCGGCTCGACGGCATCGACCTTGACAGCGCCCGCCGCACCAGCGGCAACGGCTTCTACTACCTCAAGGGGGATATCGCCCGGCTGCATTCGGCGATCCTCTCCTATGCGCGGGATTTTATGATCGACCGGGGATTCACCTACTACATCCCGCCGTTCATGATCCGCAGCAACGTGGTGACCGGCGTCATGAGTTTCGCCGAGATGGAAAACATGATGTACAAAATCGAGGGAGAGGACCTCTACCTCATCGGCACCAGCGAGCACTCGATGATCGGCAAATTCATTGACACTTTCCTGGATGAATCCGAACTGCCCCAGACGCTGACCAGCTATTCCCCCTGCTTCCGCAAGGAGGTCGGCGCCCACGGCATTGAGGAGCGCGGCGTCTACCGCATCCATCAGTTTGAGAAGCAGGAGATGATCGTCGTCTGCCATCCCGATGAAAGCCCGAAATGGTTTGACAAGCTCTGGCAGAACACCGTCGACTTTTTCCGCTCGCTCGATATCCCGGTGCGCACTCTGGAGTGCTGCTCCGGCGATCTTGCCGATCTCAAGGTCAAGAGCCTTGACGTCGAGGCCTGGAGCCCCCGCCAAAAGAAATACTTTGAGGTGGGAAGCTGCTCCAACCTCGGCGACGCGCAGGCCCGCCGTCTCGGCATCCGGGTCAAGAACAAGGAAAAGGGCAACTACTTCGCCCACACCCTCAACAACACGGTCGTCGCTCCGCCCCGCATGCTGATCGCCTTTCTGGAGAACAACCTGCGCGCGGACGGCAGCATCTCCATCCCCGAGCCGCTGCGGATGTATATGGGCGGCAAGTCGGAAATCCGAAAAAAATAACCGTCTCCGTTCGCAAAGCGCGCGCCGCTTCCTCCGCAGGAAGCGGCGCGCGCTGTCTTTTTCCGGAGCGCTTGACATTAAATTTTTATTGCTTTATGCTCGGAACAGGAGCCGGGCCCGCTCTCAAAACACAAAAAAGGAGAGCAATCATGAATCATTACAGCACGGGCACAGATCCCTATGACGCGGGAGCTGCGCTCGGACGCGCCCTGTGCGCGGACGGTCTTTCCCCCGAGCAGGTGCATCTTCTCGCCCTGAGCGCGGAGAAGCGGGACTTCGGCGAGAAATCGGCACAGATCTGTGCCGCAGAGTATCCTTCCCTGCTCGCGGAAATCCGCGGTCTGGCCGATGGGTTGGAAATGCCCTTCTCCGATCTTGCCGCCTTCCTCTTCGGTATCTACAATTTTCCTCCCTTTCAGGGTTGCACCTGCTTCGCCGCCCAAGGAGAGGGAGGCGAAGTGATCTTCGGGCGCAACAGCGATTTTCTTACCATGCTCGAGCCGTATTATGCGAGCTTTCACTATACCATCAGCGGAAAACATGCCTTTGTCGGCAACAGCACCGCTCTTGTCCAGATCGAGGACGGGGTCAATGAATTCGGCCTCGCGGCGGGCCTGACCTTTCTCTGGCCGGTGGTGAAAAAGCCCGGCCTCAACGCCGGGATGCTGGTGCGCTATCTGCTCGAGCACTGCAAAACCGTCGGGGAGGCGGTCGGTGCGCTGCGGGAGCTTACCATTTCCTCCTCGCAGACGATCACCCTCGCCGACCGCCAGGGCGGAATGGCAGTGGTGGAATGCAACGCCGAGCGCTTCGAGGTCATCAGCCCAGAGCCCGGTGAACGCTTCGTCGTAACCACCAACGACTTTCATTCCGCCGGGATGCATGAATACCGCCGCCCACGCGCCGACGATCTTCAGTCGGAGCTGCGCTACCGGGTTGCGCGTGCGGCGCTCCAATCCCGGACGCAGTATGATCTTTCCTTTGCCAAAGATCTGCTTTCGGGCAAATTCGGCTTCCTCTGCCAGTATGACCGCAGCCTCGGGGCCGATACCGTCTGGTCGGTTGTCTGCCTGCTGCGGCAGGGGAGAATTTTTCGCTGCGAGGGCAACCCATCCCGGGATGAATGGCGCGAGGACTTCCGGCTGAACTTCGCCCCTCTTCCCTGAACCGGCGTGCGGTGCTCCACCCGTTAAGCGGTTTACTCCGTTCTGTCTCTGACTGGCGTGTGATGTTTCGCCCGTTAAGCGCGGCTTACTCCGTCCTTCCTCTGGGGCAGCGTGTGATGCTTTCCCGCCCGTTAAGCGGTTTACTCCATCCCACCTCTGGGCTAGTGCGTGATACTTCGCTCTTTGAGCGGCTCACTCCGCCCGAACCTTTGGGCTGGCGCATCCTCCTCTTTTCCCAGGCTTGTTCTGCCGGGCGAACATTTTGACAGCAATTGTCCTTTTTAAAGGACAATCGTCCGCCATAAAGAGAAAAATTTCCTCAATCCGGTTGAGAAAAGGCGAAAAATGGAGTATGATGGGAAAGGTTCTTATTTTTAAGCGCCTATTTTTTGACAGGGAGGAAACTGTTTTGAAATATGTCGTATTTCTGGGGGACGGGATGGCCGACGAACCCCTTGAGGAGCTTAAAGGCGGCACTCCGCTGGAAGCCGCACGCCACCCCAATATGGACCGGATCGCCTCGGACGGCGTGATGGGAATGGCGGTTACCATTCCGCAGGACATGCCTGCCGGCAGCGATGTGGCGAACCTGTCGGCGATCGGCGTCGATCCTTCCGGCTGCTATACCGGGCGTTCCCCGCTTGAAGCGGTCAGCCTGGGGGTAAAGCTCGGGCCGGACGACGTGACCTACCGCTGCAACCTCGTCACCCTTTCGGATGAGGCCGCGCTCGAGGATAAGACGATGCTCGATTACAGCGCAGGGGAAATTTCGAGCGGGGAGGCCGCCCAGCTCATTGCCGTGATGCAGGAAAAATTCGGCAGCAGCAAGGTTGAATTTTATCCCGGTGTGAGCTATCGCCACTGTTTGGTGCTGCGCAATGCGAAAACCGGCGGCACCAAGACCCCGCCGCACGATATCACCAGCCGCCCGGTTCGCGGCCATCTCCCCGAGGGGGAGAACGCGCCGCTGCTGCTGGAAATGATGCGCTATTCCCTCGAGGCATTCCGGGATCATCCGGTCAATGCCGCCCGACGCGCCGCGGGCAAAAATCCCGCCCTCTGCGTCTGGTTCTGGGGCGAGGGCACCCGGCCCAGACTGGAGCCATTTGAAACGCTCTACGGTGTGCGCGGCGGGATGATTTCGGCGGTCGACCTGCTGCACGGCATCGGCCTCTCGATGGGGCTGCGCAGCATCCCTGTGGAGGGCGCAACCGGAAATTTCCACACCAACTTCAAGGGGAAGGGCGAAGCCGCAATTCAGGCGCTCTCGACCGACTGCGATTTTGTCTATATCCACGTCGAAGCTCCCGATGAGTGCGGTCATCAGGCGCAGCTCAAAGAAAAAATCTGGAGCATCGAGCAGATCGACGAGCAGATTGTCGGCCCGGTGCTGCGCTGGCTCGACGGCTGCGGCGAGGAGTGGGCCGTTATGGTGATGCCGGATCACCCCACCCCCATTGCAGTGCGCACCCATACCCGCACCCCCATTCCTTTTGCGATCCTGCGCAGCGGCGACGCCAAGGGAGCCCCCGTCCGCTACTGCGAGAAGGCCGCCCGGGAAACAGGACGCTTCCTGCCGCACGCCTATGAACTGATGAGTTATCTGACCGGTAAAAAGCAGTTTTGAGCTGAATATAATATCCTGCACCGAGGCCAAACCGCGCGTGGAAGGTGCGCGTTGCATCAGCCCTAAAAAGACGTATTACCGATCCGACGCTTTAAGAGGCGCCGAATATTTTTCGTCTGCATGGCAGGTTCCATCAGGCCTGCTGCCGGCAGGCTCCTCAAGACGCATCATTTTTCTCGCCTGCATCTCTTGCCCCGCAGACTGAAAATGAGCTGTCGTTCTAACGACGGACTTCTGCAATTCAAGGACGGTTGTCGGCGGCCCGCGTCGCCTGATGCTTGAGGAAAAAGCTTTTTACCCGCACCGGCAGAACGGACGGCCCGGTTTGCGGACGCGAAGCCGCCGGTCGTATGAATCCGTAAGCGAAAGGCAGGCACATGGAAAACAACCATGCGCCTGCCTTTGGTGTTTCTGCTTGAAATTCGGTTGGAGGCGTTCATTTTGAGAAATGGAAAGAGGAAGCGCGTATCGATATTCCGGAGAGGAAGGCATGATCTTTCCCATTGGAATTCGAGAAAATTGAAGCGCGGGCCGTTCGATACAGATTATCGCGCAGGATATGACAATATTGAAAAGCAAGGACATGCAATGGGAAGGGGTCCTTTCAGCAGATACATTCAACCATGAGATTTTTGCCCGTCAGGCTGCAAAGACTACGGCCTTGCATCCGCTGAGGATGTTCCGGCAATGCTGGGCCTATGCATGGCATTGCAATTATGAGCGTCCCTCTGCCGCGCCGGAATACAAAAGCCGGTTCAGCGCAAGACTGAACTATGCTTTTAAAATTATCTTGCGGCTCCGGGCAGGCCGGCTCGGCACTCCAGTTCAGAACAAGGCTGAAACCGGGCTGGAATCACGGCGTTTTTGCTTCTCTGGTTTTATTTTACAGGTACATTCTTTTGATTTTATTTCAGCAGGCAAGCGTCTGGGGCCGATCCGTCCCCATGCGTTTGGCTGGTACGCCCGCCCCTCTGCCGGGGATTCCGCCGTCTTGTATCGACAACCGGAACGTCATCTGATATACTGGAACAGCGATGAGAAAGCGGGGTGGCGCAATGAAGCAGGATTTTCTGCCGATTTCAAGGGCCGATATGGAGAAACGCGGCTGGGACCAGTGCGACTTTGTCTATGTAATCGGGGATGCCTATGTGGACCATCCTTCCTTTGGACATGCCATCATTTCCCGTGTGCTGGAAAGCGCGGGCTATCGGGTGGGAATCATCTCCCAGCCGGACTGGAAGCGCCCGGAGAGCATTCTGGCGCTGGGCGAGCCCCGGCTCGCCTTCCTTGTGACCGGCGGGAATATGGATTCAATGGTAAACCATTATACCGTCTCCAAGCGGCGCAGGCCGTCCGACGCCTTTACCCCGGGCGGCGTGATGGGCAGGCGCCCCGACTATGCGACCATTGTTTACTGCAACCTGATCCGCCGGAGCTTTCCCCGCAAGCCGGTGCTGATCGGCGGGATCGAGGCCAGCCTGCGAAGGCTGGCGCATTACGATTATTGGTCCGATTCTCTCAAACGGTCGATTTTGCTCGACAGCCAGGCCGATCTGCTGATGTACGGCATGGGGGAGCGCAGCGTCGTTCAGGTGGCCGACGCCCTTGCGGGCGGGCTGGATATCAAAGATATTACCTTCGTCGACGGGACGGTTTACCGCGCACAAAGCCTCGATCAGGTGTATAACTGTCTGACGCTGCCGTCCTACGAGGCGCTGCTGGCCGACCGGAAACGGTATGCCGAGAGCTTTTACACCCAATACTGCAACACCGACCCGTTTTCTGCCAAACGTCTGGCGGAGCCCTACGGCGAAGGCTGCTTTATCATACAGAATCCACCTCAGAAGCCGCTTTCCACCGACGAGATGGACCGGGTTTACGCCCTGCCCTACCGGCGGAACGCCCACCCCTCCTATGAGGCGCTGGGCGGGGTCGCCGCGATCGGGGAGGTCCGGTTCAGCCTGACCTCCAACCGGGGCTGCTTCGGCGGCTGCAGCTTCTGTGCCCTGACCTTTCATCAGGGCCGGATCGTCCAGGTTCGCAGCCACGACTCCATCGCGGCGGAGGCGGCGCGGATGACCCGGGAGAAGGATTTTAAGGGTTATATCCACGACGTGGGCGGGCCGACCGCCAACTTCCGGCATCCGAGCTGCCAAAAGCAGCTCGAAAAGGGGGTCTGTCCCCAGCGGCAGTGCCTGTTCCCCACCCCCTGCAAAAACCTCTTCGTCGATCATCGGGATTACCTGACGCTGCTGCGGAGGCTGCGGGCGATCCCCGGCGTCAAGAAGGTGTTTGTCCGCAGCGGAATCCGATTCGATTACCTGCTCTGCGATAAGGACGATACCTTTCTGCGCGAGCTGGTGCGCCATCACGTCTCGGGACAGCTCAAGGTTGCGCCCGAGCACATCTCCGATCCGGTGCTCTCGATGATGGGCAAGCCCTCCAATTCGGTTTACCGCCGCTTTCTGGAAAAATACCGCCGTCTTAATCAGGAGATGGGGAAAAAGCAGTACGTCGTGCCCTATCTGATGTCCAGCCATCCCGGCTCCACCCTGAAGGATGCGGTGGCGCTGGCGGAATACCTGCGCGACCTCGGCTGTATGCCCGAGCAGGTGCAGGATTTTTACCCCACCCCCTCGACCATCTCGACCGCGATGTATTACACCGGGCTTGACCCGCGCACCATGAAGCCGGTCTACGTGCCGACCAATCCCCATGAGAAGGCGATGCAGCGGGCGCTGATCCAGTACCACAGTCCCAAAAACTACGCACTGGTGAAGGAAGCACTCGAGCGGGCAGGCCGCGAGGATTTGATCGGTTTCGGGAAGGAGTGCCTGATCCGGCCGCCGGCCGGCCCCCGCCCCGCGGTCTGGACTCAGCCGGGAACCAATCCGCATGCGGCAGCGGGCCGGACGCGCACCTCTCAAGGCGGGAAAAAGAAAAGCAGAAGGCTGTAAGACCAAAATGCAGAAAAGGGCATCCGCAGTATGCGGATGCCCTTTTTGGGGCAGTGCTTTCGGCGCCGGTCTCCCGGGCACACTCCTCCCCTCATCAAAGACTGGGCGTATGCATGGAAAGGCACGCCCCCACCCAGACGGCACTGCCCGCCGGGCAGGCTCGGCCTCCCTTTTTGTTCGACAGGCCGCTCAAAATAGCCTTCTGCTTGGGCGGGAGAAGGTCTGCTCATTGCTTTGAACGGACAAGGCATCGACGGCAGACGGTACTGCACAATGGATGACCGTCTGCGCACGGCCGGGGAGGTCATGACTCTATTTTGTTTTCGAGCTGTTGGCCCTTTTCCAAAGCGAGTCGAGCGGAGAAAAGAGGACGAGGATCAGCGCGAAGTTGGCGAAGCCATGAATCAGGTCGAAGGGGATTCCCGCGGCCCACCAGCCGAGCATCGTGTGAATTCCCCCGGCTGCCAGATAAGGAAACGAGCAAAGGAAGCCGAAGCTCAGGCCAAAGATTCCGCCCAGCGCCGCCCAAAAGAAGGGGCTTCTCTCCCGGCGGCCCGCCAGCGTCACCGCGAGCCAGAGGACCACCCATACATACAGGTAGGCGATCCACCAGAGATGAAATCCGTAGACCGTCCCTTCCAGTGTCACGAAGATGCAGAGAATCAGCAGGGCGCCGCGGCCGAACCAGAGGGTATAAAGGATGACCAGGAGGGTCACCGCCTCGATGTTCGGCAGCGGTGCCAGCGCCGCTTTCAGGACAAAGAGCAACCCGGCGCAGAACCCCAGACGCGCAAGCTCCCGCGCGCGCCGGGCGCCGGAAGTCCCGCGCTCAGAGTCTTTCATAGATGAAGGCATAGGTGCCTCCGTCGAGAACCGGCAAACGGTCGGCGCTCGACTGGGCGTAGCCGCCGTCGGCGTAGATGGCCCAGTATGCCTCCCCCTTTCGGAAGTCGGCTTCGGCCCCATTGACGGCGTAGATGGTGAAGCCATAGGCTGTTTCCTCCCCCTCGAGGGTCAGCACCGCTTCGGCGGCTTCCTTCAGGCAGTCCGCACGGGTGGAAATCCCGAAATGCTCGGCCGCACCATCCGCGTAGATCACCGAGATGGTGATCTGCTTTTCCCCGGCGGGAGCGGCAGGGAAGGCGCAGCCCCGCACAGCAAGCATCAGCGCTGCCAGAACGATAAAAAGGAGAGCGGCGGTCAGGCCGCTTCCGCGGGTAAGATGTTTCATAATCAGGCTCCTTTGACTGCCTGAGCGGCTGGAAGATGCAGAAAACCGGATTTTTCCTGACGGATCGGGCGGTCTCAGAGCCGGATGCTCTCACCGGGCCGCAGCACGGCAGCTTCGCAGCCTCGCGCGGCGGCCAGCGCCCGAAAACGCTCGGGGTCCTGACGGATGACCGGGAAGGTGTCATAGTGCATCGGGATGCTCAGCCCCGCGCCGATCATCTCGGCAGCGCGGGCTGCGTCCTCCGGGCCCATCGTATAGAAATCACCGATCGGCAGCAGCGCCGCGTCGAGTTTCTCTTCCCGAAGCAGCGAGAAATCCGCGATCAGCCCAGTGTCGCCCGCATGGTAAATCTTTTTTCCGCCGATCTCAAAGAGATAACCGCAGGCCAAGCCTCCCGGTACGCCGCTGTCGTGGGCCGCGGGTAGATATTTGACGCTGCCGAAGGGGGTAGCCTGCCTGCCGCCGATATTGCCCCGGGCCGTCTTAATCCCCTGCCCGGCCAGCAGTCCGTCGGCCAGTTCAACAACCGCATAAACAGCCGCGCCGGTGCGCTTTGCGATCGACACCGTATCCCCAATGTGATCGCCGTGGGCATGGGTCACAAAGATGAAGTCCGGGTTGACCTCTGCCGCGGTTTTGGCGGCCAGCCCGTTTCCGGTCAGGTAGGGGTCCACCAGCAGGGTATGAACGCCGTCGGACAGCTCAAAGCAGGCGTGTCCAAGAAAGGTGATCTGCATACGAAAGCCTCCTGTCATGTCTTTTTTTCAATTTTACCCGAAAAGCCGGGGGATGTCCAGCGGCGGCACGAGCCCCTTTTCCCGCCGCCGTTTTCTGGCGCGGACGCGCAGGGCAAAGGGATCGTTTCCTCCCGAAGTTTTGCGTATACGGCATTGCTTTTGGGCATGCAGAGTCAAGCGCCGCTTTTCTCGAAGCTTTGAGCACACGGCGCTGTTTTTGTGTGCAGGGTAAAGTAAATCTCTTCTTCGAAGCTTTGAACATCCCGCGTTGTTTTTCAAAGTGCATGGGGCAAAATAAGCGCGGACCCCTTGCAATTCTTCAGAAAAGGCGCTATACTGTTTCCGAAATCAACACCCCAGGGGAGTGGGGTGATAGGAGAGAAATTATGAAACAGACATTTCAGGTGACGGGGATGACCTGTTCCGCCTGTTCGGCCAACGTCGAGCGCGCGGTCAAAAAGCTTTCCGGGGTGGAGCATGTCGAGGTCAGCCTGCTGGCCAACCGGATGACCGTAGATTATGACCCCGAAAAAACCGGCGTCGGTGAAATCGCCGCGGCGGTAACGGCGGCGGGCTACGGAGCCTCGACGGGAGAAAAGAAGGCCGCAGAACGGCAGAACGCGCCGGAGGGCGGCTCCCTGGTCGCGCAGCAGCTCGCCGCGATGAAGCGCCGGCTGATCCTTTCGATCGGCTTTCTGATTCCGCTGATGTACGTTTCGATGGGACACATGGCCGGTCTGCCGCTGCCCGGCTTTCTCGCGGGATATGAGAACAGCGTCGGCTATGCGATGACCCAATTCCTGCTGGCGCTGCCGGTCGTTTATGTCAACCGCAGCTTTTTTGAGGTGGGATTCCGCTCGCTTTGGCACCGCGCCCCGAATATGGATTCGCTCATCGCCATCGGCTCCTCCGCCTCGCTGGTCTACGGCGTCTTTGCCATCTACCGGATGGGCTACGGGCTCGGAGTGGGGAATGCGGAGCTGGTGCACCGCTACCACATGGACCTCTATTTCGAGTCGGCAGCAATGATCCTCGCGCTGATCACCGTCGGAAAATTTCTTGAAACCCGCTCGAAGGGACGCACCGGCGAAGCCCTCGCCCGTCTGATGGATCTTGCGCCTAAAACCGCGACCATCCTGCAAAACGGCGAGGAGCGGGAAATTCCGGTGGCCGAGGTGCAGCGCGGCGACACCGTCGTGGTGCGTCCGGGACAGAGAATCCCGGTTGACGGGGTGATTCTCGAGGGCTCGTCGGCGGTCGATGAGTCGGCCATCACCGGAGAAAGCATCCCTGTCGAGAAGCAGCCGGGGGATTCAGTAGTCGCCGCCACCATCAACAAGACCGGCTTTTTCCGCTTTGAAGCGCAGAAGGTCGGGGACGACACCACTCTGGCGCAGATCATCCGCCTGGTGGACGAGGCAGGCAGCTCGAAGGCGCCGATCGCCAAGCTGGCCGACCGGATCAGCGGAGTATTCGTCCCGATAGTCATCGGAATTGCACTCCTCACCACGCTTGTCTGGCTTTTTCTGGGCCAGGGGGCGGAGTTTGCCATTTCCTCCGGCATTGCGGTGCTGGTCATCTCCTGCCCATGTGCCCTCGGCCTTGCCACTCCGGTGGCCATCATGGTTGCCACCGGCAAGGGGGCGGAATACGGCATCCTGTTCAAATCCGCCGAGGCGCTGGAGACGCTGCACAGCGTCAATACAGTGGTGCTCGACAAAACCGGAACCATCACCGAGGGCAGGCCGCAGGTCACCGACCTGATTCCGGCCGGGGAGGGCGGGGAATCCCGCCTGCTGGCCGCTGCCGCCGCTCTGGAGGCCCCCTCCGAGCACCCGCTGGCCGAGGCGATCCTCGAGCGGGCGCGGGAGGAGGGGATTGCAGTCTCTGAGGTCTCGGAATTTCAGGCTGTTTCAGGTCGCGGCGTAACCGCCCTGCTCGGCGGACAGCGCTGCGCGGCGGGCAATCTCGCGCTGATGCAGGAGCGGGGGGTTGACGTTTCCCGCGTCGGGGAGGCCTGCGACCGGCTTGCCGCCGAGGGGAAGACCCCCCTTTACTTCGCGGAGGAGGGGGAGCTTCTCGGGGTGATCGCGGCCGCCGACCCGGTGCGGGAGACGAGCGCCGAGGCGATTGCCGCGCTGCGCTCCCTCGGGCTCGAAGTGGTTATGCTTACCGGAGACAACCGCCGCACCGCCGAAGCGATCCGCGCCCGGCTTTCCATCGAAAGGGCGGTGGCCGAGGTGCTCCCGCAGGACAAGGAGCGGGAGGTCCGCGCCCTGCAGGAGCAGGGCAGACGGGTGGCTATGGTCGGGGACGGCATCAACGACGCGCCCGCCCTCACCCGCGCCGATGTGGGCGCGGCGATCGGCGCCGGAACCGATGTGGCGATCGAATCGGCCGATCTCGTGCTCATCAAGAGCGACCTGCGGGATCTGGTGACCGCCATCCGGCTTTCGCACGCGACGATCCGCAATATCCGAACGAACCTGTTCTGGGCGTTCTTTTATAACGCCGTCGGCATCCCGCTCGCAGCCGGAGCGTTCTTCCCGCTTTTCGGGCTGCGCCTGAACCCCATGTTCGGCGCGGCGGCGATGAGTCTGAGCTCCTTCTGCGTCGTGACCAACGCGCTGCGGCTGCGCGGATTCCGGCCGCTTCCCACCGCAGGCCATGCCGGGCGGCAGGACCCGGCTTTCAACGACAACAACACCGAGGAGGACAATCAAATGAAAAAGATCATCGCTGTTGAAGGAATGCACTGTCAGCACTGCCAGGCTTCTGTGGAGAAAGCCCTCTCGCAGATTGACGGGGTTGAAGCCGCGAAGGTGGACCTCGCCAAAAAGAACGCCACCGTCACCCTTTCCCACGAGGTTGACGACGCGGTTCTCACCAGGGCCGTCGCCGACGCCGGGTTTGAGCCGGGAGCCGTCACCGAGAAAAAGGGCCTTTTCGGCCGGTAAGGAGGAGCCGATGAGAGCCAACAAGGACAAAATCAACCGCCTTCTCAAAACGGCACGCGGCCAGATCGACGGAATGCTGCGAATGGTCGAGGAGGACCGCTACTGCATCGATCTGTCGAACCAGCTTCTGGCTACCGAGGCGGTTCTGCGGACCGCCAACCGTGAGGTGCTTCGCGCCCATATGCATGGCTGCATCAGAGAGGCGCTTGAATCGGGGAACGCCGACGAAAAGCTCGATGAGGTCATGAAAATTATTGACAAGCTTTCCCGCTGAGGGAGAGGGGCTGCGGATGTAAATTTTGCAGCCCCTTTTTTTCTGTCTGAACCGGGCAGAATACTACTGTTTTACGGGGGCGTGGGGCAAAATACGCTTCCAAACGGCCGAAGGGGGAATTTTCATGGCGATGGTTGTGGTTCTGCCGGGAACGGAGAGCGACGCAGCCGCCGGGCGCATCGCGGCGCTGATGCGGGAAAGAACGGGGGTTTCGCTCTTTACCCGCGGCGAATGCGCCGCCAGTCCGGGCGCGGAGCTGATCGTAGCAGCGTCTCACCCGGGGCAGCGGATCGAGCTGGGGGAGGGCTGCATCCTCGTTTGCCTCGAACCGTGCGGTCAGACGGTGCTTGCCCGCCGGGCGCACCTGCTGATTGCAGAGGGACTGCCGGTGCCACCGGGAATTCTTACCGCGCAGGTCATCAGCATGGGGCGCGGTTCGAAAAATACGGTGACTGTTTCGAGCGTGCAGGGGGAACGGGCGATGATTTCGCTGCAGCGAACGGTGGCCGCCCTCGACGGCGAATCGGTCGAGCCCTGCGAGATGGCGCTCGATCTGCCCGACGAGGCCTCGCTGCCGGAAGCTCTTGCGGCGGCAGCGGCACTGCTGCTCTGCGGAGCCGCGCCGCAGTAGGAGCGCGCGGCTCCGCCGCTGCGGCGGGCGTTTTCCGGGCTGCCGGAGAAAAGGCCAAACGCCAAGCGGGGGCCGGAGAACCAACCCGCTTGCGGCGCCCGGCGAGGCTGCCGGAGAACCGGCCCCCGCTTGCGGCGTGTCGTTGAAAAAATTTCGGCGGTCGAAGCGGGGACACGCACGAAGGAGGGCCGTCCTAAAAGGACGGCCCTCCTTCGTGTCAATCAGCGGGGTATCTATCATCAAAACACCGACCGGAGAGCCGGAGTCTGATCGCAGGGGCGAAGAGGGGGCCGTCGGACCTCCTGCTTCGGAATGGTGATGGTGTAGGTTATGGTGTCGCCGTCCTCGGATTTTTCGGCCTTTGCCCCCACACCGGCCTGCCGCAGCAGGTCCACTGCCCGCTCGATCGAATTGGTGAAGAGGCGGAAATCCTTGAGTACGACGATCCGTCCGCCCTTGCGGGGCTGCGGTTCACGCCGCAGCTCCTCAACGAGGCGTTCGGTCTGAACAACGTTCAGGCGGCGCTCGGCCACCTGCCGGGCGGCCCGGAGAAGCTGGTCCCCCTCAAGCGGAAGCAGCGCCCGGGCATGCCGCTCGCCCGCACCCGCCTCAATCAACGGAAGGGCGACCGACTCGGGCAGCTTCAGAAGCCGCAGTTTGTTGGCGACGGCAGGCTGGGAGAGGCCGAGCTGTTCCGCCACCTGCTTCTGAGTCAGCGGCCCGGATTCCATGAGGGTGGCTATAGCCCGCGCCTCCTCATAAAAGTTGAGCTGCTGCCGCTGAAGGTTTTCGACAATGGCCAGCGTTGCGCTGCGCTGGTCGTCGGCCTGTTCGATGATCGCAGGGATATGGCTTTCCCCGAGCAGACGGAAGGCCATCAGCCGCCTCTCCCCGGCAATGAGCTGATAGCGGTCCCCGGCCCGGCGCACCGCGATGGGGGAGAGAAGCCCGTTTGCCCGGATGGACCCGGCCAGCTCCTCGAGGGACTGCCGGGAGAAGCTCCTGCGCGGCTGGGCCGGGTTGGGGTCAATCAGACCGACCTCGAGCCTGCGGATTCTGCTGTTCGATTCAAAGCGTGGGAAGGATACCATCGAAACGCCCTCCTGCCGAAATCTGTGAGAAGGCTTGTCCTTCTCGTATTTCATAAGATACCATTTTTATTCCATAATTTCAAGAATTTTCCATCGCAAATTGTGACAAAATCCGCACCACTCTACCGAGCGTGGATTGCATTTTCCCGAAGTTTCTTTTACAATAATTCCGACCGCAATATAAAGGGAGGAAACAGGCCATGTGTTCTGCCAGAAAGGAATGGAAGGATGCCTACCGCAGCCGTACCGTCGTGGGAGGGGTGTTCCGCATCCGCTGCGACGCGGCGCGGAAAAGCTGGCTGCATGGTTCCACTGATCTGCGCGGCTCACAGAACCGCTTTGCATTTTCGGTGTCGGTGGGCTCCTGCCCGGAACCCGTAGCGGCGGCCGCATGGAAGAGGTACGGCTCCGGAAGCTTTGCCTTTGAGGTGCTCGAAGAGCTGAAAAAAGATGAAACGCAGACCGACCGGGAGTTTGCGCAGGATATCGGGGCACTGTTCGAGCTTTGGCAGGAGAGGCTGCGGGAAGACGGCGCGGATGAAAAATGTGGAGGGCCGCCGGTTTCCGAATGAGAAAGGGCAGATGATGCAAGTTTCCAGCAAGGCCGCGGGCGAGAAGGAAGCCTCCCGGCGGCTTCGCAGGGAAACTGGAGCGGGGACGCAGCCTTGCCGGGCGGGAGGCCGAAACCGGCAGGGCGGACACCTTGCGGAAGCATTCTCTGCCATGCCCGGAGCCGGCAGACCGCGGAAGGCTCTGCCGCAGGCCGAACAGCTCGCGGCGCCGGGGGCGGAAGAACGACTGGAAAATCATAACCACGCGTTAGACGCGTGGTGTGCACCGGCCCTAGAAGGGCGTGATTCCGGCAGGCATCTCAAGATGCACCGAAATTTCCTTCACCCATATCATTTACTGCCCGTAAACGGACTGGCACCGTTCTAACGATCGCCCACTGCATTCCAGATTGTAATAGTTGGTCTGATACCGTTTTCCGTCTGCCGCAGTTGTTTCCATTTTGGAAACAACTGAATCCTCGCTCAGTTCGCCGGATTCAAAAATGTTTTTCAGATGCTTGGAAATGGCCGCTTTCTGTACCTCGAACAGCTCTGCCATTTTTGCCTGTGTCAGCCAGAGGTTTTCCTGAAAGAGCAGGATTTCCACCCGGACTTCTCCGTTTTCGGTCTTGTAAAAGAGGATTTCTCTGGTTTCATACGGGGTCAGTCCCTGTTCCTCATTCATTCTTCGTCACCTCCATCCGTCCGGTTCTTTCCCCGGCTCTTGTAGACATTGTACTGATTTTTGCACCGTGAGCTGCAAAAGGCAGCGTTGGACCGGCTGCCCAGGAACACCTTCTGGCAGTGCTTGCACAGGCGCAGGGGCTGGTCACCATCCACCAGCATGAAGCTGAACATCATCTGGATACCCAGCAGCAGGGAGTGAAAGTCCCAATAAATAGTAGGCTTATCCAGCAACTCAATGTGATAGCTGGGGGCAATTCCACCAAATGCGGCCATAGCCTTGCGGTGCAGCCCCCGTTCGTCCTCGCCCATGAAATCATAGTCATTGTAGTAGAAAATGGCGGTGGTCAGGGTAAAGGCCCAGTCCTTGAACTGCTGGGCAACCCAGTCGTAGGGTTCCGCATATTCCCGCTGGAAGCTCATGTTCTTCGCCATCGGCTCGTCCATGAAAGTCATGGTCAGGGCAACCATCGTCCGGTCACCGGACACATTCCAGGTGGATTCAATGCCTTTCTTCACCAAGTCCAGTTGGTCAAAGGGGTAAAACAGGGACAGATATTGGTCTGTCGCCATGGATTCTTCCTTGATGAAGTGGTTTTTGGGCAGGTACACCGCCTCATAGTCCATAAAGGACGGTGTGGTGGGCAGGGCGGTCATCAGCCCCAGCAGGCCATACCGGGTGATAAACTCCATTACCGCCTTTTTCACTTCTGCTTCCGGCTTGCGCCCCATCATCAGCATCCCCACATTCAGCGCATCCAGCACAATGTTCGGGACCTCTTTCAGCGGATTGTAGACATCCGGCTTTGCGCTCTTGCCGGGGGTAATGTACCGCTTTCCATCTTCTGCTGTTTTCAGCTCATAATGATCGTACCGCACCCAATGGGAACGGGACTGTTCAAATAAATTTTTCATCATACACGCCCTTTCTTCTTAATCGTCCCAATTATCAGGGGCGGTTTTTTCTTTTTCTGCGTTTGGTCTTGTTCTCCCGCCGGATCACAGCATCCTTGCCCTGCTTTTTTGCGATTTTCGAGTATTCCTCTAAAAACTGGCACTCCCGCAAGGTCAGGCTGCCGCCATGCTCCTGCTTGCCGCACAGATGGTTATACATCTGGCGCTGCAATTTCTTGTGGATGGTCTTTCGCAACTTGCGGATGTTGCGGTCAGACTGCCCACGAACAGCAGCAAGCCGGGTGGTGCTATACAGCCGCAAAGAGAGAAAATATAGGACTTCCTTGTGTTCCTCACTC
>Ga0129316_1000116_pt1 | contig 58390 bp, 56 predicted proteins | sample Cm1ome_2_FD_94429 | JGI IMG/M metagenome (GOLD analysis project Ga0129316, IMG submission 94429) | Eastern black-and-white colobus group fecal microbial communities from Wisconsin, USA - Cm1022B metagenome | ecosystem: Host-associated > Mammals > Digestive system > Large intestine > Fecal...
GGAAACAAAAAGTACATGAACATGAAGCATCTGGAGGCCATCATTGACGATGCCTCCATTGCCGGATAACACTCTTTCTTCAGAGACTGCAAACCATTTTGCGCATAAATCTTGACACTACCTTTGCTCTGAATGCGGTTGGCAAACCTGCACTTAGTTTAGCAAAAGGAGGTTTTCTTGTATCTAAAGATTTTTTATTCCACCAGCATAGCTGGTGGTTTATTTTCGCTGAAGCTACAAAAAAACTGCGCATAAAAGTACGATCATCCTTTTATGCGCAGTTTATCTATACGATTGTAGGATTTACAGCATTTATTTTACAGATATACCGTAAAGCAGATTCTATTTTCCGGAAGATAATTGGAATCAATCTTACCATTGTGTGAGTCAACAATAGCTTTAGCGATTGACAATCCGATTCCACACTTTCCTTCGCCATAATGCCGTGTTTTGTCTGCTCGATAAAAGCGTTCAAACAGCTTTTCGGGTGGAACATCCGGAAGAACATCACATGTGTTTTCAATTTCAAATACAAAGTGCTGTTTTCTTTCGTTCAAACGGACCCATATGGTTCCGTTTTTATTTGCATATGTTATCGCATTGTCGATCAAAATTGCGAAAAGCTTTTCCAGTTGGTCTCTGTCCGCCACTCCCCATATGTTGTCATCCAAATCACAATACAGAGTAATGTTTTTGCTGTTAATTCTTGTTTGATATGCATTCAATTCTGTTTGCAGCAGATCGCTGACAGGAATATCTTCAGTATTGACTGTCAGTGCTTTTTCGTCCATTTTGGACAGCGTCAACAAATCCTGAACCATTTTTGTCAAATGCAATGATTGGTTTTTTATGTTGTTACTCCACTTCGTTTGGCTTGTATATAACTCCAATGCTTCTACATTCGATAAAATGACAGACACGGGAGTTTTCAGTTCGTGACTGGCATTTGTAATAAATTGTTTTTGTGTTTCAATGCTTGCTGCAACCGGAGAAATAGCTTTGTTTGATAACTTGATTGCCAAAATCAGCATGAGTCCCCAGCAAACAATGCCAAGCCCCAACGACAGAAGCAAAATCCTCAAAAATGATACGATTTCCTCGGAGATATCTAAAAACACAATGGTTTTTATCCCTCCAATATTGGTAATATGAAAGCGGTATCTTCCGTACGTTCCCAAGGGAGTTTTGTGTGCTTGTACTTTAACAGCTAAATGGGTTGCTTCATTTTCTGTTAAAGAAGTAATCTGTTTGGTATTTACATAGATTGGCTTGCCATCCGCATCCATTCGGACAACGAAAAAATTGGATGACAGGATCATATCCTGCCTGTTTTTCGGATCTTCTAAGAAGTCTGTAAAAGAAAAATCTTCTTCAATATCCTCAAAATCCGAAAACTTTTTATCCACACTTTCGGACAACAAGAGTAGTGTTTCTTTAATTTCTCCGTATATCGTATAAATATTAATGGCATTTAGTGTTCCAAGCAAGGCTATCAGCACAATGGAAACGCCAATCATAGCTGTAAAAATGAATTCTTTTTTCAGTTTACGAATCATTTGTGTGCCTCCAATGTGTATCCAACATCACGCTTTAGAACGATTTTGATGTCAGCATTTAAATCGGCAAGCTTTTTCCGCAGATAGGAAATATATACCCACACAACACCTGGCTGTGCTTCCGTATCGTAACCCCATACTTTACACAGAAGTTCTTCCGTTGAAAAATAGCGTCCGTGATTGAGCATCATGAGTTCCATAAGCTGGTACTCCAACTTACCAAGGCTTGTACTTTGATTTCCAACATAAATCTCATGACTTTCCTGATCCAGTTCGACATTACCGAACATCAATACCTTTGCTATGTAATCCGGTCTGCGGCGCAACAACGCCCTCACATGTGCCAATAAAAGTTCCATGGAAAACGGCTTAGGTAAATAATCGTCGGCACCGGTATCCAGACCAAGAATTTGATCTTTTATTTCTGCTTTCGCCGTGAGAAGCATAATAGGTGTTTTATATCCAAGCTTTCTAAGTTCTTTCAGAACTTCCAAGCCGCTTTTGTCCGGCATCATAATATCAAGTATAATACCGTCGTATTCCTCTAACTGCGCATATGCCAAAGCGGTTTCTCCGTCATATACCGCATCTACTGTGTAATGATGATATGTTAAAATATCTACAACTGCCTCAGATAAACCTCGTTCATCCTCTACATACAAAATCCTCATACATACACCTCCTTTTCTTTATTGTATCAAAGTAACCTTAGTAAATGCTTAGCACTACAGCAAAACTTGCTTATTTGAATTATATTTATAAGGAATTTGCCTTGAGCAAAATCCGACTGTTCGTGTGTATGGTGGCAGTGCCAACGGGGGCGCAAGAGGTATATAAAAACCCGCCGCAGCGATCAGCTCCCGTATCGTATTCTCTCCATTTCCAAATCAAATGGAATCGTCAATTTCTTCGGAAGCTCGCTCATGGAGAGTTCCAGAATTTTGCGGATTGTAATTTTCGCAAACATGTTTGTTTTGCTCATATCGCCGTCTGCCAGTTTTACGATCTGCGCTATTCCGTCAGAAAAGTCAAAACAGATTTCTCCCCATTCATCGTCGTCGTTGGCATACCGATGTACTGCTTTGTACTCGTATGCAGCGGCGGCGAGTTTTTTATTTTTGTCGGTCAGCTTCAATTCCACCACACCGAGAACACCGACATCGACCAATAGTCCGGTCAGCTTGTCCACAATCTTTTTATAAGCTCGCTCTGCGCCGCTGGTGGTGCTGTACTCATAAGCGGTGGCAAGCTGTTCAAACGAATAACGCTCGTCCCACGGCATCACCCGTCCGCAGTTCATGCAGATGGCATTTCTCTTTTCAAGGAAGAACTTTTCCTTTCTGCTGAGCTTGTCAAAAGCAGCTTGCACCGCATCGGCACGAACACCGTTCCAGAGAATATCTGCATAGTTCCAGCTATCGTCACGGGTAACATCCTCGCCTGTTTCCTCGCTGTCCTCGTCCTGTATGGTCGCATAGAACGGAACACGGCTGCGGTTTTGTCTTGCAAGGGTCAGATATTCGGCGGCTGTTTCTTCGGAACAATTCTGATCGGCGGCATACTCGGCAATAACTTCTTTTGCGCTCTTACCGGAATTGTTGTAGAGCCATGCAATGCCACGGGCGGCTTTATATTCGTCCAGAGATTTGAATGAGCCTGCTTCTTCCTGTCGGCGGCAATCTAAAAGAGCGTTACCGATGAAGTGATGGGCATAAGTCAGAAAGTCTGCACCTTTGTTGGGAACGTAATTCTGCAAACACTCCAACATGGCGAGAACACAACTGAGCTTGTAATCCAGAAAGCGCAGAGGGTCGTATCGGTCAATCCCCTCGGTCAGCAGAAAGCGGTACACTCGCTTGTTCAGCCTTGGCTCGTAGTGATGCAGGAAGTATGTAAAGTAGGTCAGATCATTTTCACGGACAGCGGAAACGATGTAATCGTTGATGTCCTCCATCTTGGGCGGCGCAGGGTCAAGACGGAAGATGCGCCCTGCCTGTCGCATGGTCACAGCTCCGTCCAGCGCAACGAATTTTGCTGTGCTGACATATTCATCGGTATTCCAGAAGCGTTCCTCGGACATTTGTCGCACCTCCTCTCAGTTTATTTTGAATATTCTTATAAGCTATTGATGTATTCGGCGTATTCCGCAGGATGATTGATGGAATACTCGCCGTGATACAGCTTATCCTTTATGAACAGCGTGCTGCCCGGTATCATTTGATGCAGCTTTCGGGCTGACGAAATCATATTGGATTGCTCTCTTGCGCCTACCACAACGGTTACTTTGGCGGTAGTTCTGCTGATTTCTTCTTTACAGAAATAGCTTGTATTGGCTTTCATAAATGCAATCATATCCTGCTTGGATATTTTACAGGTATCCTCATAATAATTCTGAAACAAATCTGACTTGATTTTTAGCGACTTGAACTGTAGCTTGGCAAACCACTTTTTCTTGATAAGTCCGAAACTCATATCAAACATCGGCTTTATCAAAGCATTCGTCAGCTTTGATGGGATAACACAGGCACTCTCGATAATGGCATATTCGCAAAAGGACGGACGCTGTGCCAACATTTCAACCAAAACTCGTCCACCCAAAGACAAACCGCCTATCAGAAAAATATGTCCTCCCCAATGTTCATCTATGTAATGCAATAGAGCTTCTGCGTTATCTTCAATACTGGTAAAGTTCCGAGAACTTCCTGCATGACCATCCAAAATTGGGAGAATGACGTGGTATCTGTCTTTCAGCAATTCAGCCACTTCTTTGTAATTCCACCAAGATAAACCGCCGCCATGCAAAAGCATAATTGTCTGTTGATTTTCTTTTCCGTATTCAAGTACGTTCATATTAACTGTTCTCCTTGCCGGTCAAAAAGGCATATACCCTGTCGTTGAAGTCCCTGGCTTCTTCATATGCGGCGTGCCCAAACTTCTCATACATATATATTTCGCAACCGAGCTTCTCCGCAATTTCGCTCGAAGCTATACCACTAACCACTTTATCCTGTTGACCACCGATTACAAAGACAGGACATTGAATTTTGTGTAATTCCTCAAAAGCATTACAAGTAAGACAAGCTCTTGCCAATTTTATAAAACGATTAACATCTTTCGGTTTTTGCATGACAGTCAGCAACGGCATAAACGGTTTATATCGCTTTACATAGGCATCGGAATACATACGGATTGCCATATCTTCCACAAGCTCTTTTATATTTCCTTGTTCAGTCAATACAATCCATTTCTCGATTGTCGATTCGACAACAGGATTGTTCTTGGACAGCGTAACGGCAAGCACCAATTTGTTTACCAAGTCGGGACGATCAATGGCGAGGTACTGTGCAATCATTCCACCCTGCGAAACACCAAATACATCAGCATTCGTAATTCCCAATGCATCCATCGCTGCAGCAACATCCGAAGCCATATCTCGTACTGTCATACCTTCAGGGACATTCGGTCTGCGATCAAACAGATACACCGTGTACTCTTTGGCAAAAAGACGATACAAATGTGCAAGAGATACGGAAGCACCCTTAATGCCACGGGTGTTCAGGCCTTGAATAATAATCAGCTTTTTCTTGCCGCTTCCGAAAGAAATAGTATCAATTTGCGTATTATACAGATTCAACTTTTTCTCTTTTGCATTATAAAACATAATTGTATCTCCATATTCAAGTTTTTCTCTTTGCTTCTTTCAGCAAAGCATCCTGCGACATCTCAGCTTCATAACTGTCCTTGGCATAGGCAACATCAAAAATTGCACGTTCCAATTTATCTTTCGCAAGCTGTTTCATCACATCGGCGGTCTGCTTGTCCAGAGTGCCACGGCGGAGATACTGCGTAATCGTGTTCATTCGGCGTGTGTAAATCGCCTTGACGGGATGATCGTCCGCAAGCTCTCTCTGCTCTCTGCCTTTGAGGTTGCCGATCTGACGGCAAGTGCGTCCGAGCTTGTCCCCCGGTGCAAGACCTCCGCAGTATTTTGTCTGTCTTGCATCGGTGGTCAGAAACCACTTGCCGCAGATGGGACATAACCTCGGCGCATGACCGACACATAATCCCTCAAACAAATCGGAACGGAACATTCCCACAAAGGAAACGTAGTGCATACGCTTCACCAGCTGCGGTGTCTCTTTCTCCGGCATGACAGCGGACACATATTGCATGGTGGTATTGGTCAACTGCATCCACATGGAGTTGTCGGGAGATAATGTTTTATCCTTTGGGAAATGCTCGGCAAAAGTTTCCGCATATCCCTCCGGCGTTCGTTTGCTGTCATGGAGCTTGTGGGCAAATTCAATCATGCCGCCCTTGAATATTTTCAGCGTGTTTCCAAGCTGAGACATTCCCTGTGTCAGTTTCAAGACACCGACAGCGTGGCTGTATTTATCATCAAAAGAAGCTGCTGCGCCGATTTCCTGTAATGCCTTGGTGTACGCAACGATATTTTCTATGTGTTCCTCGTCAAAGAGCCGGTGCTGTTCCTTTTCGTCCGTTTCCAAGTCCAAAAAAGAGAACGGCTCCGTTTTCTGCAAAAAGCGAATAATCGTGAGCAGACTTTTCTCTGCTTTGGGGAACACAGACACATCCACGCTGCCCGTACCGAGCATGAGAATTACTTCGGTCAATGGCTGGCAGAGCGTTATGAGTTCTGCAATCTGTTCATCGGCGATGTTGAGTGCGGCACAGCCAATCGTTCCGATGGGAACGGTCTGCTTGCCGTATGTTACCTTGTCCTGCCAAAAATCAAGCGTCAGCAGATTTTGATTAAGGATGCTCATGTGCCTACCTCCAATCTGTCATGTTTTTTGTTTTTCTTTATTATACCATACAAATGTGACGAAGTGTTGAATTCCATCCGCTTTTTCTTCATAAGTAGCCAAATATTTTATGCTACTTCGCTTCAAAACGTCTTGTCATGTTTTTTGAAATGAGCTTGTCATGCCATCGGCACCCTTTTTTCGATTTTCCTCATAATATACACGAGGGGATGAAAAATTGTCCCTATCAAAAAGAAATATGGAGGAATTGAATGAATGTATTTGAGGCAGTAAAGACAAGCATCAACACAAGAGAAGCGGCGGCGAGGTACGGCGTGGAGGTCAACCGTCATGGGAAAGCTCTCTGCCCATTCCACAATGACCGCCATCCGAGCCTGTTTGTGGACGATGATCACTACCATTGTTTCGCTTGCGGCGAGCATGGGGATGTAATCGACTTCACGGCAAAGCTCCACGGTCTGTCCCTGTACGATGCGGCGAAGAAGCTGGCATACGACTTCGGCATCACGCAGGACAAGCCACCTACCAAGGCAATGCAGGAAAAACAGAATAGGAAAAGCGAAGCACAGCGACTCAGAGAAAATGAGAAGCTGTGCTTTTCTGCGCTCTTGGAGTATATGAAGCTGCTTCAAGAATGGAAGCGGCTGTATGCGCCAAGGACACCGGAAGAAAAGTGGCATCCGCATTTTATTGAAGCCTGTGACCGGCTTGATTATGTGGAATATCTGGTGGACACGCTCATCGGCGGCGTTTCCTATGAGCGCACCGAGGTCATTGAAATGGTAATGACCGACAACAAGCTGCAAAAATTACAGAAGCATTTGAAAAAGGCAAGGAAGGAGGAAAAGCATATTGGCGAACAAGAACTTTGATGGCATGGAACAGCCCTCTTGGTATGACGGCAAGATGATTGACGAGGTTGCTTTCTGTGCTTCGTTTCTGCATCAGCACCCGATGAAATGCGTCCGCAACCGTCTGTTCACCGTGGACGGCATGATCGAGGACGAAGGCAAAATCCAGCAAATGATTTTGGATGAGGTCATGACCTGTCAGAGCATCGGCATTGCAAAGAAAGTAAAAAGTCTTTTTGATACCGTCAAGCTCATGGCGTATTCAGAGCCATTACCCATTGAAACAGACCGTATTCATGTAGCAAACGGCACGTATTTCTTGAACGGCACATTTACCGAGGACAAGACCTACTGCAATAACCGCATGAAGGTCAAATACAATCCAAACGCACCGCTGCCGCAAAGATGGCTGCATTTTTTGTCCGATCTGCTTGTGCCGGAGGACATTCCCACATTACAAGAATATCTCGGCTACTGCCTTATCCCGTCCACCAAGGGACAGAAGATGCTCATGCTCATAGGCAAAGGCGGCGAGGGTAAGAGCCGTATAGGGCTTGTGATGCGCTCCATCCTTGGGGACAGCATGAACACCACAAGCATTCAGAAAATCGAAAACAATCGTTTCAGCCGAGCCGATCTGGAAAACAAATTGCTGATGGTAGACGATGATATGGATATGAGCGCACTTCCCAAAACCAACTATATCAAGTCTATCGTTACAGCCGAGTGCAAAATGGACTTGGAGCGAAAGGGCGTACAGAGCTATCAAAGCCAACTGTACGCTCGTTTTTTATGCTTCGGCAATGGTGCGCTAACCGCCCTGCACGACCAATCAGACGGTTTCTTTCGCCGTCAGATCGTGCTGACCACCAAGGACAGACCCGCTGACCGTACAGACGATCCTTTTCTCGTGGAAAAGCTCATGTCCGAGATGGAAGGTATCTTCTTATGGTGCTTGGAGGGGCTGCACCGACTTCTGGCAAACAATTATCAGTTCACTATCAGCGGACAAGCCATTGAAAACGTGGAGACCGTTAAGCGCAGCAGCAACAATGTCATTGAGTTTCTGCAATCGGAGGGATATATCCGCTTCAAGGCAGATGCACAAGCCAGCTCCAAGGCAATCTATGAAGCCTACAAACTATGGTGTGAGGACAATGTGCGAAAACCCATGTCGGCTAATCGCCTTAGTTCCGAGCTTGCACAGAATGAACGCCTTTACAATGTGGAAGCCACCAACAACATCCATGTAAACGGCAAGCGTGTCCGTGGCTTTATTGGCATTGAGGTCTTGGCAAAGATGCCTTTTTTGAAATGGTGAGCGAAGTGAAAAAGTGCTGTACGTACCGTACAGTACGTACGGCAGTTTTCAACTCCACTGCTAATATGAGCATCGAAATCGAGGGCAAAAATCAATGCTCAAAATCAAGCCTTGTGTAATCCGTGAAGATTTACACCGCAGGAAGTATCAACTTCATCCTATGGTGATTTACGGAACAGTAAAGCACATTCACGAAATCGTGGTGTTTCTTCCTATTCGGTCTGCTCTCCCACAAAACAGTAAACCCGATAGGGTGTTGTCATGAACAGGACTACACAGAGCGAAATCTGAGAGGAAAACGCCATCTTCAAAAATCTTATTCAGCGGTGATGACAGTTCACCGCACAGAAAACAAACATCACGAATTTATGGAGGTAAAATCAATATGAAATCCAATCTGAGAAATGAAATCAAGTCGTACATTGTACGCTCCGGCTGTACCATGCAGGAGGTCGTTGATCTTTTGGCTGACGAGTACGGATGGTCAGACAGCGTATCCAATCTGTCCAACAAGCTCCAGCGTGAATCGCTCCGCTATACCGAAGCGGTACTGCTTGCCGATGTGCTGGGCTACGACATCGTATGGCAGAAAAGACAGGAGAAGTGATGCTCCAGCAGCATTCCCTCGCAGCTCCCGTCCCCATAGGCACACCGCAGTGCTGCCTATGGATGGCAGTGAAAGATACGGTTTTCGCTGCCGCCGTCTGCAAGAGGAAGTTTCGCAAAACGGCTTGATGCAGACGGGCTGACCATGAGAAAAGGTGCAGACATTTTCGACTTGGTCAGCAGAGGTTGTCGCAGCAACCGCACTCCCCCTCGGGAGAGCCCTCGGAGAGCCCACGGCACTTTGCAGCCAGTATGGATGAAAGTGTTATAGTGGGTTATTACACTTTGAAAAAGTGCCGTTCCTCAGCCCTCCCGCTGTCTGCAAATCTCAAAGAAAGGACAAAAAACTATGGCAAGAAATGACGGAATAGATCGTACCGTTGCCCGTAATCAAGACCTGGAAACACCGGATGATGTGGCAAAGGTACAGGAACACAATGAACGTGAAAAGGACAGCTACAGCAATCAGGATATCGTACCGGAGCGTACTTCTCTGAACGTCCACTACAAGGCTCCCACTGATGATTATGTAAAAATGTTTGAGCAGATGGAGCAGGATGGCGTGATCTCTACCAGAGGTCTAAAACCCGATGCCATCAAATACGGTGAGTTGGTATTCGATGTGAACTCCGCTTACTTCTACAATCACGGCGGCTATGAATTTGCAAAACAGTTTTATGCCGATGCCTATAGAGCCGCCGTGAAGATCGTGGGCGGTGAGCAGTATATCCTCTCCGCTGTGATGCACGCCGATGAGCGCAACCGGGCAATGTCCGAAGCACTGGGCGAGGATGTGTACCACTATCATCTTCATGTGGTCTATATCCCGGTAGTAGAAAAACAGATTCTCTGGTCGAAGCGGTGTAAGGATGAAGCCCTCCGTGGAACCGTAAAGGAAACAATCATGCAGGTCAGCCGCAGTAAGAAGTGGGACTCCAAGCCGGTGCTTGACGAGGACGGAAATCCCAAGCTCAACGAAAAAGGAAAAAAGATTTTGAAGTCATCCTACAGTGTCTTGCAGGATGACTTTTTCAATTTCATGCGAAACGCCGGTTATACCGATGTGGAGCGTGGTGAGCGTGGCAGCACAGAGGAACATCTGACGGTGACGCAGTTCAAGGTACAGGCTGAACAGCAGCGGTTGGAAGCAGTGACCGGACAGGTGGCACAGGCAGAACAGAGTTTGGAGGATGCCAAAGCCGCCGCAGAGAAGCAGAAAAAGAAACTGGAAGCTCTGCAAAAGGAAACCAAGGTTGCTGCCTCTGTTGCTCTGACCGCACAGGAGATCGAGTCGATGGGTAAGAGAAATTCCTTTACAGGAAATATCACGCTGACAGCGGATGAATGCCGCATCCTAAAGGATTATGCGGTCAGCAGCTTTGCGGAAAAGGCCGAGAAGATCAAATACAAGCAAAAGTACGAGCAGGCAGAGAAAAGCGCAAAGGTATGGAAACAGCGTTTTGAAAAGCTGCAGGAACAGTATGAGGAGCTCAAACAGAAAGTCCAGCCTTTCCTTGATGCGATAGAGATTGCATCCGAAAGGGTATGGGCTTTTGTCAATACCATCCTCGTAAGAGGAATGGAAACACAGGAACACAAAGCACCTGCCCGTAAGCGTGTGCAGGACATGGAGATTTAAGAAAGGAATATTTTTGCCTATGAAGAAAAACAAGACCTATACCGTAGATCAGCTTAACAAAATGATGATGCGTGAAGACCTCGCGCTATGGGAAATCATTGATGCCTGTACCTTTATCGACATCTGCTCCTGTTATGAGCCGACAGAGAACCCTCCCAAGGAGCAGGAGGACGAATGGCGCAGGCTGCGTGGAGAATATAAGCCGGAGCCTACTCTTGAAAACACTTCGTTCTATGTCACCGAGCCTGACGGAACGAAGTATTTTTATTGCGGCAATACCCGTACCAAGGTAACGGAGTTCTTTTCTCCCAACGGACAGACCTTGGATAAGGTAATCGAAAACCTTGTCCGCTTCGCCGCAGGAAGCACCGTATCCGCAAATAATCCTATGAATTGTTAACAGAATCGCATTGAATTACAGCCCATGCTTATGGTATAATGTATCATAGGAAAGTATTGTAAGCGTGGGTTGTTTCACGAACAGGAGGATTTTTAATGAAACAACCGTACAATACAGCACTGTATATGAGACTGAGCCGTGATGACGAAAATTATGGCGACAGCGTTTCCATCGAGACCCAGCGTACCATTTTACAGCAGTTCGCAAAGGACAACGATCTTCATGTGGTCGGTGAGTACATCGACGACGGATGGAGTGGCACTACCTTTGAAAGACCGAATTTCAAGCGTATGATGGAAGATGTGGATGCAGGGCGAGTAAACTGCATCGTCACAAAAGACCTTAGCCGCTTCGGACGTGATTATATCATGGTCGGACAATATCTGGAATACGAGTTCCCGGAGAAACAGGTACGATATATCGCCGTGTCCGAGAACGAGGACACCAAGAAAGGCTTGTCCGATTTCGTTCCTTTCAAAAATCTGTTCAACGAATGGTTTGCCAAGGACACCAGCCGCAAGGTCAAGACCGCACTTCATGCCAAGTTTGCCGCAGGAGAACGCACCTTTGCCTATGCGCCGTTGGGGTATATCCGACATCCCGAAGTAAAAAACGCCATTGTGATTGATGTGGAGACACGCTGGATCATCGAGAAAATCTTTGACCTTGCCTATAACGGGGCGGGTGCTGCCAAGATTGCAAGAGTATTGGTGGATGAACACGTTCCTACTGCCGGTTGGCTGAACTATCAGAGATATGGGACATTCGCTCATATCTACGAGGGCGCACCAGAAGAAAAGTCCTACGCATGGACGCTGGCACAGGTCAAGAGCATCTTAAAAGACGAAACCTATATCGGCAACAGCGTACACAACAAGCAGACCAACATTTCTTACAAGAACAAGAAAAAGGTACGCAAGCCGCAGGAGGAATGGTTCAGAGTGGAGAATACCCACGAAGCCATTATCTCCAAGCAAGTCTTTGAACAGGTGCAGGAACAGACCGCCAATCGCCGCAGACAGCAAAAGGACGCTACCACGCAGATCTTCTCCGGTCTGGTGAAGTGTGCGGACTGCGGATGGTCGATGCGCTTCGGTACGAACAGGCAGAACAGCAAGCCTTACAGCCACTACACTTGCAGTCAATACGGACAGGGATTAAAACGATGTTCTTCCCACTATATCCGCTATGACATCCTCTGTCACTATGTTCTGACAAGAATACAGGATTTGTGGAGACAGGCGCAGGTGGATGAAACGGAGCTTCTGCATCGTTTATTGAAAGGGAGCGAACAGGAGCTTGCCGCCAATGCCAAAAGGCAGAGCGCAGAGCTTACAAGAGCCGAGAAGCGTAGAACAGAGGTTGATCGCAAGTTTGCGAAGCTGTATGAGGACTGGTCGGACGGTCGTATCACGGAGTACAACTTCAACATGATGTCTCAGAAATATCAGACCGAGCAGCAGGAGCTTGTCGAGAAGATCGAAAGGCTGTCTGCCGAGCTTGAATCTGAAAAACAAACAACTGTCGATGCGGAAACTTGGATTTCACTTCTCAGACAGTATTCCTATCCCACCGAACTGACAGCAGAGCTTCTGAATGGACTGATTGAAAAAATCGTCATTCACGAAGCAACCACGGAGGATGGGGTGCGTGAGCAGAATATTGACATCTACTACCGCTTAATCGGCAAAATTGAGTAAAAACAAAGATATGAGTGCCTATGCAAGTAGGCGTAGGCACTCATACATAACCAATATCTTTAAGTACGGGAAACGGGCGAAACCGTGCCGAACACAGAAACATTGAAGCTGTTGTCAAAGTTTTTTGATGTTTCGATCAATACGCTCTTAGGTTCTCCAAGGCGGTTGATCTGCCAATGCTGCGGCATGCCCCTTGACGACTCTTCCATCAGCAGAGAAATAGACGGTGCATTGAATGAAGAATACTGCAAATGGTGCTATTCTGGCGGCAAATTCGTGTATGAAAATCTCGAGGCGATGATCGATTTTCTTGTCGGACAGATGTCAAGCGAAAACTGGCCTCCGGAGCAGGTCCGTACCTATTTTGAGGCACAGCTTCCCCGGCTCGGCCACTGGCGGCAACCGAAGAAATAAACGATAATCCGCGACTTGCGGTGTCGGCAAACGGCCTCGCCCGGACCATCAGGCGGCCAACCATAACCACCGGCTGCGCCGGTGGTTTGCGCAGGTCCCCTTTGTGCCATTACCAGCAAAGCCTACAGGTTTATCCGCATTCTTTCTACGCATGAGGCCGACCGCAGGCCGCCCTTTCCCCCAGGTAAATTCATCCCCGCACACCCGCGGGGACAGATCGGAATTCCGAGACATGCGTTTTCAAGTGCGTAAGCAGATTGGCCAGCACAGGCTTTAGAGTTCCGCTCGCACACATTCTGTTACCTATAGCGCAACATCCGCCTGCCGTCTGTATCTGCCTGTCCGAAGGAGCGGGCAGACCTATTCTCGCTCTTTACCCTCATTACCGGCAGAACCTACCGGTTCATCTGCATTCTTTCTGCTGGATCGAGCGCCCCGCTGCTATTCAAATGGCTGTGGGGTGCTCCCCTTTTTACATAGTTTTCCTTTGCAGCTGTTCCCTCCGCTGGTTTTGGGACGGCTCCCTGCTTCGACCGGATTCCTTTTCCGGGTGTGGCGAAAGCTTTTTGGAACCGCCGGCACCGCCAATGGTTTTCTTTTTACAGCAAAAAGCATCCTGCCCGGAGATGGGCAGGATGCTTTTTCCGTTTTGCCATCGGCCGATCCGTCCGCGCGGGCATTTTACCGGAAGGCGCGTTACTTGGCGGGGAATCCGATAAACGCGACAAAGACAAGATCTTCCTTGCCGTTGTTGAGAACACCGTGGGTCTCGCCTTCGGGGCAGTAGGTGACATCTCCCGGCCCGATGGTGACTTCGACGCCGTTGTTGTTATAAAGTCCACTGCCCGAAAGGAGATAGTAGACCTCAAACTCCTTGTGGTGGGTATGGTCCGCGATCGCTCCGCCGGGCGGGACGGTAATTACCCCCAACAGCCGGCCGCAGCCGCAGAGCTGCTTCACCGAAACCATATCCTCGCGGTCGCAGCGTTCATCGACGCCAATCATTTTGTGCTGGCGCTCATTGGAATGATAGATCATCACAAAGTTCCCCTTTCTCACATCAAATTGCAGCCATTAAAGGCTGGGCAGAACCGGGTTGGGGTTGTTGGTCACCGTCACCGCCTTGACCTGCTCGCCCTCACGCAGCAGGCGCGCCATCACAACAAACCGCTGCTTGTCGCTCGAGCCATAGGCTCTGGTGCAGGTTGAGAGGGTCAGAATCTTGTCGGTGGACTTAACATCCACGTCAAAGTTATGGCGGCTGCGGCTCTTCGCGCCGTTGACGATCTGCATGAACTGCTCATCGCCGGGATTCGGCTCGATGTAGTTGAAGCCTACATCGGTGTAGAACGCAGCGAAGATGACCCACTTCATCTCCTCCGCGTCGGTCGAATACCAGATATAGGGGTAAGCGTTAGCAAATTCGCGGTAGTGATAGGCAGCGAGCTGCGCAAACATCACATCGCTCGCGTTGCCGATCCGCGGATTGGCCGAATAGTTGGTCCAGTTATGGCCAAAGAGCACGGTGTTGCGGGAAATGTCGTCCGAATTGCCGAAGCGGACGGTCGGCCCCGCATAGATAACGCCATCCTTGCTGGTCTGCTTGTAAATGTTTTTGTCAATGTAGTACATGACGTCGTTGGCCCAGAGCACCGGATAGTTGATATTGGTGCCGGGGATGCAGAGCCAGCCCTTGACGTCCGAGTTGATCTGCTTGTAGCTGGGGATGTTGAAGAAGCCGCTGTCCCCCTCCATCAGCTTGGGGTCGAAGGAGGAGGGGATGCTGTCCAGAGAGGTCGCGGCAGCGCTCGACGGGGAAGAGCTGTTCGAAGGCAGCGCATCGCCGGAAGGCTGGAGATCCGCACTGGGAATTTCGGGCTCGCTCTCCGAATCGGCGCCAGCGGAGGAAGGATCTATTACAGCGATCGAAGAGGAGCTGTCCTCATCGCCGCCGGATTCCTTGCCGCCGAGCAGCGAAACGCCGATGCCGACTGCCGCAAGGAAAATCACCAGCACAAGGACGCCGATCAGGATCATCGGCATCGGTGAGCTTTTCTTGCGCCGGCGTCTCGAAGTATTTTCATTTGCCATAGTTTTCTTCACCTCATAATATTGTTGATACCGGGTGCACACATCAAAACCTGTCTGTATGACCCAAACAGTATAGCACACTTTGCCGCGGTTGGGAATCCCCGCAAATCTGAAAAATCCGGGAAAAGAGACTTCCGAACGCATCCAGCCGAAGAATTCACAGATTTTTCAAAAGTGCTAGAAAGGCACTGGGAAGCGGATACCGGCCGGTGAGATCCTCAGGTGAGACGGGGACCCAGCCTTCCGGCACAGAGGCCCCGGGGCGCAGCTCGCAGGAATACAGGGCCATCCGCCATTCGACGTGGGTAAAAATATGATGGCCCGTTCCCGCCTCCGCCGCCGGAGCATGGGCAATTCCAAGGCGGTCAAGAAACTCGTCCGCCTGCTTTCGGGAAAGCGCCCCCTCGGTGTTCGGCAGCTCCCAAAGACCGGCCAGCAGCCCGCTGGCGGGCCGTCTGCGCAGATACAGGCTCCCTTTTCTAGTGAGCAGAAATACGGTGATTTGCTGCACCCGCCGCGGTCTTTTTGCCGTCTTGACCGGAAGAGACGGCGCGGCGCCGGTTCGGAACCCCTCGCAAAGCCCGGAAAGCGGACAAAGCAGGCAGAGCGGCGCGCCGTTTGGCAGGCAGGTTACGGCTCCCAGCTCCATCAGTGACTGGTTGAAATCTCCCACCCTTGCTTCGGGCAGCATTCCCGTCACCAGTGCGGTCAGCTCCCTTTTGACGGTGGGCAGGGTCACATCCGCCCGGCTGGCAAGCAGGCGAGAAACCACCCGCAGAACGTTTCCATCGACGGCGGGAACCCGCAGCCCGAAGGCGATCGAACCGATCGAACCGGCGGAGTACTCCCCGATGCCCGGCAGCTTCCGCAGCGCGGAAAAGTCGGCGGGCAGCCTGCCGCCGAACCGCTCCACTACGATCTGCGCGGCATGCTTGAGGTTGCGGGCGCGGCTGTAGTAGCCCAGGCCCTCCCAGAGCTTTAGCAGCGCATCCTCCTCAACGGCGGCAAGGGCAAATGCATCGGGCAGAGCCTCAACAAAGCGCTCAAAATAGCCCCGCGCGGCCTCCACCCGGGTCTGCTGCAGCATAATCTCCGAAATCCATACCCGGTAGGGAGTGGGATCGGAGCGCCACGGCAGAACCCGCGCGTTCTGATCGTACCATGCCAGCAGCGGCTCGGGCACCCGGGCGAGCAGCGCGGCGGCGAACTCCGCCTCCTGCGGAGAAAAAACCGCGCCAGTCTTCTGCTCCCGGCGCGGAAGTGCTGTTTCCTTCATAGCTGCGGCTTCCCCTCCTCGCTGCGCGCATCCGGTTCAGGCTCTGAAGCTCCGCGGCGGGCCGCGCAGGTCGGATGTTCGTCAAAATAAGCGGCCAGATTTTGTGCCATCCGCAGCACCAGCGCCGCCGACTGCCGCCGTTCGTCGTCGTTCATCCCTTCAAAAAGAGTTTCCTGCAGCAGATCGGTAATCGCAAAAAGCGGCTCTTCCAGCGAAAGCGCCCGGGATGTCGGCGCAAGGCGGTAGGCGCGGCGGTCGGCAGGGTCCTCCCGCCGCTCGACAAGCCCATTCTTCTCAAGCTGCGCCACCCCGCGGGCTGCCGTCCCCTTGTCGATGGCAAGGCGCTGGGCAAGCTGTTCCTGGGTCACGCCGGGATACCGGTACAGTTGCAGCATCAGCGGAAGCTGTCCCGCCTCCAGCGGAAAATCCCGCAGCCGGCCGCTCAAAAAGCGCTGGGCATAGCGGTAAATGAGCGAAATATGGCGGGTGATTGGAATCGGACGGCGGGTCATCCCTCCACCTCCCCCCAGCGCGCCTGCTCCTCACGCTGGTCGGCGTCCAGCAATTTAAGCTCCCGCAGGAACCGGCGGGAAAGGAGCACCGCCAGAAGGACACAGAAGACGTCCGAGATGGGCTGTGAAAGCAAAACCCCCGGCAGACCGATAACATGCGGCAGAATGCAGACCACAGGCAGGAAGAAGAGCCCCTGCCGCCCCGCTGCCAGAAGGGTGGCGGGAGCACTGCGTCCGGTGCATTGCAGCATCATGTTGGACATAATGAAATAGCTCTGGGCGGGCAGCATGGCGCACTGCATCCGCAGCGCCGCAGCCCCGATCGAAATCACCCGCGCATCCCCCTCGCGGAAGAGCGCGAGCACCTGCGGCGCAATCAGAAACATGACCGCGCCGAGGGTGGTGAGCAGCAGGGCGGACACCTTGACACAGAACCAGAAGGATTCGATGACGCGGTCATAGCGCCGCGCGCCGTAATTGAAGCCGCAGACCGGCTGAAAGCCCTGTCCAAACCCGATCATGGCCGAGACGATGAAGAGCATCACCCGGTTGACGATGCTCATGGCGGAAATGGCCTCAACCCCGAAGGGCGCGCAGCTGCGCACGAGCGCCACCGATGCGATGCTGGCGATTCCCTGCCGGCAGAGGGAGGGCAGGCCTCCCTTGACGATATCTCGGTAGAGGGAGAAGCGGAACCGGTAGTTTTTCAAGCGCAGGGGCAGGCTTCCGTGGCGCTCCCCAAGGTTAAAATAGAGCAGGATTCCAAAGCTGACCAGCTGGCTGAGCACCGTCGCAATCGCCGCGCCGCGGATTCCCATTCCAAAGCCGAAGATGAAAATGGGATCGAGGACGATGTTGAGAATTCCGCCCGACATGATGCCGAACATGGCATAGAAGGCGCTTCCCTGCCCGCGCAGCGAGGTGTTGAGCACGAAATTCGCGGTCATATAAGGCGCCCCGATCAGAATGTAGCGGGCATAATCCCGCGCATAGGGCAGGATCTCCGGAGTTGCCCCGAGCGCCGAAACAAGCTTTTCAAGAAAGAGCAGGCCGAAAATGAGCATCAGGGTTCCGAACGCAATCGAGGTGAAGAAGGCGGTGGAAAGCGATTCGCAGGCCGCCTGCTGCTTTCTCTGCCCCAGCAGGCGGGAAACACAGGTAGACGAGCCGATGCCGAAGGTAAAGCCCACCGCCTGAATCAGCGCCATCAGGGAAAAGATGACCCCGACCGCCGCCGAAGCATCGGTGCCGAGCTGGCTGACAAAGTAGGTGTCCGCCATGTTGTAGATCGAGGTGATCAGCATCGAGCAAATGGTCGGAAGCGCAAGGCGTGCGATCAGGCCCGGTATCGGCGTTTCGGTCATCTGGTGATATTTTGCGTCCTGCATCTCATGCCATTCCATAGGGAAGCCTCCCGAATATTCTGTGATTCTGTTATGCCACTTAAGTATACCCTCCCCGCAAATAGTTGTCAACGCAACTTCTTTCGGACAGAAAAGCGCCGTCCGGCTGTGCCGGACGGCGCGGGGAATCCGAATGTTTTCAGAAGCAGGCTTTTCCGGGCCAGACGGCGGCTTCCTTGAGGCCGTCCTCGATCCGGAGCAGGCGGTTGTACTTGGCGACACGCTCGCTGCGCGAAGGGGCGCCGGTCTTGATCTGTCCGGCGTTGAGCGCCACCGCGAGATCCGCGATGGTGGTGTCCTCGGTCTCGCCCGAGCGGTGGGAGACAACGGCGGTATAGCCCGCCCTGTGGGCCATCTTGATGGCATTGATCGTCTCGGTCAGAGAGCCGATCTGGTTGAGCTTGATGAGGATCGAATTGGCGCAGCGGTTCTCGATGCCCTTCTGAAGGCGCTCAGTATTGGTGACAAAGAAATCGTCGCCGACCAGCTGAACCTTGCCGCCCAGTTCGGCGGTCATCTTCTTCCAGCCTTCCCAGTCTTCCTCGTCGAGGCCGTCCTCAATCGAACGGATCGGATACTTTTCGCAGAGATCCTTCCAGTGGGCGATCAGCTCATCGGTGGTGTAGCTCTTCTTGCTCTTGGGCAGGAAGTAGCCGTTCTCCGCCTTCCACTCGCTCGAGGCGGCATCCATCGCAAGGACAAAGTCCTCACCGGGCTTGAAGCCGGCCTTTTCAATCGCCTTGAGCAGGAACTTAATAGCTTCCTCGTCGCTGGCAAGGTTGGGCGCATAGCCGCCCTCGTCGCCGACGGCAGTGGAAAGGCCCTCCGCCTTGAGCAGCGCGGCAAGGGTGTGGAACACCTCGGTGCACCAGCGCAGGCCTTCACGGAAGGAGGGGGCGCCGACCGGCATAATCATGAATTCCTGCACGTCGATGTTGTTGGCCGCATGGGCGCCGCCATTGAGGATGTTCATCATCGGGACGGGCAGGGTATCGGCGACAACGCCGCCGAGGAACTTGTAAAGCGGAAGGCCGAGGGCATTCGCAGCCGCATGGGCGGCGGCGAGCGAAACCGCAAGAATGGCGTTTGCGCCGAGGTTGGACTTGGACTTGGTTCCGTCGAGGGCGAGCATGATGCTGTCGATCTCAGCGGTGTTGGAAGCGTCATGGCCGATCAGAGCGCTGCGGATCTCGTTATTGACATGGGCAACCGCCTTGGAAACGCCCTTGCCGCCGAAACGGGATTTGTCGCCGTCTCGCAGCTCAAGCGCCTCGAACTGGCCGGTGGAAGCGCCGCTCGGGACGGCGGCGGTGCCGACGACGCCGTTTTCAAGGGTAACGACCGCCTCAACGGTGGGATTGCCGCGCGAGTCGATGATCTCGCGGCCGATGATGTCCTTAATTGCATAGTTCATGATTTTGACCTCCTGCACTTTTTTAATCTTATTTTACATGATAACCGCAAAAGTTGTAGAAATTATTTCTGCGTCGAAAAATTTCTGAGAGAACCCGCGGCGGGAGCCGCGGGTTCTGCCTGGGCGGAAATCCGCTCCAGAAGCGTATTTATTATACGACCGCTGCGGCGGCGGTGTCAAGGGAAGCAGGGGGATTTTTGCTGTTTCGATGCCATTTTGTGCAAAATCATCCAGCGAAGCGGGGATTTTTTCCCGCGCCAGGGCAAAACAACGGTCAGAATCCCAATTCTACCTGGGAGCGGAACCTCCTCTTGCCGGCGAGCGCCGCGTCAAGCTGAGCGATCATCTTTTCGCGGTCGGCGTTGAGGGTCCCCGCCAGCGGCAGATAATTGGAGGCGTGATTTGAACGGAACACGCTCCCCTCGCTGTCCACATGTTCGAGGAAGAGACGGCTTTCGCGCGCCAGCTCGACCGGGTCCATCAGGGTGAAGCTTCCCTCCTCCACCCAGTCGGCGAGCGGTGTGCCGGTATAAACCCGCAGGGTCAGCAGCGCGACATAGTCCGGCTTGATGGCGGAAACCGCCTTCGCGGTATCGATTGCGTGCTCACGACTCATCTCCGCTCCGCCCAGGCCGTTGATCGCGGTCAGCGAAAGCGCAATTCCTGCCGCTTTGACCTTGCGGCCCGCCTCAATGATCTCGGATACCGTCTCGCCCTTGTTCATGCGGGCCAGAACCTGCTCATTGCCCGACTCCAGGCCGAGGTAGGCGATATGCAGTCCCGCCTCGGCCAGCTCGGTGAGCTGGCCGAGCGTCTTGGTTTTGATGCTGCGCGGCGAGGAGTAAATGCCCACCCGCCTGCACTCGGGGATTTTTTCCCGAATGAAATGCAGAATCCGCAGCAGGTGCTCCTGCGGGAGGATCAGCGCATCCCCGTCGGCGAGAAAGACCCGCTCGATCACCGGATAAGCTCGCCGCGCCCCGGCGAGATCGTCAAAGACCTCCTCGATGGGACGGACGCAGAACTTCTTCTCCTTATACATCTGGCAGAAGGCGCACTTATTGTGGGAGCAGCCGATCGTAGCCTGAACAATCAGGCTGTAGGCCTCGCTCGGGGGTCGGAAAACCCTGCCGGTATACTTCAATGGAAACAGCTCCTTTCAAACGGCGGTTATGGTTTTGCCCGCTCCGGCGATGGAGCGGACGACTTCGCCCGCAAGCAGCATTCCGGCGACCGGCGGGACAAACGAGAGGCTTCCAGGGGTCTGGCGGCGGCCGGGGGCAGGCGGCTCTCCCGCGGCGGGGACCAGGGGCGGCTCATCCGACCACAGGACACGCAGCCCGCGGAGTCCCCGCTTTTTCAGTTCATAGCGCATCACCCGTGCCAGAGGACAGACCGAGGTTCTTTCGATCGCATCGATCCGGAAACGGGAGGGATCGAGCTTATTGCCTGTTCCCATACTGGAAACAATGGGAACCCCGGCGGCGTAAGCCCGCTCGATCAGGATAAGCTTGGAGGACACCGTATCGATTGCGTCCACGATAAAATCATAACCCTCCAGCGGGAAGTCTTCTGCGTTTTCGGCAGTGTAAAATACCGGGTGCGAAACAACCGCGGCGGCGGGGTTGATGTCGGAGATCCGCTCGGCCATCACTTCGGTCTTCGGCCGTCCGACTGTGCTTTGCAGCGCGATGATCTGCCGGTTGATGTTTGAGCGTGCGACGGTGTCTGAGTCGAACAGGGAAAGCGAGCCGATCCCGGCGCGGGCAAGCGCCTCACAGCAAAAGGAACCGACCCCGCCGACTCCAAAAACAGCGACATGGGCTTTCCCGAGCCTTTGAAGCGCCTCCTCTCCCAGCAGCAGGGCGGCGCGCGAAAATTCTTCTCTCATGCTTCCTCCTTGGATCAGTGCCGGACCCGGACAGCGTGCAAATTTTCCCTCATGCTTTCCCCCTCGGGGTGAGACTGGGCGGCATCCGCCGGCATGGCCGAAATCGTGCCGCCCCCCAATAGATATTCTCCTGATTCCTCATCATAGAATACGGCGGCCTGTCCGGGAGTCAGGGCGCGCTGGGGAGCGTCAAACTCGACCAGCACCCCGCCCGGCGCCGGATGCAGCCAGGCAGGCTGCGCCTCCTGCCGGTAGCGGGACTTGACCCGTGCGCGCAGCGAGGAGGAAATCGGCGGGGCGGAAACCCAGTTGACCGCTGAAACCGGCATCCGGCGGGCATAAAGATCGCATTCATCCCCAAGGATCACCGCGTTTCTCGAAAGATCCTTCTCCACCACGAAGAGCCGGTGCGCGGCGGAAACGCCAAGCCCGCGCCGCTGCCCGAGGGTGTAGCGGAGCATCCCCCGGTGCTCGCCCAGCACCTCGCCCGTGCGGGAGAGGAAGTGCCCGGGCGGTGAAACGGCGCCAAGCCGCCGTTCCAGAAAGGCGGCGTAATCGCCGTCCGGTACAAAGCAGATGTCCTGGCTTTCGGATTTCGACGCGGTGGGAAATCCCTCGGCGGCGGCAAGCTCCCGCACCTCCCGCTTAGTCAGCTCTCCCAGCGGGAAAAGGGTGTGGGCAAGCGTTTCCTGGCTGAGGACATAGAGGACATAGCTCTGATCCTTGTCGGGGTCTGCGCCCCGGCGCAGCAGCCACCGGCCGGAGCCTTCCTCCCGCTCGATTCTGGCGTAGTGCCCGGTGGCAAGGAACTCGCAGTCGAGCAGTGAAGCCTTCTCAAACAGGCGGGTAAATTTGACCGAGCGGTTGCAGTCCACGCAGGGGTTTGGGGTTTCCCCGCGGCGGTATCCCTCGGCAAACCGATCGATGACCTCCCGGCAAAAGACATCCTTGAGATTAAAGGTATAGTGCTCAACGCCGAGGCGGGCGCACACCCGGCGGGCGTCCTCAACCTCCGAGAGAGCGCAGCAGCCGCTCTGCTCCTGCGGATTTTCCCCCTGCCAAAGCAGCAGGGTGCCGCCGCAGACCTCATATCCCTGACGAGCCAGCAGCAGGGCCGTCACAGAGGAATCCACCCCGCCGCTCATCGCAGCCATCACTTTTTTTCCGCTCAAACCGCCGCCTCCTTTTCACGCTGGATTCTGACAAGGTCGGCGAGGGTGAGCGAATCGACCACCTCCGACACCGCGCGGTCGATCCGCTCATAGATCTCCAGCGCGGCACAGTGCGCCGCCCGCGGGCAGCGGTCCGCCCCCTCCTCAAGACAGGCGACCGGCGCGAGGCCGCCTTCGGTCAAACGCAGGATCTCCCCCACCGTATACCCTTCCGGCGGACGGGTCAGGCGGTAGCCTCCCTGCGGGCCGCGCAGGCTGTGAACAAAGCCCGCACGGTTGAGGATGGCGATGATCTGCTCCATATATTTGATCGAAATGTGCTGCCTCACGGCAATCTCTTTGAGCGCGACGCAGTCCTGCCGGCCGCTCAGCGCGAGATCGAGCATCAGCCGGAGGGCATAGCGTCCCTTTGTCGAAATTTTCATCAAAACTCCCCCTTGCTCTGCGTAAGCGGCGCCGCTTCGCGCAGCTCCCGTACCGGGTGCACAATCCAGCCCCGGCAGATTTATTATTCCTATTATAATAGAGGAATTCTGGGAAATCAAGAATTGCCGGATTCTTCCGCCCTTTCCGGCGCAAATGTTTACAAATCCCGCATTTCTTTCAGACCTGGTTTGTGTTATGATAAGAAAAATCAAACGGAAAGGTGGAATTTGTCGAATGGCTGGACCCAATCAGAATGGGCGCTGGTATGAGCCGGTCAACCCCAATGAGCACAGCTATACCCCCGGCTACGGCTTCTCGACCCGCCCCCCTTTTCTTGTGGAGCAGCGGCTGATTTTGGGCTATTCGTCCGCCGCCGCTTTTGTTCTGCTCGGTTTTCTCTTTCTTTCGTCCTTCCTGCCGCAGATGCTGCTGCAGATCACCTATCGTTTTCTTCCGCCCTCGGCGCCCTTTGCGGTTGATGAATTTCTCTGGCAGTGCTATGTGCTGATCGGAACGGTCCTCTCGCTGATGCTGCCCTTCTGGGCTTTCAGCGTCTACACCCGCATTCCGAGGAACTGCGCAGTGCCGGTCCGCCGGGTTGACTGGCGTTTGATTCTCGGGACTGTGCTGGTCGCGATGGCCGTTTCCGTCCTCGGCGGATACGCCAACGGCGCGGCGGACCAGTTTTTTTACAGCTTGGGCGTCGAATTTTTCAACAGCTTCGAAACGCCGGAAAGCGTCCCGGCTCTTGTGGTCTACGCCATCAACATGACGCTGATCCCCGCCGTTTTTGAGGAGATTGCTTTCCGCGGCATCCTGATGCAGTCGCTACGCCGGTTCGGCGACAGCTTTGCCCTCGTTGTTTCCGCACTGCTTTTTTCTCTGGTCCACCAGATTCCGATCAACATGCCCAACGCCTTCCTGATGGGATTGGCAATCGGCTATTTTGTTCTTTTTACCGGATCGGTGACCACCGGAATCGTCATTCATCTGATCAACAATACCCTCGTGCTGCTCTCCGGAATGTTCGATTATCTTCCGCATGAGGCCTCCTCCATTGCCTGCGGCGCCTTTGACCTGATCTGCCTGCTGGCTGGTTTTGGGGCTCTGGTCGAACTGCTGCGCCGCTATCCGAATATGTTCGCCCTGCGCAGCAGCCAGACCGTCAATCCCAGCGAGCAAAAGCTGCGCGTCTTTTTGTGCAGCATCCCCATGTTTCTGTTCTACCTTGCCATCATCTGGCAGGCAGCGAGGTACCGGATATGATCAACATTGCGTTTGACGAAGAAATGATGCGTGAGGCGATTGCCGAAGGGAAAAAGGCCGCCGCACTGGGAGAAGCCCCCATCGGCGCGGTGATCGTGCAGAACGGAGTGGTGCTTTCGCGCGGGCACAATCTGCGTGAAACCGGACGAAACGCCCTGGCGCACGCCGAAATTGTTGCCATTGACGCCGCCTGCCGGCGGCTGGGCGGCTGGCGCCTTCCGGGCTGCACCCTCTATGTGACGCTGGAACCCTGCCCGATGTGCGCCGGTGCAATCATCAATTCCCGCATTGAGCGGGTAGTTTTCGGCGCAAGCGACCCGAAGGCCGGGTCCTTCGGGTCGCTGGTCGACCTCTCCAAAGTAGCATACAATCACTCTCCCCAGCTCACTGGCGGAATCCTCGCGGAGGAGTGCGCGGCGCTTCTGCGGGAATTTTTCCGCACCCTGCGGCGGCGTCCAAGCTAAGGAACAGATGGCCGCCGAAATATTGCTGCAAAAAGTACTTGATTTTTATCTGCCGATATGATATGATATAAAAGCTCTCAAAAAACAGATGTCGCGGGGTGGAGCAGCTCGGTAGCTCGTCGGGCTCATAACCCGAAGGTCGTAGGTTCAAATCCTGCCCCCGCAACCAAAAATCCCGGAGGTTATGCCTTCGGGATTTTTTCATAGGGAAACCGCCTCTTTTGGGCATCAGATTTCTCGTTCACCGCTTAAAAGCCCTCCTGTCGCCCCCGGTGGGGAGAGCGGCGGAAGCATCCGCCTGCCGCTGGATGCGACAAGGAACAGGCATCTTCTTGGTCCCCGGTGGACAATAAGCAAAAGACCTTGAAAAATCAAGGCCTTTTGCTTTTAAATTTTCTTTGCTTTTTGACACCGACGCTTTTCATTAAAATCACATATTTGTCCACCACTGCTCCGAGCTTGCTTTTCAAACGGTGTTTTGTTCGGTATAATTATTTTTTCAAATTCAAAAAGAAGAATTCGATTGCATGTATATGAAAAAAGAGCGGCCGAGCTGTCCCCCTTTCGTTCAAGCTCATTGAAACATTGGTCCGGAAAGATAACGTTCACCGGTATCTGGCAGCAATGCTACGATCATCTTTCCCGCGTTCTCAGGGCGCCTTGCGAGCAGGGCAGCGGCAAAAAGCGCCGCGCCGGAGGAAACGCCAACCAGAAGCCCTTCCGTACGGGCCAGCTCCCGGCCAGTGGTCAGAGCATCCTCATCAGAGACGGCCACAATCTCGTCGCAGATATGACGGCTGAAGTTTTCCGGGATGAATCCCGCCCCGATTCCCTGAATTTGGTGCGGGCCGGGCCTGCCGCCCGAAAGGACCGGGGAGGCGGCGGGTTCCACGCCAACCACCCGCACCGCCGGGTTCTGCTCCTTGAGATAGCGTCCGGCGCCGCTCAGCGTCCCACCGGTGCCGACCGCCGCAACAAAGAGGTCTACCTCTCCCTCGCTGTCGCGCCAAATTTCAGGGCCAGTGGTGCGGTAATGTGCCTCGGGATTTGCCGGATTGTCAAACTGGCTTGGCATAAAGCTGCCGGGAGTAGACCGAAGAATCTCGTGGGCCTTCTCAATTGCGCCGCTCATCCCCCGCGCACCCTCGGTCAGCACCAGTTCGGCGCCGTATGCGGCAAGAAGTGCGCGCCGCTCCACGCTCATGGTTTCGGGCATGGTCAGCATCACATGATACCCGCGCGCCGCGGCGACCAGAGCAAGCCCCACACCGGTGTTCCCGCTGGTAGGCTCCACGATGGTGCCTCCCGGCTTGAGGACGCCCCGACGCTCGGCGTCGTCGATCAGCGCCAGCCCAACGCGGTCCTTGGCGCTGCCGCCGGGATTGAAAAATTCCACCTTGGCGACAAGGCGGGCCTTCAGCGCGTGATTTTTTTCGTAGTTGGCAAGCTCCAGCAGGGGGGTATTCCCCACCAGCTCTGCCACGCTTGCGGCAATCGGCTTCATCATGATGCTCCCCCGTTTCTTATTGATATCGGTGATTATTATCCCCCCCTGCCGCGGGAATGTCAAGGCCCTCCGCCGGAGGGAAGATTGACAAGCCCTGCCTGCCGGATTACAATAATGCTGAGAAAATTTATCTGTCAGGAGGAACCGTTATGGCCGGTCTTATTTCCCGCGAGCAGGCATGGGAACTGCTCACAGCCTACAACAGGGATGCATTTCACCTGCATCATGCTCTGGTGCTTGAAGGGGTGATGCGCTATTTCGCAAACGAGCTTGGATACGGTGCAGAGGCCGATTTTTGGAGCCGTGCCGGGCTGCTGCACGACCTCGATTTCGAGCAGTATCCGCAGGAGCACTGTGTGCGGGAGCAGCAGATCATGCGGGACGCGGGCATCGACGAGCGTCTGATCCGCGCGGTGGCCTGCCATGGCTGGCCCGCCCACTGTGAGTGGATGCCGGAACATGAGATGGAGAAGGTGCTTTACGCAGTCGATGAACTGACCGGCCTGATCGGGGCGGTCGCGCTGATGCGTCCCTCCAAAAGCGTACAGGATATGGAGCTGAAATCGGTCAAGAAAAAGTTCAAGGATAAAAAATTTGCCGCAGGATGTTCCCGCGACGTGATCGCCAAGGGCGCCGAGCTGCTCGGCTGGGAGCTGGACGACCTGATCTCCCGCACGATTCTGGCGATGCGCACCTGTGAGGAGGCCGCAGCCGCCTATTAAAACATACCGGAATTTTTCTCAAATTAAAAAAATTGCGCGTTGAAGACGTGGTATGCACCAGCCCTAGAAGCACATCTTACCGGCCTGCCCCTTAGGAGGCTCTGAACGTTTTTTCCATGCATTACTTGCACTGCTGCGAGCGACCCGCGGGCCGCTCGTTCCCTTCTCCCCGCCCGCTCTGCCTGTCCGGTGCCCGGCGCGCCCGAGCGGAGGGCGGCACCGCCCCCCTTGTTTGCCGCTCGGAGCGAGTACGCGGGCGCAGCCGAGCGAAGCGAGCGAGCACCGCGCGGGAGGGCGAGTGCGGGCGGCCTTTATCCGGCGGCACCGCTGAAGCAGGAATGCTCTCTGATTGATCCTTCTCTTTCTCAATGATTTGTCATTTCGCTGCGCTCAATGCTTGAAGCGAAAGCTTATTCATTGCCGCCGGCAGAGCCGGTGGTTGTCCTGGGCGCGCCGTTTTTCGTGCAGCCGGTCCGGCGCACCTATTTTGCAAAAGCCTTGAGCATCCGCACAATGTTATCCATCGCAAAGGTGAGATTCTCCCTTGAATGGGTGCGGCTGATCGAGAAATCCTGCGGCAGGCGGTTGATCGGGAAGATGGCAGTCACTCCCTCGCCATAGGCGGGTTCCACGTCGTAGTCGGCGCCGCCGACCACTGCAACCACCGGCTTCCCCTGCTTGGCCGCCCTGCGGGCCACGCCGATCACGACCTTGCCCCGCAGACTCTGCCCGTCTATTTTCCCTTCTCCGGTCAGGATCAGGTCCGCGTCCCCGATCGTCTGATCGAAACCGACGGTGTCGAGCACCGTCTCAATTCCCATCTGAAGCCGCGAGCCAAAGAACGCGATCATTCCCGCGCCCATCGCGCCCGCCGCGCCGCCGCCCGGCACCTCCGAGAGATCCATCCCGAGATCCCGCCGGATGACCTCGCAGAGATGGACTACGCCGCGATCAAGCTCCTCAACCATCGCGGGGTCGGCTCCCTTCTGCGGCCCAAAGATGTGAGAGGCGCCGGTGGGGCCGTACATCGGGTTGTCGATGTCGCACATCGTCACCACTTCCACCCCGTCGAGAGCGCTGCTGCGCCCGCTCATATCGATCCGGTCGATATCGATCAGAGTGCCGCCGGTGGGGACGAACTCCTCTCCGTCCTTGTTGTAGAAGCGTACGCCGAAAGCCGCGGCCGCTCCGCAGCCGCCGTCGTTGGTCGCGCTGCCGCCGAGGCCGACCACCAGCTTGGAAATCCCCCGGCCGGCAGCGGCGAGGATCAGCTTGCCCACCCCGTAGGTCGTGGTCTTCCGGGGGTCCTTGCGGTCTTCGACGAGCGGCAGGCCCGCGCAGCTCGCCATCTCGATGACAGCGGTTTTTCCCCCGTCGATCAGACCGTAAAAGGACTTCATCGGCTCAAAATAGGGATTTTCGACCGTCAGAGTGATCTTTTCACCCCCCACGGCAGTCAGGAAGGCGTCTACGCTCCCCTCGCCGCCGTCGGCCACCGGAATCGAGACAACCTCGCATCCCGGATAGTAGGTATGGATACGTTCCTTCATGATCGAGCAGATCTCGGTCGAGGACAGCGTCCCTTTGAAGGAATCGGGAATCAGCACTGCTTTTTTCATGGGTGTTCCTCTCTTTATGGGACCGCCGCGGAAAAGCGTCCGACGTTTTTCCGCGGCGCCGCAGATATTTTAGAGCACGATCACCGATACGCCGTCGGGAATCGCAAGAATCTTGGCGTCTTTTCTGCCCTTCGCGGCCAGAATCTCATCCGCCTTGGCAAGCGCCTCCGGCAGCGAGTGGGCCGGAATCATGTGCAGGTCGGAAACCATCTCATCGGGGGCGTCCGAGATGAAGATGACGGTCGAACGCATCAGCAGGCGGGCAAAAATCTGAGACTGCCACTGGTCAATGATCGTCTGATCGGCCGGGGTAGCCATGAAGTCGGCCATCATCTGCTTGAGATCCTTTTGATTCTTGAAGGTCTCATAGAAAACCTTGCCGCCGTGGCCGTCGTTCGACTTGGAGAGCATGATGGTCACGCCGCCCTCATTGACGGTGGCCTCGGCCGCGGTCATTCCCTTGACCGACTGGTAGATATTCTGGTCGAGCGGGTAACCGCCGTTAGTCGAGATCACGATGTCGGACGGGATGCTCTTCACCTTGCACTGGCTGCAAAGGAACTCGCGCCCCTTGATGTGGGCAAGGTCGACGTCGCCGGAAACCGCAAAAATCGCTTCCTTCTCGGAGTTGATCACGACGTTGCAGATGAAGGCGAGATGGGCGGTGCGCGCCGCGTAGAGCATGTCGATGTGGATGGGATTGCCCTCCACAACACCGGTGCGGGAATGGGGATCGTCGATAAAGGCGGCGTTATGGTTGTAGATGACCGTCTTTCTCGAAGCGATGCCGGGCAGGATGCTCTTTCTTCCGCCGGAGAAGCCCGCGAAGAAATGCGGCTCGATGAAGCCCTCCGCCACCAGAAGGTCGGCCTCGACCGCCATCCGGTTGACGATCAGATCGCCGCCGGAAGGCAGCTTGCCTAGATTGACGAGCATGCTCTCGTCGTCGCAGTCGTGGATATAAATCTTTTCGTTTTTGACAATCTCCTCGCCAAACTTATTGATCAGCTCTTCCTTGGTCGTCTCACGGTGGCAGCCGGTCGAGATCAGGAAGGTGATGTCGGCATCCGGGTTGCCGCGGCGGATTTCCGCGAGCATCAGCGGGGCAATCACCTTCGACGGGACGGGGCGGGTGTGGTCGGAAGCAATGATCACGACCTTCTTCTTCCCTCTCGCCATCTCGCAGAGGCGCGGGGTGCCGACCGGATGCTCGAGAGCCTCCTGCACAAGCTGCTCCTGGGTCTTGCCGGGGTTATAGTGATGCATATCGGATACGAGAGTTCCGGCATAGCGGCTCTCCGGAATATCAAGCTCCAGGAAATCCTTCCCATACGGAAATTTAACAACTGGCATAATCAGGTTCCTCCTAATCGTTTCCGGGCGCTTCAGCGTCCGGTTTCATCGTTTATTGTTTATTGTGCGAGCTTTTCCCCGAGGTCGATGGCCGCGAGCATACTGTCCTCGCGGGCGATCAACCTGCCTGCAATATCAAAAGCGGTGCCGTGATCCACCGAGGTGCGCACCACGTCGAGACCGACGGTAACATTCACCCCCGCGTCAAAGGCAAGCAGCTTGAGGGGAATATGCCCCTGATCGTGGTACTGAGCCACCACGAGGTCGAATTCACCCTTGTGCGCCCGCAGGAATACCGTGTCGGGCGGGAGCGGGCCGGAAACCTCCATCCCTTCGGCGCGGCAGCGTTCGATGGCGGGGGCGATCTGTTCGATCTCCTCCCGGCCGAAAAGCCCGTGCTCTCCGGCGTGGGCATTGAGTCCCGCCACTGCGATGCGCGGCTTCTCATATCCCGCCTTCTTCAGCGTATCATGGGCGAGGTGAATCACGTCGTATTCCCGCTGCTCGGTGACAAGACCGCACGCCTCGCGCATCGAGACATGGGTCGTGGCGTGAATCACCTTGAGGCTCTCGCTCCAGAGAAGCATCGCGTAGCTCTCGCCATGGGTAAACTCTCCGAAAATTTCGGTGTGCCCGGCATACTGGTAACCGGCCTTGCGCATCGCCTCTTTGTTCAGCGGAGCGGTCACAACGCAGCCGATCCGGCGGGCCAACGCCCAATCGATGGCGGTGCGCACCGCGAGGAAGGCGCAGCGTCCTCCCACCGGCGAAACCTGTCCGATGGTGATCTCCTCAAAGGGAACCGGGTAAGGGTCCACGACATTGATGCAGCCGGCCTGTACCTGCGCCGCATTGTCGATCAAATGCAGCGGCGTTTCGATTCCGAGCCTGCCGCGGTACCAGTCAAGCATCGGTGCGGAGCCGAAGACAATGCAGCGCCCGATCAGCTCGGGACGGCGGCGCAGCGCCTTGAGCACAACCTCGGAGCCGACCCCGCAGGGATCTCCGGCTGTAATTCCAAAATAATTCAAAGGGGGGACTCCTCCTTCCGGTCAAAATGCTTCCTTGAGCTTGCGCAGCGAATAGGTGATGGTATCGTCCCGGCCGAACGCACCGGCCTTGGTGATGACCCTCAGCCCTTCGAATTCACCGCCGCGCAGCTTCATCATCGGGATTCCGACCGCAACTTCGGTGAGGATTGACGACCCCCGGCTTCTCGCCTCGGCAAAAAAGCCCATCGCGGTGTCGCCGCCGGTGAGGAACACCCCTGAAACAGGGATGCGGCGCAGCACCCCGGCGGCCAGCCGTCCGAGCAGCGCCTGGGTATAGACGCTGACCTCCTCGCCGCTCTTTCCGAGGCGTCTGCCCGCTTCATCCGAGGCGGCAAGCCCCTCGGGGCTGCGGGAGGCCGCTGAAAGAAGCAAAACGTCCCGCCCCTGCGCAAGCCGGGCCGAGGCCGCGTCGATGAAGCTCTCTTCGGTCAGTTCGCCTTCCAGGAGCCGGCCGACCGGTACCTCAATGAGCGAAACGCCCGCCGCTTCGGCGTGGGCGACCTGCGCCCGGGTGACCGAGCTGACCGAGCCGACCAGCCCAAAAGAGGGCTTCTGGCGGGATTCCAGCTCCATCAGGTTATCGGCGATCGCAGCGGTTCCGACCCAGAGAATCCGCTTGCCGGTGGCCTTCGCTGCCGAAAGGACCGCCTGCATATCGGCGTTGGTCTGGGAATCAAAGGCATAGATCCGGGCCTGCCCGAAGTCGATGCGGCCTGCGCGGATCGTCTCGAGCGAAACCTGCTCCACCCGCTCGTTGAAGGCGCCCATCAGGATTTCCCGCAGATTGTCACAGGTGACCGGCTTCTTGGGATCGCGCGACAACTCAGTTTCGGTGATCGGCACCCCCTTGAGCAGGTGAATCCCACCGACAGTCGTGCGGCCGAGGTCGGGAAGCGCAGGGACAAAAACGATCAGCTCGCTGCCGAACCACTCATCCACCGCGCGGATTTCCTCCGCGACGTTGCCGCGCAGCGTGGAATCAATCTTTTTGATAACAGTGTAAAAGGAATCCCAGCCGATTCCTTCGCAGAGCCGGGAGACGGCATTGAAAGCCTCCCGGCCGGACATGCCGCGCGATTCGGTATCCAGCACAAAGGAGCCTTCGGGTCCGATCAGCGCCGGATCGAAAATGACGTCGGTCGAAAAACCGCGCCGCTTGAGCTGAACGCCGGTGTCGTTGGCGCCGGTAAAATCGTCGGCGATGATGAGATAGCGATTCTGGTTCACAGGAAATCCCTCCTTATCGAGAGGCGCGCGGGAAAAGGATATCGTCGTTCCCGCGCCTGTTCTTCACATGTCAGGTTCTTCTGACTGCGCTGCGTGCGGGAAAGGGAAATCCCTTTCCCGCACGTCTGAGAACCGTGTGATCAGTTGGCCTTCTTCTCAAACTTGTTGAGGAAGTTGACCAGCACAGGGCAGAGAATAGCAGTGACAATGACTGCGGCCGCGACCTGAGCGGTGGCAATCTCAGAGATCGGCAGCATCGAGGGATCGGCAGCCGCAACCGCCGCAGGAGTTCCCACCGCGTTGCCGGCGGTGGTTCCGATGGCGCCGCCAACCTGCGGATGCTTCGAACGCATCAGCTTCATCGAGAAGTAGCCGCCGAAGCCGGTGATCACCGTGACCGCAACGCCGAGCAGGATGCCGGGCAGGCCCGCGGTGATGAGCTGTTTGAAGTTGAGGCCCGCGCCGAGCGGGAACGCAAAGAAGGGAATCAGCATGGTGGCGCCGGGGGCGACGAAGTTGCGAAGTTCCTCATCCATGTTGCCGAGCACGCAGCCGACGACGATGGGCATGACGCAGCCGACAAGGGTCATGAAGGGGATCGAGGCGATGCCGGAAGCGCCGAGCGCAACCATCGTAAAGAAAGGACCGTCGTTGATCGAGAGGATCGAGACGGCGCCGACATCAGTCGCGTCGCCGAATTCGCCGGCCAGTGCGGCATAGAGGCCGCCGTTCGAGTTGGCCATGGCGGCGATAACCGCCAGCGGGGTCAGGCCGAGAATGCCGGCCGGGCCGAAGGCCATATTCAGCAGGATTCCGACGATGGCGCCAAGACCGACCTTGACGGCGGTGATGATGATGCCCTTGACTACCGGAACACCCGCCTGCTTCACATTGATCTGCGCGCCGTTGCAGAAGAGAAAGACCGCGAGAATCGGCATCGCGCCGGATTTCCAAAGGTGGCTGGTGAAGGTGCCGCTTCCTCCGAGCGTAATCAGGCCGGGCAGGAAGGTATTGAACGCCGCGCCCAGAAACAGGGGGATGACCATGAGTCCACCGGGAATTTTCTTGACCGATTGCAGAATTTTCATCTTGTTTCCTCCATCTCTTTTGTCCACATTTCGCTGGTACGGACAACTGTGAGATTAGTTAAGCAAAAACCATGCCATATATCATAGTATGAACCGTTTGTGAAGGAAATAAGCCGTTTTTTTAATGTCTGAAAATCTCCCAGTTCAAAATAGTTGCAAAATTCAACATAATTTTGTTGCTCTTTACAACAATCGTTGTTTTTTGAAGCAAACGTTTGGGTTAATCTGGAGCGTTCCTGTCCTTGAGCTTGCGCCAGAGGGTGGAACGGTCAATTTTCAGGATCTCACAGGTTTTTTTGATATTCCTGTCCGTCTTGTGGTAGATTTTCTGAATGTACCAGTTCTCCACTGCGCGCAGGTCGTTTTCTCCTTCCAGAAATTCCCGGTCCCCGGTGGAATCCAGGGCAGCCCTCGCCTTACGCCCGGGCGCCAGCCCTGCAAAGGAAGACAAAATGATGCACCGCTCAATCAGCCCTCCCAGTTCCCGGACGTTCCCCTCATAATACCGCTCGCTCAGGCACCGGCGGGCACGCTCGTGAAAAACCAGCGGCCGCTTTTCGTATTTTTCCGCGTACTTCTGGTTGAAATGCCTGGCCAGCAGCATGATATCCTCGGGGCGTTCCCGCAGAGGCGGAATGGAGAGAAGGAGGATGCTGATCCGGAAATAGAGGTCGCGGCGGAAGGTCCCTGCCCGCACCATCTCCTGCAGGTCGCGGTTGGAAGCGCAGATGATCTTGACGTCAACCGGAATCACCTTATCCGCGCCAATCCGCATAACCTCTTTCTCCTGCAGCACCCGCAGCAGACGCCCCTGCAGGGGCAGCGGGATTTCGCTGATCTCGTCGAGCAGCAGGGTACCGCCGTGGGCCAGCTCAAACACACCGGCCCGGCCCTCCTTCTTCGCGCCGGTGAAGGAGCCTTCCTCATAGCCGAACAGCTCGCTTTCGATCAGCGCGGGGGGCAGCGCGGCGCAGTTGACCGCCACAAAAGGCGCCTGTGCCCGCGGGCTGGCGTTGTGGATCGACTGGGCGAAGAGCTCCTTGCCGACCCCCGATTCCCCGCAGATCAGAACGGGAGTATCATAGAGGGCGTAGCGGCGCGCAGCCTCGATGCATTCCTTCATTTGGGGGCTTTCCCCGACAATATCTTCAAAGCGGTAGCGTGCGGTGAAGCCTTTCTTGAGCAGCTTGCGCCGGATCGTCTGCTCGGTTTTCTGCATTTCGGTGACATTCTGGAAGGTGGCGACCGCTCCCTTGACCTGCCCGTCCACGATGATCGGCACCCGGTTTGTGGCGATTACGCAATTGCGGACCGTCTGAAGCTTTTCCAGCTGGGGAATTCCGGTGTGAAGGACCTCGTGCAGCAGGGTGTTGGGAATCACCTCCCGGACGTTTCGCCCGATTGCCGCACTGCGGTCTACTCCGAACACCTCGGCCGCCCGGGCGTTGAGGATGGTGATCATCTCCCGCTCGTCGATCGCAAGGATGCCGTCGTGCACAAAATCGGTGATGGTGGTGATCTGCTGGGTCCTCTGCTTCTCGATGCGGGCGGCCCGGTGAATCCGGCGCGCTTCCCGCATGGCCGTCATGATCGAATCCTTCTGCGAAAAGATGACGATCCCCCGGCAGCCGAGCGCCTGTGTGATCCGCGTGACGTTGGCGTCCCCGATATAGGTCCGTATCCCCCGATCGCGGTGCTGGCTGATGACATCGAGCACCTGGTCCTCGGCGTGCAGCTCAACCTTGATGATCTCAAACGGCAGCAGCTCGCGCAGCAGGTCGAACCCGTCCACGACATTGTTGTAGCCCACAACCGCCACCGGCCCCTCGACCGCGCCGGCGCGCTGAACGCTCTCGAGGATGTCGTAGGCGCTGACATGAATCTCCACAACCGGCAGATCGAAGGCCGCCCGGCAGAGCCGGTAGGTTCCGCCGCGGGTGACGATAATCTCGGCCCCCGCGCGGATCGCCCTGCGGGCGGCGGCGACGCCGTCCCCCATGTTGGCCAGTTCCACCTCGATATTGTCGTATCCCTTCTCCCGAATCAGCTCAAGCGCCTTGTCATAAGCGTCAGGCATCGGCGCGACCAAGAAAATCGGCTTCATCCGGCTTCTCCTTTCCCCGGAGCCTTCCGGGCATTCGTTTGTTTTTAGTATAGCACAGCCTCCCGCGTTTCACCAGACGGCGCTGCAAAATCGGGAAATTCCATCTTTAAAAACTTTGGAGAACCTCGCAGGAAAAAGGAGCCTTTTGAGCACTTAATCTCTGAAGACCCATTTGGAAAGGATATCAGACAGATGAAACGTATGATGATTTTGATTGCCGCAGTGGCGCTCACCGCAGCGCTGGCCGTCACCGCAGCCGCCGAATATGTTGCCTGCCTCCCCGGTGAGGAACATGTGATGAGCGACTGGAAGAAGATTGCCGAGAACGAGGATGGTTCCGTCGTCTATGAGCGGGTCTGCTCCAAATGCAGCTACCATCAGAAGGGCTTCGGCGGGTTTGCTCCGTCCGGCGGCGTCGGCACTACCCGCAGCGTCCCCGAGCATCTCGCGGTGACCACCTCGCTGGAGGCGGGGCCCGGATCAGACACCCCCCTGACTGCTGCCAATCCCTCCACAGGCGCGCGCGCCTGATTGTATTTCCAGAAGCATGATTCCGCCCGCAGCGTTGGAGAGATTTTCCACAGGCGCCCGTCTGGTTGTAGTTCCGGGGGCCCCGCGGCGGCTGCGGCCGCAATTCTACTGCTTGCCGCAGGCACGCCCGACGATATTTTGTGTATCCTTCTATCTTTCATTTCGGCAATTTGCCGGGCGGGCGGGATTTTCCGCTTTGCCCGGCATATTGTTGTGGTGGAAAGCTCCGCATCTCCGGGAATTGCAGAAAACCGGAATTTGGCTCTTTTCCTGACGAAATATTTGGTATATGATAGATGTAGCCGATTACTATGCCCGAAGGGAGGTCCGTCATGCTGGAACTGAGGTCGGTCTCCAAATCCTATCCCGAAGCGGGGCAGGTTCTGCGGGAGGTAAGCCTGCGCGTGGAGCCGGGGCAGGCCCTCTGTCTCGCCGGCGGAAACGCCGAAGGAAAAACCACCCTGCTGGAAATCGCAGCCGGACTTCGCCGCCCCGATTCGGGCGAGGTACTTCGCCCAGCGGAAACGGCGCTGGTTCCGCAGCGCCCCGCGGTTCTCGGGGAGCTGACCGCCGCCGACAACCTTGCGCTGTGGTATGCCGCCGCCGGCCAGCGGGAACGCCCCTTTTCCCCCGGCTCTCCCGAAGAGAAGCTCGGCCTTTCCCCGTTTGCCCGCCGCCGCGCGGGACGCCTTTCCGGAGGAATGCAGCGCCGCCTTTCCATCGCGGCGGCCCTCTGTTCCCAGCCCGGCACGCTGCTGCTCGACGAGCCGTTTGCGGCGCTCGACGCCGGGGGCTGCGCGCTGGTGCACGCCGTCCTGGCGGATTTCGTACAGGCGGGCGGCGCCGTCCTGTTCTCCTCCCACGAGCCGCAGCAGATCGCCGCGCTGGCCGGCGCGCTTGTCCGGCTGCGCGGCGGCACACTCGAGGGACCCTTTCCACTCACCGCACCGCCGGGGGCAAAACGGACAGGTCAGGTTCTCGAGCTGCTGCTGAACGACCCGTCCAAGGCACAGGAACACCCGGATAATACATCCATTCGATCAAAATGAGAATAAAGGAGAGAAATCATTTCAATGGAACAAAATCAACAAGCTCTGAATTCCCTGGAGCCGAAGCCGCACGGCGGCAGGGGCCTTCTCATCGCCGCGATTGCGGCCGTTGCGGTCCTCTGCGCCGTCGGAGGCGTCTTTGCCACGCGGATGCTCGGCGGCACCCCGGAGCAGCAGGTGGCCGATGCATTCCAGGAGACCTTTGCGCAGGCCGAGCAGGAGATTGAGGCCCTGCAGAAGGACTACCCCGCGTTTGCCGCCTTCCAATCCTTTGCCTCCCCCGCTTCCGCCGCAAAGGACTACCGCATCGGCTTCGCCGGAATCGAGGGGATCGACTACTCCAACATGATCAGCGCCTTTCTTTCGGGAAGCAGCATTGATCTCTCGGTTTCGCAGGATCTCGAGTCCCATGCCGCGGATATGGAGATGGGGCTTACCCTGCTCGGGGAAACCTTCCTCGAGGGGCGCTACTATCTCTCGCCTGAAGCCATCGTCCTGTCGGTGCCGACCCTCTCGGAAACCGCCGTTTCCATCCGCCCGGAGGGCTTTGCCGAGGCGTATCCCGCAAGCCCGCTCGGACAGCTTTACCCCGCCGACGAGCAGCAGCTCGCTCTGATTCAGGAGCAGCTCGACGCTTACACCGCCCAGCTTCGGATGGTGGACCCGCAGATGATCGAAGCCCTTGAGTCCGGTCTTCGGGAGGTCGGCATCCGTCTCGCCGGAGAAACTGCCTTTTCCAAGCTGGAGAAGGGCCGCTACCATATTGAAGCGCCCGGAGAGGCAGTCCGTCAGGCGCTGACCGACGCGCTGCGGCTCTGCGTGAGCGCCTGCTACAGCGATGAAATGCTCGACAGCATGTCCGGGGCCGAAGGCAACTCGCTGCGGGAACAGCTCGAGGAGCTTTATGAATCGATTCCGCCGCTCGCCCTCTCGGCCGACCTGACCGTTTCCAACCAGATTGTCACCGCTGTTGCGGCCACTCTGTCCGCGCCTTCGGAGCAGACCTCCGGCGACGCGGCGGTCGAAGCGCTCTCTCTGAACTACAGCCGCGGCGAAAACGGCAGCCACACCTTTGCGCTCTCCTCCTCCGGCGGGGAAGCCGACGGCTTTACCCTGCGGGCCGACTATACGGGAACCGAGGCGGAGGACCGCTATCAGGAGCAGTTCACCCTGACGGCCGGTTTACAGGACGATGATGAGCTTTTCCGCCTGACCTGGGATTATTCCACCGGCAAGGACGGAACGCTCCGCTATGCGGGGAACTTCGCGGTGCCCAGCGATCAGGTCTCGGTCGGATTCACCGCCGACGGCGCCCTGACCCGGGACGGGGAAACGGTCAGCGTCGATCTGCCGGGAACACGGATCGCGGTATCCGCTCCATCCCTGCCGCAGGAAGCCGCCGTCCTGCTCGACATCGGCTTCGCCTTCCATCCTCTCGGGGAAGCGCTCACCCCACCTGAGGCTTCTGACCTTCTCTCGATGAGCGAGGAAAAGCTCAATGCGCTCTATCAGGAGGCAGAGGGCAACCTCAACGGGCTGGCGGGCCGCTTCTACAGCCTGATGCTCGGCTGATTCTGCAAACGATCCCGATGAAAAGGAGGGGGAACGATGCGTCTGATTCTCACCGGCCTGCTGGCCGGACTTAAGAGGAGCGCCGCGCCGTTCCTCCTCCTTTTTGCCGCCATGCTCTGCTGGAGCGGCGTCCTGGCCCCCTTCGCATGGGAGGAAACGCAGCCCGCTCCCATCCAGATTGGGGTTCTGGACGAGGAGCAGGGGACGTTTTCCCCACTGCTTCTCTCTCTGCTGCAAAAGCCGCTGGGACAGGCGGCCGAGCTGAAGATTCTCGCACCCGGCGACCCGCAGGAGGGCTGCGCCGCCGTTTTGATTCTGCCGCGCGGCTTCTGGCAGGGAATTATGGACGGGGAAAACCTCTCTCCCGTGCTGCGCCTGTATGCGGCCTCCCCGCTCGAGGGGCTTTGGGCCGGCGCCCTCGCCCGCTCGGGCGCCCGGACAATCGAAACCGCCCAGCGGCAGATCGCCGGCATGGTGCCGGTGCTGCGGGAGGCGGGACTGGACGGCAGGGAGCTTGAGGCTGCGCTTATGCGCGCGGACCTCTCGCTGCTAGACCGCTACCTCAGCCGCGGGGGACGGCTGCATCCGGTCCGGCTCTCGGCAACCGGTGCGCTGAACCTGGGGCGCTACCTGCTGTGCAGCGCCGCAACGATCCTGATGAGCGCGGCCGCCTTCCTTTTTTGGGAAGGCTTTTCGGTTTTGAACCGCTTCGCCCGGTATGCGCAGCGTCCCTCCCTCTTCGCCTGCGCCCTGCTGCTGGCTCTGCTTCTCTCGGCCGGACTTTGGCTGCCGGTCGCAGTGCTCCTCAAAGGCGGCTTTCCGGAACCGCACGCCCTTGCCGCCCTCTGGCTTTCCTCCGCGGGGCAGCTTCTTCTGACCGTCTCTCTGCCGGGGCGCGGTGCCTGCGCCGCCGCTTCGGTGGGCCTGACCCTTGGGCAGGCGCTTTTCGGCGGAGGGTTCTTTCCGGAGGCGCTGCTTCCTCCTGTCCTTTTCCGTCTCGCGGGCTGGCTTCCGCTTACCCTTCGGCGCAGTGCGCTCGGCGCGGCCTGCTTCGGCGCAGGCGAGGGGGCGGCGCTGCTGCTTTTGGCCGCGGGCTTCTTTGCCGCTGCGACCCTCGTCTCCGGGCTGCTCTGGAATCGGGAGAGGAGGAATCTACGGTGAACCGCAGAGGAAATGTCTTCTTTTTCGGCCGCTGTCTGCTGCTCTGCGGCAAACGGCAGCTCCTGCTTCCTTCCTTCTGGGGCTGTTCGCTGGCGCTGTTCGCGCTGGTTGGGGGCTTTCTCCTGCTCTGCCCCGAGCCAAAGGGGGCCTCCGCCTCCATCGGTCTGCTGTTTGACGGAGGAAACCCTGTTCTTGCGGCAGCCTGCGCCCCGCTGGAGCAGGAGGAGGGCCTTCCGTTTCGCTTTTACCATCCCGGAGAAGAGGAAACGATGCGCCGCGCAGTTCTGACCGGGGAGCTTCACTGCGGCTACCTGCTCGACCCCGGCGCCGATCCGCCGGTGACCGTCTATGAAACCGACGGTTCCTTTCTGCGGCCGGTGGCCGACGAGCTGGTCTTCGGCGCGCTTTTCGAAGCGGAGGCCCCCATGTTCACGCGGGAATTGCTCACGCAGACGCCGGGCGGGCCGTCCGGCTTTGCGCCGGGAAAAACATCGCCGCTGACGGTGACGGTCGAAAGCGCCGGAAGTTTCCCGCCCCCCGAGTCCGCCCTGGATCTGCGGCCCCTGCTTTTTGCGGTATTTTCCTCCCTTTTCCTATTTCTTGCCGTCTTCGGGGGGCTGTTTGTCCCCGAAGAAGCCGCTACCTTTGAAATGTTGAAAACGGTTCGTCCCGGCGCGGCGAAAACCGCTCTGCTGGCCGACGCCGCCGCCTGCACTCTGCTTCAGGGGGCGCTGCCGGGGCTGCTGCTGCTCGCCTTCCCCGATCTGCGCGGCGCGGCCTCTCCCGCCGCATTTGTGCTGCTGGCCGCCGCGGCTGCCGTTCTGCGGCAGGCGGCTTCCCGGCTCGCCGCCCGGCACCCGGCCGCGGTTTCCCCGGTTCTGCTGCTCGCCCTCTGCTGGGTGCTGCCCGCCGTCTGCTGCTCGGGGGCGCTGGTCGATCCGGCAGGCCTCGGCCCGTTCGCATCGCTGCGTTTTCTTTCTCCCGCGTGGCTGCTTTCCCGGATTTTCGTCCAGTGACAAAAGCGCGCCGGAAACTGCAATTTTCTGCATTTCCCGGCGCACTTTTATCTTTCTTCCGCGGCTTTGCGGTCAGGGATTTCCCTCTCTGGCACTGGGTCTCCAGAGCGCCCGCGCGAGGTCAGCCCGCCCATCGGGGAGAAAGGGAACGCCCTCCTCCTCGAGCAGCCCGCGCTGGATTTCCGGACCGCCGAAGGCGAAGGCCGGAGCCATCCGGCCTTCGCGGTTGACCACCCGATGGCAGGGTATCACCCCCGGCATCGGATTCTGATGCAGCGCCCATCCGACGGCGCGGGAAGCGCGGGGGTTTCCACAGAGCAGCGCAATCTGCCCATAGGTCGCCACCCGTCCCTTCGGAATCCGCCCCACCGCGCGGTAGACGGCGTCGTAAAAGGCGCTCACTGCGGTCCGGACAGGCTGTCGTCCCCGTCCGCCGCGCCGGACGCATCTCCCTCCTGCCCGTCCAGCAGTGGCTGGTGCGCCATGGAATCGATCGGGAGCTGGAAGTCGTCCTCAGGCGGAATCGGCTCCTCATGGATTCCCGGCTCCTGAGCCGCTGAGCGTTCCTCGCGGTCGGTCCTGGCGAGCCGGTACTTGCGCATTCCCCAGAGGATGAGGATGCAAAGAAGCAGCACTGCCCCGGCGGCCCCTCCCACATAGTAGAGGTTCACAGGCCCGACCAGATGGTAGCCGGTATCGCCGGGATCGCATTCCGCAACCAGCACCGCGAGCACCGTCCGCCCGCTGCCGTAAAGCGGAAGGCAGGCGACCGCCACCTGACGCTGGTCCTCGCGGGTCACAAGATCGTTGGCATAGGAGCCGACCGATTTTCCGGTATAAATTTTGTCAAGGATGGATTTGACCGGACGGTAAGCCGAGAGCGGAAATTCCCGCCCGTCCTCGAGGTAGCGGGGAACCTTGTCTCCGTCGCGGTAGATGAGGTAAAGCTTCTCGTACCCCTGCTGAATGTTCACCTGGGAGAGCAGCTCCGCGACCGCGCGATAGCTGCCGTCCGAGGGGTTCGGCTTTTTGGCAAGCCCGGCGATCTCACTGCCGGAATAGTAGGCCACGGCAGTTGAAAAGGGGGTCAGCTCGGAAAGGGCGCGCCCCCCCACCGCGCCGAGAGCGCTGTTTTTTCGAAGGAGGGGGATGGCAAAGCTCCACGCTGTCACCAGCGCGGCGATCAGCGCCGTAATCCGCAGCAGGGTGGTGAAGCCTTTTTTCTTTGTTTCGGTCATTTCCTGCATCGTCTGCTCGCTCCTTTTGTCGTCCGGCGGAGGGATTCTCCGCACAGTCTCTCATTATGTCTGATTATAGCACGTCGCGGCCGGATTGTCTTGAAAAAAGGAGATTTTTCTTCCCTTCCGGCGCAATTTGTGCGATAATAAGCTGACAGATTCCAGGGCGGTGCGCCGCCCGAATGATAAGATTGAGGATGTGTTCCATGAACGCGGAAATTTTGACCCCCGACCAGTACGGGGAACTGGACCGTTTCGTTGCCTCCCACCCGCAGAGCAGCTTTACCCAGTGCAGCGCTTGGCGGAAGGTCAAGTCAAACTGGGGCTTTGAGGCGGTCGTCTGCCGGGATGAGGCGGGCCGTATCATCGGCTCGGTTTCGGTTCTCATCCAGAAAATTCCTTTGATCGGCACCTGCTTTCTCTACGCGCCGCGCGGTCCGGTCTGCGATCTGCACAACCGCGAGGTGCTGCGAAGCCTGAAATCCGGGGTGGACCTTCTGGCCAGGCGCCATCATGCCCACGCCTTTAAGATGGACCCCGACGTTTCCGCTGCGGACGAGGAGTTTTTGGACATCGCAAAGGAGCTCGGCTTCCGGCGCTTTTACGGACCGGACGGCTTTGAGACAATTCAGGCGCGCTTCAACTACCGGCTCTATTTCGAGGGCCGGAACGAGGAGCAGCTTCTCATGAACCTGACCCAGCAGACCCGCCGGAACCTGCGGATCGCAATCCGGGACGGGGTCGAGGTGCGCCCTGCCGGTCCGGAATCCCTCGACGAGTTTATGCGCCTGATGACCCTGACCGGCGAGCGCGACGGCTTTGCCACCCGCCCCAAAGCATATTTTGAGCGGTTTCTCGCAGCTTTGGGGGAGCACGCGCGGCTTTATCTGGGCTTTTATGAGGGCAGAGCCATCTCGGGAGCGATTACCACCAACTTCGGCGGCAAGGCCTGCTACGTCTACGGCGCCTCGGACAACGAATGCCGCAACCACATGCCCAACTACCTGATGCAGTGGGAGATGATCCGCTGGGCGCTCGAAACCGGCTGCACCGTCTATGACTTTCAGGGGGTCTCGGGCAATCTCAGCCCTGAGGGAAACCATATGTATGGGCTTTACCGTTTCAAGAAAGGCTTCAACGGCCAGCTCGACGAGCTTGCAGGCGAGTTTGACTATGTCTACCGCCCGCTGCGGGCAAAGATGGTCGATCGCGCCATCATCCTGAACGACCGGCTGCGGCACCTGCGGACATCCCGCCGCTCGTAAAACAGCGTGACAGGAGGAAATAATATGGACGAAAAGGGACTTGAGTTTACGCCCTTGACCAGCTTTGCGCCCCAGAAGGACACGATGGTCAAGGGAATTACCCAGCGGATAATCTCCGCCGACGAGCGGGGAAGGTGCATCTCCCGGATTGTCGAATACGCGCCCGGCACCGACGCGAGCGCCTACGGCGTGCGGGATCACAACTTTCGCGAGGAGATCATTATTCTGCGGGGCAGCCTGACCGATCTGACTCTGGGGCGGACCTTCACCGCAGGGGACGCGGCCTCCCGCCCGCCTCACATGAAGCATGGCCCCTGGCGCTCGGAGGACGGATGCGTAATGTACGAGGTGGACCTTTATCCGGACTGACCCCCATTGTTCTTCAATTTTTCTTCCGGCAGCGGGAAAGACAGTGGTACTTTTTTCCCCAATGTGGTAAAATGAAAGAAACAGGACGGTTCCCGGACACAGGTCCGGCCGGACCGCGTCCTGCCGGGAATTTTGGAGGTGGCACTTTATGAAGCTGATCTTTGCGATTGTATCAAACGACGACGCCAACCGGGTCCAGTCGGCGCTGACCAAAGCGCATTTTCAGGTGACCCGCCTGGCGACAACCGGCGGCTTTCTGCTCGCCGGAAACACCACCTTCCTCTGCGGGACCGATGACGAAAAGGTGGATGAGGCAATCGAGATCGTCGGCAAGCACTCAAAGAAGCGCACCCAGCTCGTTCCCTCCTCCGCCTCCTACGGGGTCGGGATGTACAGCGCCTTCCCCGTTGAGGTGCAGGTCGGCGGTGCAACGATCTTTGTGACCAACGTCGAACGCTTCGAAAAGCTCTGATCCTGCCGAAAGGAAGTGCGGTTTGAACAGAACTCTGATCGAACGGGAGGAAGCCTATCGTGCGCTCGCCGCCCTCTGGGACGGCGGGCGTTTTCCGCATACCCTGCTGATCGAGGGCGCGCCGGGCAGCGGCAAGCGCACTCTGGCCTATGAAGCCGCCGCTATGCTGCTCTGCCGGTCGTCCGGCGGCTCGGAGGAGATTCCCTGCGGGGCCTGCCCCTCCTGCCGCAAGATGGAGAAGCGCCTGCATCCCGACCTCACCGTCGTCGGGCCGGAGCCGAAAAAACAGACGATCGGGGTTGACGCGGTGCGCGCGGTGCGGGAAAACGCCTGGATTGCGCCGCACGAGGCCGATCGCCGGGTGTTCCTGATTCCGGAGGCGCAGAACCTCACCGCGGCCGCCCAGAACGCTCTGCTCAAGCTGATTGAGGAGCCGCCCGAAGCGGCCTATTTCCTCTTCACCGTTCCTTCCCGCAGCGCGCTGCTCGAGACGGTCTGCTCCCGCGCGAGCCATCTCCCGCTGCGGGAGATGGCTTCTCCCCGGCGGCTGGCGGTGCTGCGGCAGCTCCGTCGCGGGGAGGACCCCGCGCTCCTCGAGAGGCTGGCGGAGGGCTTCCCGACGGTGGGGCAGGCCCTCGCCTCGCTGGAGGACCCCGCGGCACAGCGGCTCGAGGCCGACGCGGCCGCGCTGCTCGACCACACCCTGCACTGCGAACGCTATGCGCTGATGAAGGTTCTCGCAGGCTATGAACGCGACCGGGAGGGGCTTTCCCGCCTGCTTGCGTCCTTTCGCGCCCGCTCGGCCGCCGCGCTGGCAAAGGGAGAGCTTTCCGCATTGCAGTGCGGCGTAATTGTTGATATAATAGAGGAAGCGCAGTTTCGGGTCAGCCAGAACGTCGGCGTCCCGCTGCTTTCAGCGGTGGCCGCCGCCCGGCTGGTGCAGTCGGCGTCCCGCTGACGCTGCGCCGGAGAAAAGCCTTCCCAGCCCGCTGCGGCCGGCTGGATTTCAAATAACGCCGCGCCCGGCGGATGGAAAGGGTATTGCAATGGCAGAGGTAATCGGAATCAAATTTAAGGACGGGGGCAAGGTCTACTACTTTGATCCCTGCGGAATCGCGGTAGAACCCGATCAGGCTGTGATCGTCGAAACCGCCCGCGGCATCGAGTGCGGACTGGTCGCGGCCGCCAACCATGAGGTCGAGGAGGAGCAGATCGTCCGTCCGCTTAAAAAGCTGGTGCGGATCGCCACTGTGAAGGACGTAGCCCAGATGGAGGAAAACCGCCGCCGCGAGGCGAGCGCCTTTGAGATCTGCCAGCAAAAAATCCTCGAGCATAAGATGGATATGAAGCTGGTTGATGTCGAATACACCTTCGACAACAGCAAGGTCCTCTTTTATTTCACAGCCGACGGCCGGGTGGATTTCCGCGATCTGGTCAAAGATCTGGCCGGGGTTTTCCGCACCCGCATCGAGCTGCGGCAGATCGGAGTCCGCGACGAGGCCAAGATGCTCGGCGGCCTTGGAATCTGCGGACGGGTGTTTTGCTGTTCGAGCTTTCTGGGCGATTTCCAGCCCGTCTCAATCAAGATGGCAAAGGAGCAGGGGCTTTCGCTCAACCCCACCAAAATTTCCGGCACCTGCGGACGGCTGATGTGCTGTCTGAAATATGAGCAGAACGCCTATGAGGACCTGATCCGCAGTACGCCGCGGGTCGGCACTCCCGTCTCCACCCCGGAAGGGAACGGGGTCGTCTGCGAGATCAGCAACCTGATTACCGGTGCGCTGAAGGTGAAGATCGAATCGGGAGAGGGCTTTGTGTTCAAAAACTTCTCCAAGCATGAGGTCACCCCGCTGCGCGGGGAGGCGCGTTCTTCCGACGAATCCGGTCAGGGTGGAGAGCAGCCCCGCCCGCCGAAGCCCGACCGCGGGGAGCGCAGAGAAGCCCCCCGTCAGCGGCAGGATGCCAAGTCCGCGGAGGACGACGTGCAACAGTCCCGGCCGCCGCACCCCAGAAAGCAGCGCTCTGAGAAACCGGCGGAGCCCGCCGCGCTCCGTGGGGAGGGAGACGCTCCCGCCGCTCCGCCCGCCGGTGAAAAAGCGGAGGGCGCCAAGCCGCGGCCCCGCCGGCGCCGCGGAGGAAGAGGCCGTTCCGGCGGGGCAAAACCTGCGGAGGCCGCCGCTTTTGCGCCTGTTTCCCCGCAGGGCGGGGAATAGGCCCGCCGCTCTGGAAAATTCCTCCCCCAGTCCATTAATTTTTCAAAATCCCTTTGATTTTTCAGAAAGATATGATATGATAACGGTGAAAATTCAAAGGAGGTGTAAGAACCAATGGCATACCATATTTCTTCCGCTTGCATCAGCTGCGGCGCCTGCGAGAGCGAATGTCCCGTCAGCGCCATCAGCGAGGCCGACGGCCAGTACCAGATCAATCCTGATCTCTGCATCGACTGCGGCGCTTGCGCGGGCACCTGCCCTGTCGGCGCTCCGGCCCAGGCCTAATCGGACCTGAAACACAAAAGGGAGCCGCTGTATTCGACCAGGTCGTTTGCAGCGGTCCCCTTTTTCTGTCTTGGGGATGAGTGGAGAAAAGGTCGAATTTTGTATTATGAGAGATTGTTATAACGATTTGTATATTGAGCAGCGTTGGATTCCGCTCCTGCCGGGCCTTGAAATTGCGGTTTCCCGGCGGCATCGCTTTACCACCGATTCGGTACTGCTCTCCCGCTTCGCCGTCCCCCGCCCCGGAGACCGCTGTGCTGATCTCGGCGCAGGCTGCGGGGCGGTTTCCCTGCTCTGGTTCGGGAGGGACGAGCCTCTTCCTGCCACGGTGCACTGCGTTGAGCTTGATCCGGAGGCGGTGCAGCTTCTGCGGGAAAGCGTCGCACGCAACCGTCTCACGGACCGGATTTTCCCGCTTTGCGGTGATCTTCGCGATCTGAAAAGCTGTTCCGCTTTACAGCCAAACAGCCTCGATCTGGCGGTCAGCAATCCTCCTTATTTCCCGGCGGGACCGGCGCGGGAGCGTGATTCTGCGCGCCATACCGCACGGCGGGAATCCGCAGTGACAATCGGAGAGGTCTGCGCCTGTGCCTCGCGCCTGCTGCGGCAGGGCGGAAGATTCTGCTGCTGCTGGCGGCCTGAACGGCTGCCGGATCTCTTCGCGGCGCTGCGGGAAAACAGCCTTGAGCCCAAGCGCCTGCGCACTGCCGCCGTTCGGGAAGGGCTTCCCCCCTTCCTGACGTTGGTCGAGGCGGTGCGGGGCGGCGGAAAGGAGCTGTGCTGGATGCCGCCCCTGCTGCTGAACGGGCCGGATGGACGGCCCAGCACGGAATACCGCACGATCTATCGGATGGAAGGATGAGCGGCATGTCAAAGCTTTATCTGGTTGGAACGCCGATCGGCAACCTCGGCGACCTGTCCCCCAGGGCGGTTGCAGTCCTCGAGGAATGTGACTTTATCGCAGCGGAGGATACCCGCGTAACCCTCAAGCTGCTCAACCACTTCGGCATTTCCAAGCCGATGGTCAGCTATTACCAGCACAACCAGCGGGAACGCGGGCAGCGGCTCGTCGAGCGGATTCTCGGGGGGGAAAGCTGCGCCCTTGTCACCGACGCGGGGATGCCCGCCATCTCCGATCCCGGCGAAGACCTCGTGCGCCTCTGCGCCGAGGCGGGAATCGAAGTGGCGGCGGTACCGGGGCCGACGGCGGCGCTTACCGCCCTTGCCCTCTCGGGACTGCCGACCGGACGCTTCACCTTCGAGGGATTTCTCTCGACGGCGCGGCAGAGCAGGCGGGAGCACCTCGCCTCGCTCGGGCAGGAACAACGCACCATGATTTTCTACGAAGCGCCGCACAAGCTGCGTGCCACCCTCGCAGACCTTGCGGAAACCTTCGGCGGAGAGCGCCGGATCGCCCTCTGCCGCGAACTGACCAAGCTGCACGAGGAGGTAATCCGCACCACCCTCGGGGACGCCTGCGCCCGCTACGGACTTGAGGCTCCGCGCGGAGAATTTGTGCTGATTCTCGAAGGGGCGCCCGAGCAGAAGCCGTCCGGGGCGACTCCCGACGAGGCGCTGGCCCTTGCCCGCCGCCTGGTGGAGCAGGGAAGCAGCCCCTCGGCCGCCGCGAAGCTCGCGGCCGCGCAGACCGGACTGCGCAAGGGGGACATTTACCGGCGGCTGACCGAGTGAGCGGGAATCCGGCATTTTACAAGAGCGCGGCCCGGTTGCAATCTTTTACTTTTCCGCCTTTTCCCTTGCTTTTTTCCGCTGTGCGCGGTATCATGAATTTGTACGCCCGATCATGCGCGATTCCGCCGGCATCGGGACGACCGATGACCGAGGAGGATGTTCCATGAAAGAATGGGGTCTGATTGCAGACAGCTCCTGCGACCTCAATCACCAACTTTTTGATTCCGGCGATGCCTACTTTGCCACTGTCCCGCTCAAAATTGTGGTAGGAGACCGCGAATTTGTCGATCTGCCCGAAACCGACCCCCGCGAAATGCTGCGGGCGGTCCACGAATTTAAGGGGCCTTCTTCCACCGCCTGTCCCAGTCCGGCTGATTTTGCCGTACAGCTCCGTCAGGCGAAAAACAGCTTTATTGTCACCATCTCCAGCCGCCTCAGCGGCACCTATAACGCCGCCCTGCAGGCAATTGAGCTGATCCGGGATGAGCTGCCCGGCCACAAGGTGCATGTAGTGGACAGCCTTTCCACCGCCGGAACGATGGTGCTGATCCTCCGCCGCCTGCGGGATCTCATTGCGCAGGGGCTTCCCTTTGAGGAAATCGTCGAGGCGATTGAGCGCTACCGCGACCAGATGGTCATTCTTTTTTCGCTTGCCACCTTTGACGCCCTGGTGAAAAACGGGCGGATGAGCGCAGTGACCGGAATCCTTGCGACGGCGCTCAATATCCGCGCGGTCGCCCGGAACAACGACGGCCGGATCCAGGTGCTCGAGAAGCCGCGCGGAGAACGCCGCGCCATTGAGCGGATGGTCGATTTGATGGGCAAGGCCAAAGAAATGGGGAGCCGGACTCCGGTGGTGATCACCCACTGCGGCAACCGCTCCGGAGCGGACAGCCTCCGCCAGCTCATTGAAAAAAACTACGGCTCCGAGGATATCACCATCCTCGACTGCGCCTGCCTGACCTCTTTCTATGCCGGCGAGCAGGGGCTTCTGCTCAGCTTCTGATCGAGCGGATCATCAAACAGCAAAAGCATCCTGTCCCCTTGTGAATCGGGCAGGATGTTTTTTATCTGCGCAGAAGAATCGCCGCCGCGGGTTTATCTCCCGGGCTCTGGCTCTCTTTGACCAGGAACCGGCAGACGGCCCACTGAAAAAGGCAGAATCCGCCGGACGCCGCGAGGCTCGGAGCCGTCCCTTCGAGTCCCAAGAATTCCAGCAGCGGGGCGAGTACAAGAACGGGCGCATATTCCAGACAAAAGCCTGCAATCATGCCGGCATCCGGCAGCAAGCCAGCGATCAGAAAAGCAGCCGCAAGACTCGCGCATGCAGACGCCTAATACCTGCGAAATTGCTTTGACAGTTCAACCTTCGTGTGCAGAGAACCGGCAGATCGATTGACAGAATGAATACAATACTTTCAAGCATTTTGAAGTATAGAAAAGCACTCATTTTACCACGATTGAATGAGCCTGGATATGATGATAAGGCAAAGGGCACCTAAATGGTGCCCTTTGTATATATGGATATGAAATTGTCGAACTGAAATTTATTTATATTAACATGCGTTATTATCAAATTAGTTAGCATTATTATCGTCCATGTCTATATTTTCTTCAGTTTTCATCTTTTTATATGTGTAAATCAACTGCCATATTAAAACAGCGACCAAAATAATATCATACACAAACCAAAATGACCCCATAAATAATGGAGTTAAAAAGCACAAGATAACTACTATAGGAATAAACCATAAGGTTCTTCTAAATTTCCCTTTATAATTTGTTTTCCAATAAATAATATCCTTATCTTTCTTCATAATCTAACCTCCATAAAACCAAATTGTTTCTTTATATCCATATTATAACAGTTCCGTATATCCACAGCAATGAAAAATTAGTTATCATTGGCCTTTTTTTATGAAATACATTCATAACACTTGCTATTATAATAAAATTGTACAAATATTTTTTTATTTTTTTTCGTTCTCCGATCAACCTGACAATTTTCAAAATATTTTAATTTTTTCTCTTCACATGAAAGGATATGTGCTATAATGAAATCAGCTTCTACATCCCTTGAGAGTCCCGGAAACCGGTGGCTCTTTTTTGTCTTTTTCCCCTTTTGAGGCAGACGGAAACCTAACGTGACAGGAGGACGAAGATGAATTCCCAATCCAACCTCTCGCCCGGAGAAAGCCTCGATTTTCTGCGGCTCCTCTCCAAGCAGTTTCCCAGCATCCAGTCGGTCTGCACCGAGATCATCAACCTGGAAGCGATTCTCGACCTACCCAAGGGAACCGAGCACTTTATCAGCGACCTGCATGGAGAATATGAGGCGGTCGCCCATATCCTCAACAATGCATCGGGGGTGATCCGGGAAAAGATCGACCTGCTCTACGCCGATACCGTTTCGGAGGAGGAACGCTCCAAGCTCGCAACACTGATCTATTACCCCCATCACAAGCTCGCCTCGCTGCGGGCCGAGCATGCCGACGACCTCTCCTCCTGGTACCATGAGACGCTGGTCCGGCTGATCGATATCTGCCGGGTCGTCGCCTCGAAGTATACCCGCTCGAAGGTCCGAAAGGCGCTTCCCCCTGACTTTTCCTATATCATCGACGAATTGCTGCACGCCGACCATTACGAAAAGAACAAGGAATCCTACTACCGGCGGATCTTCTCAACCATCGTGGACGTCGGCCGGGCGGACGCCTTTATCACCGCTCTCTCGAATCTGATCAAACGGCTGGCGGTCGATCAGCTTCATATTCTCGGCGATATTTTTGACCGCGGTCCCGGCGCGGAGGACATCATCGAGCTGCTGCGCTCCCATCATGCGGTCGATATCGTCTGGGGCAATCACGACATGCTCTGGATGGCCGCCGCCGCGGGCAACGAGGCCTGCATCGCCAACGTCATCAACGTCTCTCTTTCCTACGCCAACGTCGATACGCTGGAAAACGGCTACGGTATCAGCCTGCGGGCGCTGACCACCTTCGCGGAAAAAACCTATGGCGATTCGATGGCTTTCCGGCCGAAGGTGCTCGAGCAGGGCAAGATCGGCCTCAACGACATCGAGCTGGTTGCCAAGCTCCGCAAGGCGGCCGCGATCATGCAGATGAAGCTTGAAGGGCAGATTATCGCCCGCCATCCCGAGTACGACATGGACGAGCGCATGATGCTCGACAAGATCAATTTTTCCGACGGGACCGTGACCATCGGCCGGAAGGTTTATCCGCTGCGGGACGCTGATTTTCCAACCATCAACCCCGACTCCCCCTATGAACTCACCGTTGAGGAGCAGGAGCTGATGCACTCGCTCAAGGATTCCTTCCTGCGCAGCGACAAGCTTCAAAGCCATGTGCGCTTCCTTCTGGACAAAGGGGCCTTCTACCGCTGCTGCAACCAGAACCTGATGTTCCACGGATGCGTCCCGCTGGCAAAGGACGGTTCGTTCGAACGGTTCGAGTTCGACGGGCAGCGGCTCTGGGGCAGGAAGCTCTTCGATTTCTGCGAACGCAAGGTCCGCGCCGGCTACTTCGCGCCGCGCGGCTCCCGCGAAAAACGCGAGGGGGAGGACTTCATGTGGTGGCTCTGGTGCGGAAAGGACTCCCCCATCTTTGGCCGGACCCGGATGACCACCTTTGAGCGGATGCTCGTCGAGGACAAAGCCTCCCATGAGGAGCCAAAGAACCCCTACTACCGCCACTATGACGACCCGGAGATCATGGGGCGGGTGCTGGAGGAATTCGGTATCGAATCAGGACAGGGGCATATCATCAACGGACACATCCCGGTCAAATCAAAGGACGGCGAAAGCCCGATCAAATGCAACGGCCGGGTGCTGACCATCGACGGCGGCTTCTGCAAGGCCTATCAAAACACAACCGGCATCGCGGGCTATACCCTGATCTACAACTCCTACGGGATGCGGCTGGTGTCCCACGGGCCTTTCACCGGCATCATCAATGCGGTGGAGCAGAATACCGACATTCTCTCGACCTCCAACATCTTCGAGGTTTCCTCCCGCAGAAGGCTCGTGTCGGATACCGATATCGGCTCCCAGCTGCGCAGCCAGATCCGCACCCTGACCCTGCTGCTTGAAGCCTACCGCGGGGGACTGATTCCTCAGAGCGGCGCCTGACGTGCGCCCGTCGGAGAATTTGCGGAATTTTGTCCTTCCCCCGCGCTGATTTTTCAGGACGTCTTGACAACCGGTATCCAACCCAATAAACTAGCTTTATGTTTGTTGGATTGAAATAAAACAGCAATTCCATACAAGGAAAGAAAAGGAAGAAAGCAAGGAGTGTAACACAATGAACCTCACCCTATTGATGCCCCTGGGGGCGGCGGCGGCGTTGATCTTCGCCTATGTCCGCGCAAGGAAGGTGCTCCGCGAAAGCGAGGGCAGCGAACTGATGCAGAAGATCGCAGCGTCGATCCGCCAAGGCGCGAACGCCTACCTCAAGCGGCAGTACAGCGGCGTCGCAAAGTTCTTCGCCGTCGTTTTTGTCCTGATGCTGGCCCTGAGCTTCATGGGACAGATGGAAATTTTCGTGCCCTTTGCCTTTGTGACCGGCGGCTTCTTCTCGGCGCTCTCCGGCTATGTCGGCATGAAAATCGCCACCTCCTCCAATGCCAGGACCGCCTTCGCAGCAAGCCACAGCCTCAACAGCGGCCTCAAGGTGGCTTTCTCCGCCGGGTCGGTCATGGGCTTCACCGTCGTGGGACTGGGGCTGCTTGACACCAGCCTGTGGTTCTTCTTCCTGAAATACATTGTCTACGCCGGACTTCCCGAAGCGGAGCAGGCGATGAAGATCTCTTCTCTGATGCTCACCTTTGGAATGGGCGCTTCGATGATGGCGCTGTTCGCCCGGGTCGGCGGCGGCATCTTCACCAAAGCGGCCGATGTCGGCGCCGACCTCGTCGGCAAGGTTGAAGCCGGCATCCCCGAGGACGACCCCCGCAACCCCGCCGTCATCGCCGATAACGTCGGAGACAATGTCGGTGACGTGGCAGGCATGGGCGCCGACCTCTACGAGTCCTATGCGGGCGCGCGTCTCTCCGCCTCGGCGCTTGCCGTTTCCGCCGGCTTCGGCATGGTGGGCATGGCTGTCCCGATGGCGCTCGCCGCGATCGGCATCTTTGCCTCGATCATCGGCACCTTCTTTGTCAAGACCGGCGAGGACGCCAGCCAGCGCAGCCTGCTGGGTTCCCTCCGCAAAGGCACCTACATCGCCAGTGCCATCGTCGCGGTGGCCTCCTACTTTCTCATCCAGTACGCCTTCGACGGGAAGCAGACCGGTCTTTTCATCGCTATTCTCGTCGGCCTGCTGGCCGGCAACCTGATCGGCTATTTCACCGAATATTACACCTCGGATACCTATAAGCCCACCCAGAAGCTTGCCGAGTCCTCCGAGACCGGCGCCGCCACTATCATCATCAGCGGCCTTTCTCTGGGCATGATGTCCACCGCCGTTCCGGTCGTCATCATCGGCATTGCCGTCATGGCCAGCTTCGCCTGCTCCGGCGGCATCCAAAACTTTGAGGCGGGCCTGTTCGGAATCGGCCTGTCCGCCGTCGGCATGCTTTCTACCCTCGGCATCACGCTGGCGACCGACGCCTATGGCCCTGTGGCCGACAATGCGGGCGGCATCGCCGAAATGTCCGGCATGGAGGAAAGCGTCCGCGACCGCACCGATGCCCTCGACTCGCTCGGCAACACCACCGCCGCCACCGGCAAGGGTTTTGCCATCGGTTCCGCCGCTCTCACCGCGCTTGCCCTCGTCGCCGCCTATGTCGATCAGTGCAAGGCGATTAAGCCCGATCTGGTCCTCGACCTCTCGATCACCAATCCCTCGGTTCTTGTCGGCCTCTTCGTCGGCTCGGTGCTCCCGTTCGTCTTTGCCGCGATGACCATGTCCTCGGTCGGCAAGGCCGCGATGAGCATCGTTACCGAGGTCCGCCGCCAGTTCCGGGAGATCAAGGGCCTGATGGAAGGCACCGCTGAGCCGGATTATCACACCTGCGTCGACCTCTGCACCAAGAGTGCCCAGCAGGAGATCCTCGCCCCCTCCCTGATGGCGATCATCGTCCCGCTGATCGTCGGCTTTACCCTCGGTGTCAACGGCGTGACCGGTATGCTGATGGGTGCAACCGCTTCCGGCTTCATCCTCGCCATCATGATGTCCAATTCGGGCGGCGCCTGGGATAACGCCAAGAAGTATATCGAATCCGGCCACCTCGGCGGCAAGGGCTCGGATAACCACAAGGCCGCCGTGGTCGGCGATACTGTAGGCGACCCCTTCAAGGATACCTCCGGTCCTTCGATCAACATTTTGATCAAGCTGCTCTCGACCGTCTCGATCGTTTTTGCGGCTCTGATCGTTAACTTCTCGCTGAACCTGTAACCGCTTTCCCCACGCCGCCGGATTCGAATCCGGCGGCGTTTTTTGCACGATTTTTCCCTGTGGAATGTTACATGGCGCGCCGCGCGCATAACCAAGGGAGGAGGCGGTCATTTGTTCGGGCAGATCAGCCGGCCGGAAGCGGGAGCTGCTCGCACAGCATCCCAATCCGGGCGGCTTCCTGTTTCAGAGCGCCAAAAACCTGATCAAAAAACAGCAGAGGGAAGCGTTCCGGCAGATGGCGCTGGATACCTCTCTCGAGGAGCTGGTATCCGATCCTGCCGACCCCGGTGCGGAGCTTTGGGAATCGCTCGACCGCAGGATCGACGCGCCGCTCTATCTGGAGGCGGTGCTCTCCCGCCTGGATGATGAAAAAAGAAGGCTCTATGCCCTGCGCTATCTGGAGAAAAAAGCATGGCGGAGATCGCCGTGCTTCTTGCGCTGCGGGATGAGGCCCTGCGGATGCGCTATGTGCGGCTGCGCCGGGAGATCCGGGAGATTGTAGGGGAAATCGCGGAGCAAAATTTTGTCTGAGCCCTGTTACATCCCGCTGCGCGGCGGCATATCGAAGTGAACGGACAATCGGCCGATTGAATGTCAAAGAAACCGGAAGGGGGAGAACAATGGACGGCAAGCTGAATGCCATGCGCGCGCTGGACCGGGCGATCGATCTGGGAGAGATGGCCGAAATCGACTGCTGTCTCGACGCCCTCTCCTCCCTCGAAGGGGCTTCCATCCGGGCAGAGGAGCCTGCTGCTTTCTCCGCCCGCATTCTGCATCTGGAAAAGGAGAATCGGCCCATGGAACATTCCAAAAAGCCATGCGGCTCGCATTTTCCGCCGCGCTCGCCGCAGCGTTGGGAGTAACCGTCTACGCCGCGGTCAATCTGCACCTTTTATCCTTCCCGTCGGGAACCCGGTATGTCACCATGCGCACCAATCAGGCGATGACCGAACAGGAGGCGCAGGCTCTCGTGCAGGATGACCTGCGGGAGCGTTCCGATGCCCCGAACGGCAATTCCGCCGTTCTTCCGCCGCAGCAATCCTTTCAAAGTGTGAAGGAAGCGGAAGCGGCAATGGACATGACCCTGATCCTTCCCTCCGCCATGCCCGAAATGAAGCTGGACAGCATCGAGGGACAGAGCTTTTACAATGAAGCCGGCTATCAAAACAACACTGTCCGGATCGTCTGTTCCGACCCCGGCGGCAGGATGCTCGGCGTTACAACTAAACGCGAGGTGATTCCGGAGGGCACCCCGCTCACCAGCTACACTCTCCACGAGTTTGACGAGGGAAGCGAGGGCAGCTACCGCAGCAAAAGCGGCATCACCTTCACCACCCTGACCGAGAGCGACAGCACCGGGGAGCGGACCGCGCAGATCGCCACCGTACTGCTCGGTGAATATGAGTACTCGCTTGTCTTTGTGGGCTTTGAGCCGCAGGAATGGCAGAAGATCGTGGACAGCACCGATCTCTCCCCCTATCAGAACTGAGGCCATGCAGGAGGCTTTGGCGCAAAAGCATCAGAACCCCCTGCACCACAAAGATCAAGCGCGCTGCAAAAAGGCGGGCCGTCTGTAGACGGCCCGCCTTTTTCCATCACAAATCAATATCCAAGCTCCTGAGAGATCCGCAGGGCAAACTCCTTGGTCTTGAGCGCCATTTCAATCATCAGATCGGGCGTAATCCGGGCCGCAGGGCCGGAAACATTGAGCGCCGCCACCACCTTGCGCCGGGAATCAAAGATCGGAGCGGCCACCGAAACAACGCCCTCCTCCCGTTCGCTGCGGCTGGTGGAATACCCGAGGGAACGAATTTCTGCCAAGCGCTCGACGGTGGTATAGGGATCGGCTTCCAGCAGCTCGTCAATGACGTTCTGCGGCTGATAAGCGAGCAGCAGGCGTCCCGACGCGCCGCGGGTCAGAGGCAGGCGGTCGCCGATGTTCAGAATCCGCTTCAAGGGGTGAGTACTTTCAATCCGCTCAATGCACACACGATAGCCCTTGTTCGGCACATAGAGCCCCACGCTCTCGTTATACAGCTCACGCAGCTGCACCATGTAAGGGACGGCAATCCGCCGGAAATCCATATGGGAATAACAGAGGGTTCCCAGACGAGCAATGCTCGGTCCAAGAAAATAACGCTGGGTTTCCTCATCCCGGTATAGGTAGTTATACTTCTCCAGCGTCGCTAAAATCCGGGACGTCGTACTGGGAGGAAGATCAATCTCCCGGGCAATTTCGACGAGCGAAAGGCTCAGCTTTTCCTTGGTAAAACAGTTGAGCATCTTCAGCGCGCGTTCAATCACCTTGACACTGGCATCTGCACTGGCCATCAAACGTTCCTCCCAAACATAAAATCGATTTTCGCGTAGCTAATTGTATCATTATTTACTGGAATGGTCAAGCTTGTAGCGGGAGTTTTTCGTCATGGGTTGACAAAGTGTCTCCCAAAAGGGTAAAGTATTTCTGTTACGTCCCGCGCGGCCACCGCCGCGCTTTCCAAAGAGAAGGAGGAATTTCATGGGCTCTCCTGCCACTGAAGAGATGCGCCAGCGTGTGCTGTATTATCTCAACAACATTAAAAACGGCAGCCGCGACTGCCTGAACCAGCGGTTTTTCTACGAGCTGGTCGATTGCAGCTTTGAGGAGCAGTGGATGACGCTGCGCTACCACACCGACGACTGGATGCTCAATCCCGGCGGCGTTGTGCATGGTGGAATTATCTGCACCATCTTTGACATTTCTATGGGCACGACCTCTCTTGCACTGGGCGGAATCTACAACCCCACAGTTAATCTGTCGGTCAATTTTTTAAGTCCAATGCCGAACCACGAACGGATTCTGCTGCATTGCAGTTGCGACCGTCTCGGGAAAACACTTTCCCATCTCACTGCCAGAGCAGTCATCGAAACGAGCGGTGCGGTCTGCGCCACCGCTTCAGCAGTCTTTTACCGCGGCGGCGGAGAGCGGCTTGAAATCAGCCCAGAGGGAGAAATTGCGGTGCGGCGTCCTCTTTAACCTGCAAATGCGAAAGCGTCTCAGAAGCCGTTTTTTCGGTCTCTGAGACGTCTTTTCATTTGCTGCTATTTCACTCAATTTCTATCAAACGGATGCAGGCGCGACAGCCGCCACCGAAAGCGCGAAGAGCATCCCGCCCATTACGCCGGCCGCTACACAGGTGAAAAGCGCAAATAATCCCCTGCCAAGCTTTCCTTTTGCTGCACCTATAATGGCAGGGATCGCACCAATCACCGAGCC